>ENA-UESD01001368-UESD01001368.1-human-gut-metagenome-genome-assembly--contig:-NODE-1368-length-20031-cov-4.118122_pt1 | contig 20031 bp, 14 predicted proteins | sample MGYA00242985_ERZ507986 | MGnify/ENA primary metagenome ERZ507986 (study PRJEB26167, sample SAMN06115408) | human gut metagenome | host: Homo sapiens | place: China:Guangxi | collected 2016-04-06... | reverse complement strand
CGGGTATCCAACTCTTCGCAAATCAGCTTATCGCCTTCTTTTTTCATCCGGAAACGTGTAACTCCACACCACAACTCATTTCCAAGCGTATCTTTCACGGAATAAAAACACAGGTTATAAATTCCGGCAGTCACCTCCATCTCATAATACAACTGATTCGCTTCGTATCTCCACCGACCGACGAAAGGAGCCGCCAACCCGGGGAAATCACTGCAGATAGAAAACCATTATCCAACTGGCTTTGGATAATGGTTTTATTGAAAATCCAGAAAGTAAACTAAAACCGTCCGGTCTAACCGGATGCTCTATGCTGTAGAAGAACGACGGTAGCTTTCGGGGGAACTACCCGAAACACGACTGAAATATTTGGAAAAAAGTGATTGTTCATTAAACCCTAATTCGTAGGCTATTTCCTTAATGGCCATTGGTGAATTACGCAACAGAATCTGTGCTTCGAGCACAATGTATTCCTCTATCCACCGTGCGGCACTGCGTCCGCTCACCAGTCGGATTACAGTAGTAAGATGGCGGGGTGTCAGTGAAAGTTCGCCGGCATAAAATGATACGCGCCGTTGCTTACGGTAATGGGTGTGTAGCAAATCGAGGAAATCATAAAAGATCTTCTCACTGTGCGACGCGGGAGTGGCAGTGCCTTCCAGCCGCCGACAGATATTACGTACTTGACAGAACATACCCAGGATGAGCGGATAAAGAGTATCTGCGGAATCTCTCAAACCAGGAGCATCGGCGCAAAGACATAGGAGCTCGTAGAAGCGAGTCAACCGCCCGTGCTCATCATCATTGACGGCAATGAAAGCATCACGTATCGCAATCTTTCCCAAGGTACGTTCTGCTAAAACAAGCTGCCTCCAAAAAGATTTGGAAAGCAACAGCCCCACACATCGGAAGCCGGGGCTACGACTTACAATACGACAGGCACAGGGGGCGATGAAACACAACAGGTGTTCACGGTTGAAGCGATAGGACTGTAAGTTGATATCCAATTGCATTTCTCCATCCAGACACAAAAAAAGACAGGGTATGTCTATCTTTACCGGATTATCGTGTGTGCCGAAAAGGTCATTTTCGCGCCAAATCACGAAAGGAGTCACCTCTTTACCCAACTGCAAACGTTGAAGTAATTTATCGAATGTAAATATAGGCTGAATCATACAAATAAACATGCAAATAGGGTCAATAAACTATTTAATCCTCAATAATCGTACGAATATACAAATGAAATACAGAAAAGCACATTTACAAGCGTGAAAAATCTCCGTTACTTTGTATCGAAATCAAATCAGATGACAATGAACAAAAAGTTATTGACTATGGCGCTCTCACTGACGGTTATTCCGTCAGTTCTTTTGGCGCAGAAATCGGCTACGGAACACACTATCCGTGCCAACGAAGCTGTAAAGACGGAACTGAATTTCAACGACCGTCAGGATTATGAAGATGCCAACCGGGGCTTTATCGCAAGTATCGATGGAAACGCTGTACTGGACAAAGAAGGCAAAGTTTCTTATTCTGTGGAAGAATGGGATTTTCTGAAGAGCAATACTCCTCAGACAGCCAACCCGAGTCTGTGGAGACAGTCGCAACTCAACCGCATAAACGGACTGTTTGAAGTGATACCCGACAAACTTTACCAGGTGAGAGGATTCGACATAGCCAACATGACTTTCATCCGTTCTGACAATGGTTGGATTATCATTGACGTGACGACTACAGATGCCGCTGCCAAGGCGGGCTATGACCTCATTAAGAAGCATGTGGCAGACCTACCTGTACAAGGCGTAATTTTCACCCACCCTCATGGCGACCATTACGGAGGTATCGCTGCGGTGAAGGAGGCTTCATCTAAAAAGGATTTCGACATCATCGCTCCCAAAGGCTTCATGGCCTCGGCACAAAACGAAAACGTGCTGGCCGGAGTGGCTATGACCCGCCGTGCCACTTATATGTATGGTTTGCAATTGCAACCGGGTGAAAAAGGTACATTGGGTTGTGGTCTGGGACAGCGTATGTCAACGGGTAGCAAAGGTATCGCCCGCCCTACCATTGAAATAGCAAACACCGGAGAGAAACATACCATTGACGGCGTGGAGATGGAGTTTGTCTATGTACTTGACACAGAAGCTCCCGTGGAAATCATGATTTGGCTTCCGCAATTGAAAGCCTTCTGTACGGCAGAAGATATGACGCACAACATGCATAATCTGCAAACGTTGCGTGGTGCGAAAGTGCGCAACGGACTGCTGTGGAGTAAGGCGGTGGATACGGCTATCGAACGTTACGGAGACCAGGTGGAGGTGTCATTCTCCACCCATCACTGGCCCACTTGGGGCAATGAACGCATCGTGAACTACTGGGAAGCTCAACGTGATATGTATCGCTATCTGCACGACCAGACCCTGCATTTGGCTAACCGTGGGCTGACTCCTGATGAAATTGCCGAAGAGATGAAACTCCCCGCTTCGCTGGCATCGCAGTTCAACTGCCGTGGCTACTACGGTACGCTGAGCCACAACGTCAAGGCGCAGTATGACCTTTACTTCGGCTGGTTCGATGGCAATCCGGCACATCTTAACCCGCTGCCCCCTTCGGAATTGGGTGCCAAGTATGTAGAAGCTATAGGTGGTGCAGATAAAGTGCTCGAAGTGGCCAAGGCCTCGTATGCCAAAGGTGAATACCGCTGGGTAGCTACGCTACTGGATAATCTCGTTTTTGCCGAACCCGAAAACAAAGAAGCACGCCAGTTGTTGGCCGACACATATTCCCAATTAGGCTATCAGGCGGAAAGCGGTCCGTGGCGTAACTTCTACTTGACTGGGGCTCAAGATTTATTCAAGAAGAATGTGCCTTACACATCAAAACTCATCAATGACGGTGTATTGTCCCAGATGGATATGGGCACTTTGCTCGACTACTGCGCCATCCAGTTGAACGGGGAGAAAGCTGGCGGAAAGGAAGCTGTTATCAACATTAACTTCACAGATACGAAAGAGAAGGTGATGCTGATGCTCAATAATGGGGTGTTGAATCACCGCCTTGGCAGCCAGGATAAAAAAGCTGACCTGACCATGGAGATTGCGAAAATGGATTTCGTCAAACTGTTCTTCGGCAGAACGGATTTACAAACTTTGCATAAGACGAACAAGGTGAAAACTACCGGAGACACCAAAGCTATAGATATTATCCGTAGTGCCTGCGAACCGGCAGATCCTAACTTCAACATTGTGTTGCCGTAAACAGGAACAATATATTGATTTTTAACATGGCGGGTACATAGATGTGTATCCGCCTTTTTCGTATCATCGCATGTGACTAAGTTTGCATCAGCAGACATAGCAAATTTGTTCTCCTGTCTCCTCCCTCAAAATGATCAAAAGCCACTAATAGAAGGATCTGGTACAAAACTATGTACTTCTTTCGATTTCAAACACTTTGCATTATTTTCTCCAAAGCCATCCGTATGTGAGCGAGTTTTCGTATATTTGTTCTCTAATTGATGATTATAACTGAAGATAAAGTTCCTGCCGTCGATTGAATTTATTATTGGGTCGGTGAGAATGGGGAATACGATTTTATTTATACTAAGCTAAACGAACAAATTCGTTTGTTTTTCGTTTTGCTATCGAACTGTGTTTTATTATGGTCGAGATAAAAAAAGGGCATCTGTTGAAAGCTGTACTCTTCGATATGGACGGCGTATTATTCGATTCGATGAAGAATCATACGTTAGCTTGGTATAGAGCTTTGTCTTCCCGGAAGATCCCTTGTGAAAGAGATGAATTTTATCAATATGAGGGAGCTACAGCCGAATGGACAATTAATTTGATTTTTGAGCGGACCTATCATCGGCAAGCGACTAAACAGGAGATTGAAGAACTATATACCTTAAAAAGTAAATATTTTAATGAGTTGCCTGAGGCCAGGCCTATGCCAGGGGCCAAAGAGGTTTTGAAGATCGTCCGGGAGCACGGTTTATTGCCCGTTGTCGTTACCGGTTCCGGTCAACAATCGTTGTTAAAACGGTTGACCGAAGAATATGCCGGTTTTGTCGATGCTTCGACTTTGGTGACTGCTTTCGATGTCGAGCATGGTAAACCCCATCCGGAACCTTACCTGAAAGGCCTGAAAAAAGCACATGCTATGCCCGACGAAGCTTTCATTATAGAAAATGCACCTTTGGGGGTAAAAGCCGGTGTAGCGGCTGGAGTTTTCACTATCGCCGTGAATACAGGGCCTATTCCTGAAAAACAATTGCAAGAGGCCGGAGCTGACTTGATCTATCCGGATATGTCGGCTTTACAAAAGTATTTGCCGCAACTATTGGCCGGACATCATAACCGGGCCTGAATTTTCCGGATTGCTAATCTATCGTATATCCAGAGAAATAGGTTTGAACAAAACCCATTGCCAATATAACCACCCATATCCCGGAAGGATTGCATTTCTCCCAGAATAAATGAGTTAATTCTTGACCCGATAGCTGGAATTGCCGGGCTACTTCTTCAAAATAAGCATTGTTCGAAAGCTGATCCGATAGTTGTAAGCCCTTCTCTGCTACTAGTTTCCGCGCCATAACTACTTTATCCGACATTTGCTGATAGACGCCTCCGGAAATAATACCGGCAAACACCTTTCCTAGAAACACTGGTATAAAAGAAGGTGTTTATATACATGTTTACCTTAAACGCAGATATATTTTTTCTTTCTATTCCGATTTCGGGTTTTATACCGTCAGACCGGGTCGTCTGGAACGGTCCGCTAAGGCTTTCCTTCACTGACCGGCGGAACTCCTCACTCCGTTCGTCAGTGATAGAAAAAGCCAGTGTAAAGGCATGGGGACTGAACGTTACTTACGGCTTCAAGAAACCAAAGAAAAATCGGGCTTTGTCCATGCCTTTTCAAAGTTATAAATTATCGAATTATTAATTAATGTACAAATGTACGACTGAATAATTCTACTATAAATCGGGACATTGCTGCAAAATGGATTGCATAATGACAGCTGCAGCCTCGGCATCGGCCAGGGCATGATGATGATTTTTCAGGTCATATCCGCAAAAGGAAGAAACGGTATGCAACTGATAATTTTCCAGTCCTTTAAATAATTTCCGGGAAAGGCGGTAGGTACAGTAAAAGGAGTAACCGGGATAATCCATTTCGTAAAGCCGAAAGACAGCTTTCAGGCATCCCTCGTCGAACATGCTATTGTGAGCCACCAAAGGTATCCCTTCAATCATCGGAGCAATTTCCCGCCATACCGTAGGAAAAGCCAGAGCTTCCTCGGTATCCTCCCGACTCAAACCGTGAATAGCTGTATTACGCCGGGAATAAAAATTCGGTGCAGGATGAATCAGACTGTAAAACCGGTCTTCGATCACCCCCCGGTTCATCACGACGATCCCCACCGAACAAACACTGGTCTGCTGCCAATTGGCTGTCTCGAAATCTATTGCAGCAAATTTCTCCATTTTTACTTCAGCATTTATTTAGACAAAAATACATCATTAAAGCTTAAGATTTTCAAAACCCAGGCAACTGCATGACTACTGTGGGTATCAGTAACAGAAAACCCAGGACGACAAACAACAGGAGGATTTTGGCAAACCATTTTACCCACACCTCATAGGGAATGCGGGCGATTCCCAAAGCACCGATCAATACGGCGGAGGTGGGCGTGATCATATTGGTAAAGCCATCACCGAACTGGAAAGCCATCACTGTAGCTTGCCGGGAAATACCGATGACATCCGAGAAGGGAGCCATAATCGGCATCGTCAAAGCAGCTTTGGCCGATCCCGAAGGGATGATGATATTGATCAGCGTCTGAATTACATACATCGCACCAACCGAAGCCACTCTTCCGGCCTCGTTCATCAGAGAAGCCAAGGCATATAATATAGGATCGATAATACGCCCGTCCTGCAAAATCTGGATGATACCTCCGGCCAGTCCGACCACAATAGCCGCCGATAAGATATCTTTAGCTCCTTCGAGAAACAATTTGATGATGCTGTCGGTATCTTTGCCCGCAGCATACCCCGTCAACACTCCCATCGCCAGAAAAATCGCCGAAATTTCGGGCAGATACCAACCATGCCCCATCACTCCGATCACCAGAAAAATGACCGTAAAAGCCAGGATAGAAAGGATAAAAAAATGGAAAGATTTCCGTAGCCCCAACCATCCGAACAAAGCGAACAAAACCGTACCGACCGGTACAGCATAAAAAGTGACCGAAGCATTCCCCAAACTAAAAGTAGTAACCGGATAAACGACAGCAAAAATAATCAGAGACACGAGAATCAATCCATACACGATATAAGAAGCCACCGGGATCGTATAAGCAACCTCTTCGCCACTTTCGGTACGGCGATTCCGCCAATATTCGTCGGCCCGATACATCGGGGAAAGGGTCGGATTGCGTTTCACCCGGGCCGCATAGATCAACACACAGGCAACTAAAATCACGGTGAGCAAAAACCAGCAAAACAAGCGGTATTCAAAACCGGAAAACAAAGGTAAACCGGAAAGTCCCTGAGCGATACCGATGGTAAACGGATTCAGGATCGCTCCGGCAAATCCCACGTGGGCCGCAACATAGACCATACACAATCCGGTAATCGAATCATACCCCATCGAAATAGCCAAAGGTACAATGATAATCACAAAAGCCAGCGTTTCTTCGCTCATACCGAAAACAGCCCCGAACATACTGAACAAGAAGATAATCATAGCGATCACCAGATTGTTCACCCCGATCCGCTTCATAAAACGATGCCGTTCCAATCCCTGCGTAAAACGCAAAAAAGAAAAAATCCCGACATCGATCGCCCGGCTATTGTTCATAATCTGAAAAGCCCCGCCGATAATCAGTAAAAAGGCTATGATTCCGGCCTGCTTCTCAAATCCTTGCAACAAAGCGGAAAATACCTGCCAGGTCTGTGGAACCGATTCCACCGCATGATAAGAATTATCGACAATCACCGACCGGGTCGTTCCGTTGACCTCGACGGTATGGCGACTATACTCTCCCGCCGGAATAATCCAGGACAAGACGGCACAAAGCAGAATAATCGAAAAAATAATCGTATAAGTATGAGGAATCTTTTTCAGCATAGCACATTAAATAATTAAACTTTTACGACACGCATACGGTGAGGGAACAAAGGTATATATATTTTTTTATTGATCTATGTTTTATTCTACACATCGCGGGAAAAATCGGTTAGACGATTAACAATCCGGGGAACAGTTTTTGTCGTACAACAAATTATTGCGAAATTTGCAATTCCAGAGACATCCTGGGCATAGGCACTTTCGTCCGACAAAAAACGAGTTAGAAATGTATACAGCAATCAGAAAAATCATTGAAGCAGCCTGGGAGAACCGGGAATTATTGAAGAAAGAAGAGACCCGGTCGGCTATCGATCAGGTAATCGGGTTACTGGACAAAGGGAAATTGCGCACGGCTACTCCAACCGACGAAGGTTGGCAAGTGAACGAATGGGTAAAAAAAGCGGTTATCTTATATTTTCCAACCCAACCCATGTCGACCATGACCACGGGACCATTCGAGTATCACGATAAGATCCGGCTCAAACAAGATTATGCAGAATTAGGAGTACGGGTAGTTCCTCCGGCTGCCGCCCGCTATGGAGCCTATGTCGCCCCGGGAGTGGTGATGATGCCTTCCTATGTCAATATCGGTGCTTATGTCGATTCGGGAACGATGGTAGACACCTGGGCGACTGTCGGTTCGTGTGCCCAGATCGGGAAAAATGTACATCTCAGCGGAGGAGTCGGAATCGGAGGAGTATTGGAACCGGTACAAGCTGCACCGGTCATTATCGAGGACAACTGCTTCATCGGTTCGCGTTGTATTATTGTGGAAGGTGCCCATCTGGAAGAAGAAGTCGTGCTGGGTGCGAATACGGTAATCACCGCCTCGACCAGGATCATCGACGTCACGGGAAATGAACCGATAGAATACCAGGGTTATGTGCCGGCCCGGTCCGTCGTGATCCCCGGTTCCCGAAAAAAACAATTTCCTGCCGGCGAATACGAAGTGCCTTGTGCGCTGATCATCGGAAAAAGAAAAGCATCTACCGACCTGAAAACCTCGTTGAACAGTGCATTACGGGAATTCGACGTGCCGGTATAAGAGATATAAAACAGATTCAGATTATTAAGATTAGAAATATATGGAGAAAATTAAAGCAGCCGTTATCGGATACGGCAATATCGGGAGATATGTAATAGAAGCTCTTCAAGTTGCTCCCGATTTCGAGATCGTGGGTGTTGTGCGCCGGAATGCCGCCGATGTACCGGCAGAATTGGACAAATACAAAGTAGTAAGCCATCTGCAGGATTTGGAAGGGGTTCAGGTAGCTATTTTATGTAACCCGACCCGCAGCGTGGAACACTATGCAACCGAAGCCCTCCGGCTAGGTATCAATACGGTAGACAGTTTCGACATACACACTCAAACCGTCGATTTACACCGCACTTTGGGAGAAGTGGCCCGCAAACACCATGCAGTGTCCATTATGTCGGCCGGCTGGGACCCGGGGACGGATTCCGTAATACGCGCATTATTGGAAGCCTGTGCACCCAAGGGGTTGACTTATACCAACTTCGGTCCGGGCATGAGTATGGGACATACAGTAGCCGTTAAAGCAATCGAAGGAGTAAAGGCCGCCCTGTCTATGACTATCCCCACGGGAACCGGGATTCATCGCAGAATGGTATATATCGAACTTCAGGAAGGATATCCCTTCGGTGAAGTTGCACAAAAGATCAAAAACGATCCCTATTTCGCCCATGACGAAACCCACGTGATGCAGGTGGAAAACGTAGACACATTGCTCGACATGGGGCACGGCGTGAACCTCACCCGGAAAGGGGTATCCGGTAAAACGCAAAACCAGTTGTTTGAATTCAACATGCACATCAACAACCCGGCCCTGACGGCACAAATCATGGTATCGGCCGCCCGTGCCACCATACGCCAGCAACCGGGCTGCTACTCTCTCATCGAAATTCCAATGATCGATATGCTTTACGGCGACCGGGAAGAACTTATCAGGCATCTAGTATAAAAAGATGCCTGATACCTTTCCCCGGAATATTTGGCAATGAATCGGAATCTAAATCCGCAAAGACAATCAAGGCAGATGCTCGAGTCTGCTTTTCAGCAGGTCACCCGATGAAGGACGGGCTGTTTTATAATCCAGCAATGTCCCGTCTTTTCCATAGAGCAGGAAATGGGGAATGCCTTTGACATTCATCATATCGGCGAAAGCCTCGTCGCGGACGAGCCATTGATTTCCGTGCATATGGAGCTGTTCCATTTGCTTTTCCCAGTTTTCGCGTTTGGTATCCAAAGAAATGCTGACAAATACAATGTCCCGACGGTTCAAATCCTTTTCCAATTTCTGGAGGTGGGGGACTTCCGCCACACAGGGAGCGCACCACGATGCCCAAAGATCAATGTAGATATATTTGCCGGCAAATTCAGTGAGACGATGCTCCTGACCGTTCTTATCTTCAAATACAGCGTCGGGCAAGGGAGCACCGGGAGAGGCATAACGTTTGTCGCGAAATTTCCGGATAAGTTGTTCCTTATCGGGTCGGTCACTGCAAAGTTTGTCGAGGCGTGCCAGATGCTCCCCGGAATAAGGATGCCGGCGGATGTAGTCTTCGATGATTCTCCGGGTGATGTTTTCCCGGATGGAAGAAATGCGGAACCGCTCTTGCAGGAGACGGATTTGGTCTTCGGGTTCCGGGGCGTTTTGTTGCAAGTATTCGCTGATATAGAGGTCACTGCCGTATAACAGTTTCCAATAAGGCACATCCAGGGCCTGGGAGATGACAGGCAAAGCGGAGGCGAGCGCTGCAGGTATGCTGTCGCGGAACAATCCGTGGGCAAGATTCAGACATTCGATGTTTGCCCAGGCGGAAAGGTAACCGGCAGTCGTTGAATCGAGCCGCTCCCGTTCGGTAATACGTTGGACTTCGCATGGAAACCGGGCGAGGCGGGAAGCGAGTTCCGTTCCGGCAGGCGGATTGCTCCAAAGGGTTCGGCTTTGGTTGAGCGACCATTCCCGGAAGGCCTGCAATGCCCGGTTGTCCGGATCTGTAGCACCGATGGACGTCTGGCCGCCGGTAAGATGGAAATCAAGGTCTACGGAGGCATTGGCTTGCAGGGCGACAGGAGTCACGAATTGCCAGCGCTCTTCCCCGGTGACAGCTACGCCGAAGAGATTACAAAAAACCACCTCCCGAAAAGGAATAGTTGTGGAAAAATACCCGGCACTATCCACCTTAACATAGAGTAGTGTGTCCTCCATCTGAATACCGAGCATATCGACAACGGTATTGCTGTCCATATAGAGAGTGCCGCAAAGAGTATACTCCTGTTTGTTCCGACAAGCAAAACAAAGCAGGATGAAGAGATAAATGAATGTCTTTTTCATGGATATTGTTTCAAAAAGAGGAGAACGCGCCGAAAGACTTTTCCTCTCAAGGCACATTCTCCAGTTCGCAATAAGAAAATAATTACCGGGGTTTATAAACTACTTTCAAGGGCTTGTATGCCACGTTCAAATAGGGAGAATCTCCTTCGTTTTTACCGGTGTTGCAATTCAACAGATAAAACGAACCGTTCAAACCACTTGCCTGAGGTTGATAGACGCCAACATAAAGCTGCTGGTTATCCGGACTGACGGCAAGACTGGTAATTTCAGCCCCTTCCAAGTCATCCAACGTGCGCCAAGGTTCGGTCGGGAACGAAGTGGCGGTATTGTAATACCAACGATAGATTTTATTGCCGGAAGCATAAAACAAACATTGGTAGGTCGTGTTGGAAACATAAGGGCTTTCCGAAGTGAGTGCCGGAGTACCGTTAATGACCACTTGATTATCGGATAGTCCGAAACTTTGTTGGGTGTAATCGCTATTCCATATTGTCCAGGTATATGCAATAGAGGTTTTCATAAAGACACCGTCTTTGCAAGTAATCATGGTAAAATAATTTCCATCCCGCTCATAAAGCGCTATCGGAGAATGACCTCTGAAATCCAATCCTTGGTCGGCAGCCGAATATTCATAGTAATAATTGTAGAAATCGACAATAGTCTCTTTTTCCATATCCCAAAAGATAATCGCATCCTGATAACCTAACCCTTTTGCCAAAACCACATTTTTATCGTAGGTAGACGCCATTTGCCGGCCATAATTTACAATCAATCCTTCCAATGTGGCCATTTTATATATTTTACGGCTTTCCGATATAACAGGCGACGCCGCACCCGTTCCATCCACGACAAGCAATCGCTCCGGAATGAAATCCGGATTGCCGTCGGTAATGATATTCTCCACGTTCAGCATTTTACTGTTCAAGGCATATACGGAAGGCTTATCCTTAAAACTGATAAAAAGTTGTTTGTCCCGTTGTCTGAAGTCGGTGGGCTGGCGTGGAAATTCCACGCCCGGATTATTCACCGCCAAGCAATTGGTCGTGAAAAAACGCTTTTTCCCTTCGGCAATTTCCCTGTCGCTCAATTCCCGCATAATGGAAAGCAAAGGTTCACCTTCGGAGTTGTCACTCAGGATAGCGATACCTTTTTCGTAGGCGGAATTGATGTTCAGGGTAAATTCGTAAAAACTGCTGCCGTGCTCGTTGCTGATTTTCAACCGTGCCGGGAACGCCCCCAATTCATTACCCGTAAAACGAAGTGCGGAGGAGTCGGAATAAAATTTGTAATTCACCTCCCATTCATACGTAAGGGGCAATTGCCGTTCGCTTTGGCTGACCAACCCTTCAGTAGGAATAAGCAATTCCTCGTTTTGGTCGATGTTGTAGACTTTCTGCATTTTCAGCGTATCGATACTGATTTCTGAAATGCGCACCGTATCCACAGTCGTTTCATCTTCGAAACAGCCGGCAAACAACGGCAAGCAAAGGATAAAGAACAGATATTTCAATGTTTTCATGATATTTTTCTTTTTCGGTTATTATACATTGGGCTTCGGAAAGGTGGTCACACCCAATTCCGGATGTGCCTGAAAGTATTCATACATAGGGCCGCATACGTATTTCTGAAGAGCATAGTTAAAATCCCAGTCCCAACCTCCGAAATCCTGTTCTCCCCAACCGGTATTGTATTTTTGATCCAAATTCTCTCCGTATCTTTCCACCAGCGCTCTATAGGTTGCCGGCAACGTCTCTTCCAACCGGTGGAAAAAATCCATGAAAGTGACATACACCACCGGATTCCAGGGCCCCATATTACTTTCCGACCAGCCAAAACTTCCGTTCCACGTCGTCCAGTTCGGTTTGCTGACAACATTATTGAAAGTGATGATGGCTTCGCAACTGATTTCTTTCTCGGTTTGTGCCGTGGGATTGAAATAATCGTTCGGCAACAGGCGGAACGCTACCGTCCATTCGGTGTCTCCGAGGGCAGAGCGTTTGAGGGTAACAGGCACTACGGCATTAACGGAATCTTTCTCCAGGGTGAGTTGTTCCGGCACCGTATAATGCAAAGGCGATTCGGCATTGGTGCGTTTATCTACTACCTCGATTTTAAAGTTACGGGCCACCTCTTTCACAGATGCCCCGATAATGCGTACCGGAAGCTCAACCACATGCTCTGTGGTACTCAACGGAGTCACACCGAAAGAGTAGTTAACGGAGTCCTGGGTGAAATAGATGTCGATAACCGAGTCATCGAAAGTCGGATAATCCGTTTCATGGCAAGAGGCTATACACAAGCCGATGAATAGAAATAATATCGTATGTTTCATGGTTTTCTGTTTTATTGTTTAACATCATAGACTTCGTTTCGATAGTTGAATTCCTCCTCGGGGACAGGTACCGTATAGATACTATTGGCGGCCGGGAGAATCTCGCCCGTGATAGCCTGAATGTCGAGGTTAAGACGCTTCATATTGAAAAAAGTCTGTCCTTCACCGACAAATTCCTTGTAGCGTTCTTGTGTGATTTTTTCTATGGTCAGCGATTCGGCGGGTATGCGGTCATCCAATGCCACAAGCCCGCGGCTTTCCAATACGGCATTAAAATAATCGGCGGCTTTCGGATCATTTTTGCGCAAGAGACATTCGGCAGCGATGTAATACATCTCCGGCAACCGGATCAGGTTAACACCCGGAATCTGTCCAGCCGGACGATTATTGCCGGTACTCAGTTGATAAGGGTCTGTCAGTTTGACAAACCGGAGGTTATTGCTGATGGTCTGGAACCAGGCCGCCCAACGATAATCGTTTTCTCCGCCTCCCTGCTGATACACGGTGGCGATACCGTTCCACGGGTTGAGACTTTTGAAAGAAACAGCGTCATACAAATCTTCTTTCGTACGGGTGTAAAAACTCTCTTTGGCATACAACCCGAAAATGGTTTCTTTTTGCGAAAGGGCACCGATAACATCCCCTGCGATTTCAGTTTTTTCCACTAATTCCAAACCGCCTTCACGGATGACTTTATCGGCATAATAGAAAGCACTGTCGATATTCCCCTGAGTGAGGTATACACGGGCCAGCGTGGCACGCGCTGCCTGAAGATTAAAGTGGATGGACTGGTCCAGAAAGAAACCGTCTTCCGGGGAAGCCGCCTCATAAAGTTTTTCGTTGTCCAACAATTTCTCAGCCGCACGCAGGTCTGCAATAATGCGCTCGTACACTTTTGTTTTGGGCAGTATATCCGACGGTTTCAGAGAGAATGCCGTATTATAAACGATACCGCGGGTCTTGGCGTCGGTTGCCTGGTCGGCATAGAGACGCAGAAGGTCGAAATGCATATAGGCACGAAGTCCTAAGGCCTCCCCTTTATAGATGTCGTAAAATTCAAGGGTCTCGGGAGATTGGTTTTCCAGATTAACCAAAATATTGTTGGCATACGAGATATTCTGATACATGGTGCTCCAAATATCGGAAAACACCTTGGTAACTTCCGGATTCTCCTTGTATTTGAAGGCAGACAGGTCCGTAATGTCACTGTTGCCCGGACAATTGAAATACTGTGCCAGCACATCCATGACATAATAAGTCATATAAGCGCCATAAGCTTTGTCATTGCGCATGGAAGCATAAACCCCGTAAAGGGCGTTTTCAAAACCTTTGCGTTCAGAGAGGAGGTCTTTGCCGACTATCTCTCCTTTGGGGTGTACATCGAGAAAATTGTCGCACGAGGTAGCCAACACCATGAGGCCAAGCCCGCAAATCATATTTTTTATATTGAGTTTCATGATTCTGAAATTAGAAAGTGGTACTTAAGGTAAATTCAAATCCGTTGCCGTAGAGATAATCGAGCCCCCGTTCGACTTTCACGTTCGAAAAGCGCAGGATATCCGACAGATTAACGCCCAAGCGCAGATTTCGGAGCATCATCTTCTGACAGATACGTTGCGGAAATTCGTATCCAAGATTCACGGAAGTGATGGTGAGCACGTTTTCTTTTTCCACAAAACGGTCGGTCTGCTGTGGAACGCTGTGTTCGGTGATTTTGCGATACAGGGCAATATCGCCGACCTCCTTCCAACGGCTGTCAAATGCACGGCGATCCACATTAGTCCGCCCTGTAGTCCCTTCCACACGGCTGGCCCGGGTCACATTATAAAGATAACCGCCGCATTTGAAAGAGCCCATAATATAAAGACTGAAACCTTTATAGAAAACATTGGTATAGACATTGCCGTAAAAACGGGGGTCGGTATCGCCGACAACCACTTTATCGTCCGCCGAGTAGGTGAAAGTGCGGGTACCGTCCAATTTGATGAACACCTCGCGTCCGGTAGCCGGGTCGATACCTGCCGACCGCACGACTTTCAGGGCGGAAGTCGATTCGCCCTCTTCATACTGTGCCAGCGGAGCAGGAGTCTGACGGGTTGGAGCCACGTCATTGTTCAGTTCATTCTGACGTTTCAAGGCATTACTGATTTTCAGGATACGGTTTTTATTGGTGGAACCGTTCATCCCCAATTGCCACCATACGTCATTCCGCTGAATGATAAACCCGTCGACAGAAAATTCGAAGCCTTTGTTTTCCATCTCCCCGATGTTTTGTTTACCACTGACCACCCCGGTAGACGGAGCGATACTGGCATCCAGCACTAAGTCTTTCGTCCTTTTGAGATAAAAATCGAGGGTGGCGTTCAACCTGCGATCGAAAAGGCTGATATCTGCACCGATATTGTAGGAAAATTCCCGCTCCCATTTCAAATCATCGTTACCGATGGTTTGCGGAATGGCGCCGATACCATGCAAATATTCCAAGGTGTTTTCGTATTTGTACATGGTGATAGACTGGAAAGGCTCGAAATTGACTTTACCCGTATACCCCACGCTACCACGTATTTTCAACAAATTCAACTTCTCGAATTTCAGGAAATTTTCATTGTGCAGGTTCCAACCGAGCCCCCCAGACCAAAATTGCCCATACCGTTGGTTGCTTCCAAATTTAGAGGAACCGGAAAGACGGTATACAAAATCGGCATAGTAGCGATTGTTATACATATAGTTAGCATTGGCAAAGAAGCCGACTTCCGTACTGAGGTCCTGATTCCCGGAAGGTTTGTTCTTGCTGTCTGTCGGATACCCGGTGGCATGACCTATGAAGTTCAAAGCATCGTCATAGAATCCAGCGGCTTTCAGAGAGGAGTTCTCACTTCTGTTCTTGCGGATTTCCGCTCCGATAATCATACTGATTAAACTGTTGTTTTCCGTCAGCTTATTGAAAGCGCCGTTGATATTCCCCGTCCAGTCCACCGAGCGGCTGTTGCTGATTTCCAAGCGTCCTTTTTTGGTGATATCCGTCTCATCTTTGAATGCTTTGGAATCGGGCGATATGTATTTTTCTCCGTTGCCTTCAGAAACGGCGATATTGAAGTTACCGGTAATGCGGAACAAATCATTGATATCCCAGCGTATGTCTGTTGTATTGGTAATGCTTTTGTTGCTATTCAATGTGAAATTACCCAATTTGGCGTCTATCATCGGATTCCAGTTGTCCCACGAGAGGTTTCTGTTGGGATTGCCGTATTCATCGTATATCCGGTCATAAGGATTTTGGTCGATCCAGTTGCGGAAGCTGCCATAGGGGGTATCTTTCGTGTCCGTTTCGTTGTAGTTGGTACGATTGGAGAAAGTCAGTTGGTTGGGCAAGTGGTATTCCAATTTGAACCCGAGAGCATACCGGCGGCGATAGTCGTCTTTCATGACTCCTTGCGTATTGTTGAAACGTCCGGACAGTTCGTAACGGATGTTGGACGCTCCTCCGTAGATGCGCAAGGAATGGTCATGGGAGAATGCCGTGCGGGCAGGCTGTGAAAGCCAGTCGCTGTCTACTCCACGGGCTACTTCTTTGTATCGTTCGTTGTATAGCTGATCGAGACGATATTGTTCTTTATCCATATCCACACTGCCCCAACGGTCCTGTTCTGGGGTATAAAGTCCGGAAAGTTTTTCATATTCCAGTTTTTCCCGGGCATTCAAGAGATCGTAATCTTTCAGGTAAGGGAATTGGACGTTACCGGTAAGGTTGTAATTGACCCGGATATTTCCCTCTGCCAGTTTTTTACGCTCGATGACGATGACACCATTGGCGGCGCGGCTTCCGTATAAAGCAGTTGCGGAGGCATCTTTAAGTACGGTGATGTTCTCGATTTCGTTCATGTCGAGGTCATATAATTCTTCCATACTGATTTCCACCCCGTCCAGCATAATGGTGGGTTGGTTCACAACACGCGTGCCGGAAGAGAAAGAACTCATACCACGTAATAAAAGTTCAGGCACGCGATTGGGATTAGAACCGAGATCACTACGCTCCACTAAGTTCAATCCCGGAGTCAGAGCGCTGATAGCTGCAATGATATTGGTATTTGAAACCGATTTCAATTGGTCGTTGGTGATGGTTTTTACTGCACCGGTGTAACTGTTTTTGGATTTGGTGAAATAGCCGTTCACCACAACTTCGTCCATCTCAGCGACTTCCTCTTCCAGGCGTACGGTCATCTCTTTATCGGTCTGGACGGGAAGCGTGACGGACTTATAACCGACGAAAGTGAAGGTCAGTTCCCGAATATCTTCCGGCAAATTCACAGTGAACAACCCATCGGCATCGGTAGCAGCACCCGTTACGGCACCGCCTCCGTCCATGGCAACAACAGTAACCCCCGGCATAGGTTGTCCGGTTTTGGCGTCGATAACATGCCCCCGTACTTTCACTACTTGCGGCACCTGAGGTGCGGCTGCAAGTGCTTTGATAATGATGGTGTTGTTTTGAATTTCATAGTCCAGCGCGTTCCCTTGCAGACAAGCCCGCATAACTTCGTGAATATCGTCACTATCAATACGAAGACTTACCATACGATTGTTTTTCACCAGCTCATTACTGTAAAGAATGTTGAAACCGCTTTGCTGTTGTATCAGCTTTAATACTTCGGTCAACTGTTTGTCCTTCAGGTTCAGCGACACTTTCGTCTGCTGTGCCTTACTCGGGATAGCCGAAGTGTTCAACACCAAGGCCAAGCTAAAGAATAACAATAGCTTCATGGTTAATCGGATTTTTTTCATAATTCAAAATGTTTAGTATTAATTCGCACACTATTTTTTAGACACTATCACCGTGTCATCGCTAATAGTAAAGGAAATATCGTAGGCTTTCTCTATCATGCGGAGAAGGGTAGAGATCTGGTCGAAACGTCCTACATTTCCGGTAAAGCGATAGCCGGCAACCTGAGGATCCCGGAAGAATATTTTCACATCATACCAACGTCCGAGTTGTTTTAATATTTCTTCCAATGTCTCGTTTTCAAAGACAAAACGCCCGTGTATCCATCCTAAAGAAACTTGCGGGTCGACCGTATGAATCCGCATCCGGCCATCGTGGGTAGTATAAATACATTGTTCATCGGGACGCAACAGCGCAGTATGCGCCGATTCACGCTCCTTTATTTGTACAGAACCGGAAACAAGAGTAGTGAATATAGCCTGATCATCGGTGTATGCTTTGATATTGAATTTAGTGCCTAATACCTGGACTTCCATTCCCCCGGTCATTACGATAAAAGGTTTCAGAGAATCGAAAGCTACTTCAAAATAGGCTTCTCCTTCTAAATGAACAACTCTCTTTTCGCCCGCAAAGACCAACGGAAAATGCAACTTTGTGTTGGAATTCAGATAAACGCGACTTCCGTCTTCAAGAACGAGCTTGTATTCCCCACCCCTCGGCACGACAAGGGTCTGATACTCTTCCGTGGCAACCGAAGCCGGTTGACCGGATTTGATGGTCAGGGTGTTGTCTTTGTTATCCAATCTGACGTCAGAATCTTGTTGTGGAGAGAAGTTCCGTTCATCTTCCAGATTTACCGTTTCTCCGGATGCAAAAACCAAAAATGCCCTGGCTGAACCCGGAAGCGGTTCCGTCTGCCAAACCATGGGGATAGAAACAGAAGGAGACTGTTTCCAATACAGGTAAACGGCAGTGCTGATCATAGCTAATAACAAAACAGCAGCAGCATAACGGATTATGTTCCGGAAATAAGATCTCTTTCTTAAATACAGCCGTTTTTCCAGGCATTCCCAAGTCCGCTCCGGATGTAACTGTCCATACAGATTTTTCTTGTCATCCAAATTTCTTCGGGATAACGAAAGATACAACACGCGATTTGCCTCTATTGTTAACCAACGGTCCAACTCCTCTTGCTCGGCTTCCGTCAATTGCCCTTTCAGGCTTTTTATTATCAGTTGTGAGATGTAAAATGGGTATTTCGAATATTTCATTTTCTTTCCGCTTTTTATGTAATACAACTAAGCGGATATGGTGGGTGAAAAAATGAAAAAAAATTGTTTAGAAAACTTCATTTCTGAAGCAAAAAGAGCAGGCAGGTGATTTCGTAAATGTAGTCTTTGAGCGTTCTGTAGGCTATTTTTTTCTGAGTTTTTACGGTATTGACAGGAATATTCAGTTCTTTGGCAATCTCATCATTGTTTTTGCCTTCTTTACGGCTCATCTCATAAATTCTTTTTCGTTGGGCGGGCATTTGCTCTACCGTATGCTGTATCAATAGCAGTAATTCTTCGGCAAACATATTTTCTTCGATGTTTCCCGCACCCTCATTCTGCTGACGGGAAAGATTCTCCTGTTGCTTTTCTCCATATTCATTCACCAAAAGTATATGTCGTAAATGCTGGTACACAGCATTCCGGGAAGTCCGATAAAGGTAGGCATTCAGATTTTCGATTTTTGCCATCTCCTCACGCTTCTGCCATAGTTTGAGGAGAATATCTTGTGCAAAGTCCTCGGCCGTTATATCATCCTGAAGCAAACCGGATATAAAACGTTTCACTCTCGGGAAATAACGCATAAACAAAACCTCAAAAGCTTTCTCATCTCCTCGTGACAAAGCTCTCAACAGTATTTGCTCTTCTGTAAATTCCATTTGCAACTATTGTGTTTAAGTATTAGTTGCAGCAAATATAAGAATTTTCCTATTAGCAATGAAATTAGAAATTCTTTATGAAAGGGTTCTAAGACAAATATAGCCGGATAATATTTCATACCCGGCTATATATTACGTGCATATTACTTATATATCACTTGCTTTTATTTAGTTCTTCAATGTCTGTGCCTTACTCTTCTCTGCCCAGGCTTTCTCCATCCCATAGAAGTTTATTTCCTGTCCTGCAGGCTTCCCATCCAGCTCCGCCTGTTTCTGCTCAAAGAAGGCTTTCCAACGCTGATAATACAAGTCTTTCAAAAGTCCACTCCATTCCCGATGCGAATAATCATGTAGTCCGCCTTGATTGGCAGCAATGCTATCTCCCCAGACTGTGATTAATGCGGAAGCATTCCATTCGTACAATCGCTTTTCTTCTTCTGTAGTTCCCAGAGAACGAGCTGCATTCAACCAAGAGGAAACGGAAAATTCTTTCCGGGTAGATAACAAACGATCCTGTGCCAATATCAAGTCCAGGAATTGCTGTGTTTGTTTGCGG
>ENA-UESD01001347-UESD01001347.1-human-gut-metagenome-genome-assembly--contig:-NODE-1347-length-20178-cov-4.562360_pt1 | contig 20178 bp, 17 predicted proteins | sample MGYA00242985_ERZ507986 | MGnify/ENA primary metagenome ERZ507986 (study PRJEB26167, sample SAMN06115408) | human gut metagenome | host: Homo sapiens | place: China:Guangxi | collected 2016-04-06... | reverse complement strand
TATCGGCCTTTCTCAAAATATCCAGCAACGCCCCGGTAGGACAAAAATAATTACACCAAGGACGGGCAAAAAATACGGATAAGAGTAAAAATATGACAGCCAAAGCAATCACCCACCCCGTTGCAGCGGTCAATAAAAATGCCGGAAAGGGTTCCAACGATGCCAATTCCAACGGGATTCCCCACAACAACAGAGCGAGAATCACCATAAAATAGATCACACGAGTATATTTAAATATATTCTTCCACACTCCCTTTGGGGCTATTTTTTTCTTACGAACTTTCCCTACCAACTCCTGTGCTGCCCCAAAAGGACATAAATACGCACAATAATAAGCCTTATTTAGGAACAAAGGACAGGCCAAAGCCAGCACGGCGATCACGGGCAACAAAACACGTGCCCCCCAGGGTACCCCGTTCAACAACCAGTTAAACAACAACTCTAAAGAAACGAAATACCCGGACCAAAAGCCTAAAATCAACACGGAAGAAACCTGCAACACGTAACGCCAGCGCTTCATCCGACTTCCCCAGAACATGCTAGCTAACGCCAACAAAACCACGATTCCCCCCAAAGCGTGTTGCAACAATTTCACCCAATCCACTTCAAAACCTCCCCCATCACGTTCCAAGTGAAACTCCAGCACCCTTTTCACGCTTCCCCGGATAGCATCACTCGACATTGTGGCTCCACTCTCTGCTTCCACGTTCAGCAGCGCTGCCTCCTCCAACGTCTTACCATCCCATGCCGAGAACAGATTCTTTTTCTCCAAACGCCTTAAAAACCCGGGCGACTCGCTATTATCTAATAGGGTAAGTCCTAAAATCACATCCTCCTCGGAAACAGCCAAAAACAAAGGTACATTCCCGGCATAACCAATCAGATCGTCCGCAATCGGGGTCGTAACAAGTAATTTACCGACCTCCTCCCCACCAGCTTTAACGACATAATGCACTTCATTTACTTTCTCAACACTCGTACAAGTCGGAAAATATTTCTTCACCGCATCCAGAGGAACAATATTCGAAACTTCAGCTTTCACCTCTTGATTCTTCGGGACCTCGTTGGCCGTCTTGAAATTCAACGAAATCAGGTAAATGACAACACACAACAAAATCACCTTAGGTAACTTCGTGACAAAAGTCGCAACATTCTCTTGTATACTCATATCAATCTTATCCATTTTTGAAGGACACAAAAATAAGGAGAAAATCATTTATTTGTATATTCTGCCCGACTTAATTATATTTGTCACATTCTAAAACCAAATAATAAAATTCAAAATGAAAAAAGTCACTTACTTAGTTTGTTGCGTAGGACTAGCGCTGCAATCCTGCCAATCAGGGCAAGTGAAGAATGAAAATCCATTTTTCAACACGTATGAAACCCCTCACGAGGTTCCCCCTTTCCACTTGATTAAAAATCAACATTATCTCCCGGCTTACGAGGAAGGGATGAAGCAACACCAAGCAGAAATCGACGCGATCATCAACAATCCGGATGCACCGACATTTAAAAACACGATCGACGCTCTCGAAACTTCGGGCGAATTACTGAACAAAGTAGCTTCCGTGTTCGGCAACCAACAAGGAGCGAACACGAACGATTCGATCAAAGCTATTGCCAAAGAGATTACCCCAAAACTTACCGCTCACTGGGATGCGATCAACTTAAATGACAAACTTTTCGAACGAATCAAAACGGTATATAATAATAAAGAGAAAGAAAATCTGACCCCGGAACAATTAACCGTACTCGATAAATATTACCAAGGCTTCGTTCGAGGTGGAGCAAACCTCTCTCCCGAAGACAAGGAAACGTTCAAGAAATTGAATAGCGAGTTATCCATGCTCAGCCTGCAATTCGGCGAAAACTTGTTGAATGAAACCAATCGTTTCAAACTGATCATCGATAACGAAAAAGATTTATCCGGCCTTCCCGAGAACGTGATTGCCACGGCAGCAACCGCAGCCCAAAATGCCGGTTTAGAAGGGAAATGGGTATTCACCCTTCACAATCCAAGCATGATCCCATTCTTGCAATACGCTGACAACCGGGATCTAAGAGAAAAAATTTACAAAGCTTATATCAACCGTTGTAATAACGACAACGAGTTCGATAACAAAGAAATTATATCCAAGATCACTTCCCTGCGAGTGCAAAAAGCCCAGTTGCTCGGTTACGATACCCACGCGGCATTTATTCTCGACAATAACATGGCCAAAACTCCGGAGAACGTGTACAACCTGTGTAACCAAATCTGGAATGCCGCTCTCCCGATAGCTAAAAAAGAAGCGAAAGAACTTCAAGACATGATTCAAAAGGAAGGTAAAAACTTTAAATTACAACCTTGGGACTGGCGTTATTACGCGGAAAAAGTAAAGAAAAACAAATACGGGCTGGACGAGAATGAACTCCGTCAATACTTCCCGTTGGAAAATGTCAGAGAAGGTGCTTTCTACACGGCCAATAAATTATACGGAATCACGTTCACGCAACGTACCGACCTCCCCGTTCCCCACCCGGACGCTTTAGCATTCGAGGTAAAAGAAGCGAACGGAGACCACATCGGGATTCTATACATGGACTTCTACCCGAGAGAAAGCAAACGTTCGGGAGCATGGATGAACGCTTATCGCAAGCAATCCGCACTAGGTAAAAAAGTAACCCCGATCATCACGAACGTGTGTAACTTCACCAAACCCACGGGGGATGTTCCGGCGTTATTGAGCTTTGACGAGGCACAAACCCTTTTCCATGAATTCGGCCATGCACTTCACGGTCTATTGTCACAATGTACATATAATAAAGTATCAGGAACTTCTGTTCCCAGGGATTTCGTGGAACTCCCGTCCCAAATTATGGAGAACTGGGCCGCTGATCCCGAAGTGCTGAAAGTTTACGCCCGCCATTACAAAACGGGAGAACCTATCCCGCAAGAGCTTATCGACAAACTAAAAAATAGCGGACATTTCAACCAAGGATTCGTCACAACCGAATTCATGGCAGCCGCCCTACTGGATATGGCTTACCATACGCGTAACACGACCGATCCCGTCAACCCGAACGAATTCGAAAAAGCCACGTTGGAAAAAATCGGCCTTATACCAGAGATTACAGTACGCTATCGCAGTCCTTACTTCCAGCACATATTTGCCGGAGGTTATTCTTCCGGCTATTACGCTTACACGTGGGCCGAAGTACTGGATGCCGATGCTTTCGAGGCATTTAAAGAAACCGGAAACATCTTCAATCCCGAAAAAGCAAAAGCATTCCGGGAGAACATTCTTTCTAAAGGAGGCTCCGAAGATGCCATGACCCTTTACCAAAAATTCAGAGGTCAAGAACCTTCTATTGATCCATTACTAAAACGTAAAGGATTAAAATAAAAAAATTAGAGGATTGTGAACACAATCCTCTAATTTTTTTTATTTTTTCACGCAACCTTTTCAAAAAACCTGCATCTAATAAACGAATTCACACTAAGTAATAAAAACGGGTTTATTGTAAGAAAATGGATGCTCGAAGTAGTTCCAATTTTAGGGTTAGTAGTAAATAGTGAAAAAGCTGTCTCTCGTCAAGACAGCTTTTTTTGATTATATCTGCACCACTCGGCAATCCCACACTCTTCACACTTCGGCTTTCTTGCCACGCAAACATATCTTCCGTGCAATATCAACCAATGGTGAGCCGTGGACAGCCACTCGGCAGGAATATGCGCCACGAGTTGTTTTTCCGTTTCCAATGGTGTCTTGGCTCCCGTTACCAGCCCGATACGATCGGCTACCCGGAAAACGTGCGTGTCGACAGGCATGGCCGGACGTTTGAAAGCCACCGCCTCCATAACATTGGCCGTCTTCCGTCCCACCCCGGGTAACGTCTGCAATAACTCGAAATCATCCGGAACTATTCCATTGAAATCTTCCATCAGCTTTTTTGCCATCGCTGACAGGTGCTTGGATTTATTATTTGGGTAAGAGATAGACTTAATCAACTCGAAAATCTCCTCCACGCTTGCCTTAGACATAGACTCCGCATCCGGAAATTGCTCGAACAAAGCGGGAGTCACCATATTCACCCGTTTATCAGTACACTGTGCCGATAAAATTACAGCTACCAGCAATTGGAAGGGATCATTATACTGTAATTCCGTGTTGGCTACCGGCATACGTTCCCGAAACCATGCCAGTACCTTATCATATCTTTCCTCTAATCGCATAATATTAATTTCTTTGCCTACAAAGATAAGAAAGCTGAAAATTAAAAGCTTCTATTTCACCCTAATTTTCTCCCTTTTTTAATTTTGAGCCGACCAGTCCGGCCACCAATTGCTCCGTCTGAAACCACAACTTCCGACAAGCCTCCACATCAAGAGCCGTTTTAGGTAACCCCACCTGACGTTTATTCCTGAAAAAACCTCCCGATACATTCACGTATCGATCGGAAGTTGCCAAAAGTATAGCCGTCATCGCCCCCCGTTCCGGAGATTTAATAAACGGACGAAAAAATATATCCGCTAAGGGGTCATACCATTTATGCATGGTAATCATCCCCGTGTTCACCACGCCCGGATCAACAGCATTCACGGTAATCGCACGCCCCTGTAGCCGCCGGGCCAGTTCTGTAGTGAACATCAGTATCGCCAATTTTGAATCGGGATAAGCCTTAAAACGACGATAATGTTCTGGATCCAATTTAAAGAAGTGATCTCCGACCTCCCCCATCTTACAAGTAACCGACGATGTGTTAATAATCCGAGCCTTCTCTGTTCTTCCCATATTCGGAAGTAACCAATTCGTCAACAACCAAGTCCCCACGTAATTCACCCCCACGGTCATCTCTAACCCGTCCCCGGTTGTCGTGAAATCCCGACACATGATCCCCGCATTATTCACTAGCACGCTAACCTCCCGTCCATTCAACCCGTCAACAAAAGAACGGATGGAAGCAACCGACGCCAAATCTAACTGATGCAACTCCACCCGACCGTTTCCCGTCTCCCGCACAATTTCATCCCTCACTCCTGCCGCCCGTTCAACATTCCGACAAGCCATAACCACGGGAACACCCGTCCCGGCAACCGCTCTCGTAATCGCCTTTCCCATACCCCCATTGGCCCCAGTGATGATAAACAAACCCTTGTTCATTTCAGATTTAATGATTTATGATTTTAGATCCAACTAATTTCTTGATTTATGATTTTAGATTAGGTGATTTACACCCACGAACTGCCTCTTTTCTTAATCGTAAATCGTAATTCATAAATCATAAATTAATGGATTCTTTCATTTTCAATTTTTAATTGCTTTTTTAACCTTCCTCATCACCCACCTTACTACTCCGTAAGGCCAAAAGAACATAAAGCCGATAAAGAAATAATTAATTACCCCGGGTATCATTTGGGCTCGATGACGGAACATCCCGTTAATTGCACGCCGGGCAAGCGTGGTCGGTTTCATCATCACACCGATTCGCACGGCCAACCGTTGCAAATGAAGAGGTAAATTATATAAATCGGTAGCGATTGCTCCCGGGCAAACCGTGGTAACGTTCACCCCGTAATCAAGCATCTCCAAACGGAAAGCACGGGAAAAACTCTTCAAAAAACACTTCGTGGAAGCGTATAACGAAATGTCCGGATAAGAAAACCAAGCCGACATGGAAGACATATTGAGAATATACCCTTTTCCCCGTTTTCTCATATCCTCGCCAAAATAACGACAAAGCAATACAACCGTATTCATATGTAACATCAGCATGGTTCGCACAACCCCAACGGAAAGATTCACCACATGCTCGTATCGAAAAATACCGGCATTATTCACCAACACCTCCACTTGTAACCCCAATGCCACGCAAAAACCATGCAAATGCTCCGCTGCATCCGGTAGTGATAAATCCATGTAAAGAGGCCACGTCTGCACCTCGTACGTTTGTGATAACTCCCCGGCATGTTGCGTAAGGCGCTCTTCTTCGTTACTGACCATCACGACATCATACCCCCGGGAACACAACTCTCGGGCATACTCCAAACCGATTCCCGAACTGGCTCCCGTAACAATGGCAACCGGATGAACGCTAGACAGATTCTGTACTTCCATAGATTACCACATTTCAATTTTTCTTTGAAGCCGATTCCAATTCCTTCAATAACTTCTTGGGCAAATCCGGAATATGCTTATGACAAGCCATCTCCCTAGAATACATACGGGCTATACAATAATTCACATGTTCGCAAGCATTCCGGGCATTCTCCTCCCTCGCCATCCGGTTCACGAAATCCGGTTCATTCAACAAGGCACGAGCCATCGACACCCCGTCAAATCCGGCATCCAACACCATATCAATCTTTTCCCGGGAAACCAATCCCCCCACGTACACGAGAGGTAACTTTACCGCTTCCCGGAATTTCAACGCATCTTCAAAAAAATAAGCTTCTTTAAATGGCACCGTCGGAATCATCATATGTCCGGCAATCCGAACGCCTATTGGTAACCAAAATTGTTGCATATAATACGTCAGACTACGGATAGGCATAGCCCCCCTCATCACGTACATCGGGGCCCGGCTAACAAAACCGCCACTCAGAATCAAGGCATGAGCCCCAGCCTCTTCCAGTGCCTTGGCCACCTCTATACATTCAGGCACTTCCATCCCTCCCCGGAATCCATCCCGGGTATTCATCTTCACCAACACGGCCATATCGTCCCCCGCCGCCGCCATCACTTCTGCCATCGCCATACGCATAAACCGCATCCTATTCTCCAGCGATCCCCCGAACTCATCCTTTCGGTGATTCGTGTAAGGAGAAAGGAACTGACTGATCAGATACCCGTGTCCGGCATGAACCTCCACGGCATCAAAACCCGCTTCCCGAGCCATATTCACGGCCCGTCCGAATGCCTTTGCCATCTCCACGATCTCCTCTTTCTTCATTCCTCGCACCAACGTCGGTGAGTATATATTAAAACCACTTGAAGCTGATATAGGCATGCAACCACAGATACCCTTATGCGACATATTTCCGCAATGCCCGATCTGGATGGATGCAGCCGCACCCGTGGCATGTATATCATCCGTGAGCTGCCGTAATGCCGGAAGAATCTCCGGCCTCAACCATAATTGATGGGGAAACGATAAACCACTACGAACAATAGCTGCGTAAGCGATCGTCGTCATCCCTATCCCCCCTCGGGCCACCGAAAGATGATAATCATGTAACATTTCCGAAGGTGCATTCCCCGGACACATTCCCTCAAATGCCGCTGCCCGTATGGTTCGATTACGCAAGGTCAGCGGTCCGATTGTTAATGGCGTGAATAACTTGGATTCTCGTGTCATATGCTTAATATATAAAAGGAATCACTCGTTTCAGACGACGTTTTTTCACCTCGTCCCCGAACATCCCTAAATATTTGTGATAAATTGTATTAGCTCTCGGTACTAAATTAGCAAACGTCCAAATAGCGAAAACGGCACCGGAAAGTGACCACGTGAGAATGGCAAAGCCGATCCATTCAACAATCTCGCCAAAATAATTCGCCGAAGTCACGTAACGAAACATCCCTCCCTTGGGCAAATAATGCCCCGTGTCACCGGGACGCCGCAAATGACGAATGATGTGATCCGACTGTATATTCGTGAACATCCCGGCAAAAAACAATACCGTTCCGATAATAAACTGCGGGGATGTCAACCATTCCGGAGTATAAAGATCCGACGGGGCAAAATAAAATATCCATCCCCCCTGCATACACGCATTCAACACGTTAAACGTGATTCCCATCAACATGATTCCCATCGGCATTCTCCCCTTACCTTTCAGTAGTAACGGGAAAATAAACGCACGCTGAAAATAATGTATCTCGAAAAAAATAAAGAAGATCAACGGCACCAACTCATACCCCCTATCCAGAAAAGTGCCATCGCAATAAAAACAGGAGCCTCCATCAATACCCAGCCGATCCGGTTATTTATTGGTCGCCCCCACTTGGCATCGAAAAACATACCATAACCCGCTTTCACGAAGTACAGGGCTACAAAAACAATAACTGCAATTCCGGTCATCACGGCCAGAAAAATATGAAATACATCCATCCTACAATTTTATTGATTACACGAATAATCAACAAATATCATGCCAACAAACAATAAATGTTAATAACGATAGAAAAAAATCAAATCCGGCGTAAAATACCTTTTCATGGACACTCGCATATTTAGATTCGGAAAACGAGATTAATTCGGGAAAAGCAAAATCCCAAATAATGTAAAATAACGTTACTGATCTTGCATCAAATTTCTACCATATTGCGAGCCGCTCCCATTCCGCTCCCATTCTCTTCCTATTCTGCTCCTATTATAAATGCAAAATATTGTAATAAGATATTAGGTATTTATAATCTTATAAGTACATGCTACCTGCTTTATAACATGGTCATAGTTATATCGAGTATAACATTCTCCCGATGAGTTAATTTACAGATTCAGACCATTTTACTTTATCCCACCATGCGGCCCCGGCAAACCGTCCCGAAAACGAATACTCACGTGCGTCCCGTCACAGAAAGGTTTGTTCGATGACGCTCCGCAACGGCATAGCGTAACCCGGTTACGAAGTTCGTACCTCACGCCCTCCGTGTCGTCAATCGGAATCCCGCCCCGTACGAACAAGGGACCGCTACAACGCTCCTGTGGGTCTTCCAACAGCACTAACGATGGCTCCAGTTTATTTTCAATAAATTCCCCCTTATCCTTATCCCAAGCCTTCAAACGACCTGCCGGACAATAATTAGCCTCCCGGATTGTCAACTTCCTAGCCTCCGGATCATCGGACTCCTCCACGAGATTCCAAACCTTCCCGTAAGCATCACAAAAACGGGCAAAAGCACAATACTTCTCGTTGTCCGTCAACTCAAGCGTGGGTCCGTCAACCACATCGGCATCTTTCAATAAAGGAATATTATCTGCCGTTAACGAGGGGTCCCAATTCGTGTTCAAGTGCGCCCCGTCGCAATACGGTTTATTGGCAGAAGCCCCACAGCGGCATAAAGCCGTGGGTTCGTCATTCATATCGTACTCAACCCCATCCCGGTATGACCAAGAACTTCCCTCGTCATTCTGCACGATAAACTGTTGTTTTAAAAGCGGATGACCATACACCAAGTAAGGCCCTTTTCTATCAACTACAATGGAATACTTTTTATTGATTTCAGGTGTTCCCGGTTCTATCTCTCGTTCTTTCATAGTTAAATCAGATTAATTATTACGGTTAGATATACCTACAAAAAGCCTTTTTTGTTTCTTTCCTAACCAAATATTTTAGAAAAAGTTGCAGACTGGGAGGCAACATGAAATATGTACCCGCAACTCTTTCTGTTTTACTTCTTTATTCGGGTAAAGAAATAATGTTCCTCATCCGAAAGGTCAGCATTAAACGTGTACCCATCCCCGTTGAAAGCCTTCAACTCCTCGGGTTCCTCAACACGGTTCATTACGATATATCTCGTCATCATCCCCCGTGCAATCTTGGCATAAGTACGAACCGTTTCGTATTTACCATCCCGCCATTCTTGAAATTCCGGTGTAATCACTCTCACCTGTTTCCTCAGCTCGTCCATCTTCAACGCTCCCTGAATATCCATACTGGCCAAATTCACCATAATCCCTCCAACCTTACGCACATCTTCCAATAATGGAGTTGTCAGCTTCGGAACCCAATAATCGTACAGGTTCGCCCCATCTAACTTCACGGCAAACGCAATCCGGTAGGCCTGAATCAAATCCAACGGACGCACCAAACCATAAAGTGTTGAGATAATCCGAACACGATCTTGGGCATACTTCAAGTCCTCTAAAGAAAAAGAATTCGGATCTATAGCTTTGAAGACACTCCCGTTATAAGCAAACAAAGCCTGTTTGCGAGGATTCGAAAGTGAACCGAACCTCTGATAACGTTCGTAATTCTCCGCAGCCAGCTTAGAACTGATCTTCAATATTTTCTCTAACTGGGACTCGGAAAAGCGGCGCATTTGCCCTGCCAGATATTCCGCTTCTTCCGCGTACTCCGGGGTAGTACCCGGAAACTCCTGTTCCACCACGGACATATCCATGGTCTTGGCCGGTGATAAAATAACTAACATCGTCTATCTGAACTCTTCAACTTTATACCCCGCGTTCTCGAACGCCTTCTTCACCGAGTGCGTGTCTCCGGTCTTCAACATAACCGTCAGCACCTTGTCCGGATGTTGCAAATCCACGCTCCATTCCGTCACGTCTCTCAAACTATTCAAAAACGGAGTGACTTTCGATACGCAGCCACTGCATTTCAACGTTGTCTTAAATCTGAACTTTTTTTCCATGTTGCTTTCTTTTATTGGTTTATATAATAGCTACAATTTCTTCCATTTAATTCTCAAACTATTAGTCACCACGGACACCGAACTGAAAGCCATTGCGGCAGCCGCAATCATCGGGTTGAGTAAAAAACCGTTGATCCCGTACAACACCCCTGCCGCTAAAGGAATACCAATTATATTATAAATAAACGCCCAGAACAAATTTTGTCGAATCGCCCGCACCGTCTGATGCGAAAGCGCGATAGCACGGGGAATCACGTTCAGATCGGAAGTAATCAATGTCACCTTTGCCACGTCCATGGCAATATCCGACCCTTTCCCCATGGCTATACTCACGTCGGCCTGAGCCAATGCCTGCGAATCATTGATCCCGTCACCCACCATTGCCACCACTTTCCCTTCGTGCTGTAAAGCCTCCACGAAATTAGCCTTCTCACCCGGCATCACTTCGGCCTTAAAATGACGAATGCCCACCTGATCTGCCACGGCACGAGCCGTCAAGGCATTATCCCCGGTCAGCATATAAACATCAATTCCTTTTTCATGCAGCGTCGCAACCGCCTGACGAGAACTCTCCTTGATCTTATCGGCAATGGCAACCAATGCCAACACCCGGCCCCCTCCGGCAAAAAAGACAACCGTTTTACCGTCTCCTTCCCACCGGACAGCAAGTTTCTCGTTATCATCGTCTAAAACAACATGATTCACTTCCAACAAAGCCCGGTTACCGACAAGATATACCTTATCCCCGACTTTTGCCGTCACCCCTTTACCGGTCTGATTTTCGAAATCCGAAACTAATATTTCATTCACGACCTTCTCCTTAAACTTCTGTACCACGGCATCTGCCAGCGGATGTTCCGAACGCCGTTCGATCTCCAAAAGAATAGATTGGTAACGCTCGTCTTCCGCCCCCGGAGTCCAGTGAATATCCGTCACGACAGGTTTTCCCTCGGTGATCGTTCCCGTCTTATCCAGCACGATCGCATTCACCCGGTACATCAGTTCCAAACTCTCCGCATCCTTGATCAGTATATTATGCTCCGCCCCTTTACCGATCCCGACCATGATCGCTGTCGGCGTCGCCAACCCTAGCGCACACGGGCAGGCAATAACCAGCACCGTGATGGACGTCAGCAAAGCATGAGTAAAAGCAAGGTCTCCGCCTATCAGCATCCACACGATAAACGTGATCACCGCGATCCCCATTACTACCGGAACAAAAATTCCGGCAATACGGTCCACCAGTTTCTGCACGGGAGCTTTACTTCCCTGTGCCTCCTGCACCATTCGGATAATATTGGCCAACACGGTTTCTCCCCCCACCTTATCGGCACGGAAGCGGAAACTTCCCTTCTCGTTTATCGTCCCGGCATACACGGGTTGTCCTTTCACCTTCTCCACGGGGATCGACTCCCCGGTAATCATGCTCTCGTCGACAAAAGAAGATCCTTCCGTCACTTCTCCATCCACCGGAATCTTTTCTCCCGGTTTCACGACCAGCACATCTCCGACCACTACCTCACGGATAAGCACCTCCTCTTCGCTGCCGTCGGCAAGAATTTTAGTCACCGTTTTGGGTTGTAACCCCATCAATTTCTTTATCGCAGTCGAGGTACTGAACTTAGCCTTTGCCTCCAGCAAACGCCCCAACAAAATCAAAGCAATGATCACAGCCGCCGCCTCATAGTACACGTGAGCCTCCAATCCCCGACTCGTCCAGTATTCCGGCCAAATCGTGTTGAACAGACTGAACAAAAACGCCACGCCCGTACTGACAGCCACCAACGTGTCCATATTCGCCCGTCCGTGTTTCAACTGCATATAGGCATGAACAAAAAAGTCCCGTCCGAAAAATGCCATCACCGGAATGGTAAAAGCCAGCATAATCCAATTACCATAAGGCATATGCATAAAAAACATACCGATCACGAACACGGGTACCGCCAAAACAATAGCCCCGATCGTCTTTCGTTTTAACGCAAGAAACTCTTCCCGCTGCAAACGATCCGCCTGATCCGTATCTTCCGTGTTTTCTACCACCAGCTCGTAACCGGCAGACTCCACGGCCTTTTGAAGTTCCACGGGTGTAATCACCCGCGGATTATAATCCACTAAAACGGTTGAACCGGCAAAATTTACCTTTGCCTCGTAAACTCCCTCTTGAGCACCGAGTGTTGTTTCCACATTCAAAGCGCAAACAGCACAACTCATGCCCAAAACTTGGAAAGTCTCTTTCGTATGAATTTCTTTTCCTGACATTTCACATTGTTTGAATATATGTTTACGGAATATCGTAACATTTAGTTACAACCTTACCATGAACAACACTTAAGTTGCATCAAATCCTATACCAGCAACATATTCTACTTTAACGTTTTCACAAGAAATGATTGTATACTATTGACGAATTACGAGTATTTGACCTCCTTACTTACAAAAATAGCATTAAAATCACCTGTGCCATAATGACCCTCACGAACATCGTCAACGGGTAAACTGTTGCGTAAGCCACCGAAGGTGTGTCACTATCCACCGTGCTATTCACATAATTCAATGCCATCGGGTTCGACATACTCCCACACAACATCCCGGCCACCGAACCGAAATCAATCTTCATCCATTTAATGGACACTGCCGCTACAAGAATCACCGGAATCACCGTAATGGCAAATCCCAATCCAACCCACAACGCCCCTTCCGGACGGAACACGGTTTCGAAGAAATGAGTTCCCGCATCCAATCCCAAACAAGCCAAATACATGGAAAGCCCCAGCGCCCGTAACATCAAGTTGGCACTGATTGTCGTGTAAGTCACCATGTGAATCCGGGGACCGAAAGCCCCCACGAGAATCCCCATCACAATAGGTCCCCCGGCCAAACCTAACTTTACCGGAAAACTAATGCCCGGAATCGTCAAAGGAATCGATCCCAACAACAATCCCAATACCATCCCGATAAAAACGGCCACCAAATTAGGCTCGTCCAAATCCTTCACGGCATTCCCCACCACGTTCTCCACCTTTGCAATAGCCGATTCCTCCCCGACCACCGTCAACCGATCACCCAACTGCAAGGTCAGGTCCGGCGTAGGCAACAACACGATACCTGCCCGATAAATGCGGGTTATATTTATCCCATATTGATTTCTCAATCGCAACGCCCCTAATCGCTTCCCGTTAATCTCCGACCGGGTAATCACGATCCGGTGGGATACCAACTGACTATCAATAGCGTCCCAGTCAATATCTTCCTTATTCCAATCCCTCGTATCCCGCTTCCCAATCAACATGGTCAATGCCTCTACATCTCCTTCTGTCGTAATCATCAGCACACAGTCCCCCTCTTTCACCATCGTATCGGATGCCGGAATAATCACCTTCTCATTCCTCCACAACCGGGAAACCACGAACTTCTTCGACGATTGCCGGGCGATCTCTTGGATGGTCTTACCGAACACACCGGGATTACTCACAAGAAAACCTATGACTACCGTCTTCTTGTGACTATCTTCATCGCTTTTCTTGAAAAATATACTGGATGCGAAAAGTTTACGCACCAAAATAACGGCAAGAATCACACCCACCACTCCCAACGGGTAAGCCACGGCACACCCCAAAGCCAAATCCGATTGCTGAATAGCGGGATCATTCAACTGTTTCAAAGTTTGCTGAGCCGCTCCCAATGCAGGCGTATTTGTCACTGCACCACTCAAAATTCCCACCATATCCGGCAAAGATACCCCCGTGGTCCAATGAAATCCCAAAGTCATCACGATCCCCAACAAAACCACCAACATGGCTAACATGTTCAATTTCAATCCACCTTTTCCCAAGGAAGAGAAAAAACCAGGTCCCACCTGTACCCCCAAAGCATACACGAAGATAATCAACCCGAAACTCTCCGCATAATTCAACATCTGCGGATCGATCGACAATCCGAAATGCCCTGCCACGATGCCCACGAAAAACACGAAAGTTACTCCTAGCGACACGCCCCACATACTGATTTTCCCTAAAGCCAACCCCACAGCAGATACCAGCGAAACCACTATTACAGCTTGAATCACTGAATGTTCTGTTAATAAACTAGTCAACCATTCCATAATCTTATCTTTGAACGCCAAAATTAATTAAAAAAACAGGAATACGTATCGAGGGCTATTTTGTTTTTAATTTCACTTTTCCTAACTTTGCGAACAACCAAAGTTGGATTATGGAACGTGTGCAAGATAATAAACAGTGTAGCCTAGTGTTTGAACAATTATTCAAGCAACACTATCGTGCCCTATGTTTCCATGCCATGAGTTTAGTAAATGACTTGGATGCCTCCAAAGACATTGTACATGACGTGTTCCTCAGTTTGTGGTATCACCGGGACTCCATTGATTTCACTCGCCCCATGTTTCCCTATCTGTTTAACCTCACCCGCAACCGGGCGTTGAACTATCTGGAACATAAAAAGATTCAGAACAACCACGTGCGTCAACATCTTGCAGACGATCCGACTTACACGTTATCGGATGATCCCGCCCGAGAAGAATTAGTAGAACGCATCCTGGCCCGCATCGAACTCCTCCCCGAACGTTGCTCGCAAGTGATGAAACTCAGTTTTATCGAATGTAAAAAGTATAAAGAAATTGCCGAAGAATTAAATATTTCGGTGAATACCGTGAAAACTCACATCACGACAGGCCTAAAAACCTTACGGGACGAATTTCCCGCTTCTCTCCTGTTGCTCCTGTTCACACATCCGTATCGACATCTCGACTGATCCGGCATCAGTCATTCCTCCCGCTACTAAACACTCTAAACCTTTCTTTTGCCTTATCCAACTCTCCCTCATCCACCTCGATGCCCGGTATAAAGAATGAAGATTCTATCCCGAATTGTTTCTTTTTAGCAGACTTATTCCAATTCCCGACAATTTTCCCATTATACAGAATCACCGGATAGAAAATACCAAAGGTATTAAAAGCTTTCCTGTAATACTCCGGTGCCAACACCATCGAACGATCTTTATAACTGATGAGATACTCGTCATACGAAGGTAACAAATGTACCACTTGCTTCGCCCGTACATTCCTTGCACATGAATTATGGATTAACCAATCCGTCTCCCCCATTCTTTCCGTGATCAGTTCTGAATCAATCAACCCAACCGCCTGCTTCGCTTCTGTTATAGACAACCCTGACCACCAGATAAAATCCTGTAAACTAGCAGGGGAATGACTCCTAAAATATTTTATTGCCAACTTCGCCAAAGCCTCTTCCTTGTGCAACTCCTTCATAGGGGGAACCCGTTCATCCAGTAAAGCGTAATTCCGTTTACTCCCTTTATCTACTCCATTACAAACAACACCATCAACTTCCGCTCTCCCTAAAAAATATTTCACCAAATCATCCCCCACGATAACTCCCGCCCGATTCAATTCCTCACCAATCTCCTGCCGGGTTAAATATCTATTCCCTTCCAAAACCCTTACGATCACATCATGGCTCTTGATATATAATTCCTCCGATATTCCGTGATTCTTCCAATACGAATCATACGCCAGTTTCACCCGCCTGACTGACAACTTCAACATCCATCGAATATCCTCCGCCACCACCAGATGCCAAGTCGGACGCAACACGTGAGTCCTCAATATCTCCCCCTTCTCCAAAGCTGCCTCCACCTTCCGAATGTCCGGTTTCTTCAACCGCAAGCCCACAGCCCACTTCGCTATACTATACTCCTGTCCCTGCAATGCACCCATCCATGCCACAAGCTCCTTGGGATCATCAAAAGCCGGGTTCACCAACTGCTGGCTTCTCAAACGAATATCTGTAATCATATATTTGTATTTTTTAGGACCTCTTCGTTCATTTTTTCCAAATATATAAAGAACGTACTAAAAAATAGCAGGATCAGGGAAAATAATCATCATTTAGCCTGTTCTAGTTTATTGTACTCTTCATCCGTAACCGGTTCGAGCCACTCGTTGGAGGTTTTCTCTCCGGGAACCTCGAAGGCCAAATGAGCGAACCAACTATCAGCGGCTGCCCCATGCCAATGTTTCACGTTGGCCGGAATATGGATGACCGTACCGGGCAAAATCTCCACGGGAGTCTTACCTTCCTCCTGATACCAACCACGTCCGGCAACACCGATAAGCATTTGTCCGCCACCTTTCGTTGCACGATGGATATGCCAATTATTGCGGCAACGCGGTTCAAAAGTAACATTGGAAATCGCAACTTGCTCACGAGAAACCGGTGCGAGGTAACTATTACCAATAAAATACTTCGCGTATGCCGTATTCGGCTCGCCAATAGGGAAAATCATTTCACGTTGGAAAGCTGCCTTAGCATCATTGCCTGTCGAATCTTCTGCCCACACTCCCTTAGCCAAATTAAATGCAGCCCACGCCTTCGGCCAACCGGCATAAAAACCTATATGGGTGATAATTTCAGCGATTTCCGTACGGGTAATTCCGTTCTTTTTCGCCGACTGAAGATGAAAAACAAGCGAATTATCCGTAATTCCCTGACTAATAAGGGAAGTAATCGTTACTAAACTACGGTCACGCAGACCAAGTTTGTCGGTGCGACTCCAAACTTCACCAAAAAGGACATCATCATTGAGTTCGGCAAATTTAGGAGCAAACTCTCCGAGTTGATTACGCCCAGCCGTCTGTACGATCTTTTCTTGTGCCATAACATTAAACGTTAAAATACTGAATACTGAAAATAAGAGAAATTTATTCATAGTCATTTTGTTTATTGAATGAAGTTATTGATTTGGTTGGCAGGATTAAGCGGCGTCTGATCAGAGAGAGTCAATCTCTTGACCATGTGCAACGTTCCCTGTTTGTACTTTTGAAAATGTTCCGATGCTATATGTAACTCGTAAGCCTTTTGACTTGCATAAGTTTCGAGAATAGTTACCATACAGGGATTTTCCTTTTCGCTGACAGCATACATGGTTAGCACTCCCGGTTCGGTACGCAGAGAAACCTCTCCCACTTCGGTCGCAAACTTCATATACTCTTCAAGATACTCCGGATAGACCTCTATTTTTGACAGACGCACGATACCATCGACCGCCATCGGTTGCTTGGCACACATACCGGGTTCCGCATCCAGATTCAAACATTTGCCAATTACCTCTCCCGTGGCAAGGTAAGAATAAGTCGGGAACTCAAACAACACGGGCTTTAACCGGGTATAATCGAGTTTGCCATTCCGACCAACAACATCGGAACTTGCATAGGTATTGACTACCGTACAGATAAAATTATCGAAGCCTTCGGTTTCGTAAATATCCACCACGTTACACTCCATCGTCAAAGGTGACACGTCAATAACAGGTGTACCATTCTCCCCGATATGATAAGCAAACACGTCCGACTTATCAACCGTCTCCCCGCTCACACTTCCCACATAATCCGCTTTGGGCAACATCTCACGACTAACGAGATTGATGGAGAATTTCTTTAACTTCTTAATTCCTTGATTGGAATAATGCTGTTTACTCATACTGACAAGTATACGGTCGTGACCGATAATACCCGTATGTCCAACAACAAGCCAATTTACTTTTCCTTCCACCTTCGTTCCAACAACCGTCATCGGCTTCGGATAAAGAGCCAACAGGCTTCCGAGATTTTTCTTTTCTATTTCCATGATATCGGGTTGATCTGTGTTCTCTTTCACTGCCGGACCGCATGACAGCATAACAAGTAATGCAAAACTCCATATCGTTTTCAAAAGATTTCTCCCATCCATAATTTGCGATCTTTTATTGTTTAACTTCTGACAACAAATTTACGGCAATAAAACAAATGGGTTTGTATATGATTTACGGATATTCATACCCAAATCCTCGATTCTGTAATTGGATAAATATTTTGATCATAATATTTCATTTGAAAGTCATCCTTAGAATTAGATGTAACTATCAGTATTAACAGTATTTGCTATTTTTCATGTAAAATATTTCATTTTTTACTCACCCATTTTTCAACCTCACCTGTGTATATAGTGTAAAAACATCAAGCCAGATGCAAATGAAAGAAAAACTGGATAAAATAGAATTCATACTGGAACACCTCCGAGAACCGGAACGGTTACTGGAAGAGGAATTTGTAAATTGGTTGCAGGAAGAAGAGAATAAACACGTGTTCGAGGAAGTGATCACAAACCGAATGGCATTCTTAGAGAAAGAATACGGTCAACAAGTGGAGCCCGAACAGGAATGGCAAAAATTATGGCAGCAAATGCAAAAGGATTTTCATACTCCTACCCCAGATAAAAGAAAAATCAACCGAAGAGTATGGTATTCCATGGCAGCAGGAGTATGCGTGCTGATGACCCTAGCCGGAGGAATATTACTACAACAAGGGAAAGAAAAAAAATCAGTTCCTCCTATGGCACAAATTGAACACGTGGGAAAAAGAAGCGCTCAACTAATCGTTTCCACGGGAGAAGTTCTTGATTTGTCGCAAAAAGAGATTTACCAGAAAGCCGTGGACGGGACGTTGATCACAAACGACACGTTAAAACTGCTTTCTTATCAAAGCGAGACAAGGAAAACAAACACGACCGAAACCAATGCCCCGGAAAAGGTAAACAAAGAAACCGTGTATCATACATTACGTGTCCCCGCTGGGGCTGACTACCAAGTAACATTGGCTGACGGCACAAAAGTGTGGTTAAATTGTGAATCAACTTTACGGTATCCCGTGGAGTTCGGAAATGAAAAACGGGAAGTATACCTAGATGGCGAAGGATATTTTGAAGTGAACAAAGCCACGGAGTGGCCCTTTATCGTTAACGCAGAACAAATGCGAGTAAAAGTCACCGGTACAAAGTTTAACGTGAAATCTTACTCCACCGAACCCATCGCACATACCACCCTTGTCGAAGGTTCCGTTTGGACTTACACCGACCAAACACAAGTACAACTAAACCCATCCGAACAATTCCAATATGACAAGGAGACCGGAAAGACATCCGTACAAAAGGTAGATACGGAACTCTACACGGGATGGATTGAAGGTATGTTCGTGTTCCGGAATCAACGCTTGGAAGACGTGATGAGCGACCTCGCACGTTGGTATAACATGACCATATTCTATTCCACGGCAGAAACCAAGGAAATCCGCATCTCCACGAACCTAAACAGATACAAAAATATAGACGATCTACTGGAAATTATTAATGAAAGTGGTAAAGTGGTGGCTGCCCGCAAGGACAATACCATAACTATCCACGCCCGATAATAAAAAAAGGATCGGGGCCTGCTCCAACATTTCCCGATCCTCTGTATTAATTAGTTATAATTAAAACATTTCAAAGGTATGAAAAAAAGATGGAAGAGTAATTTTCCGTTAGGGAGAAAATTGCAAAAAATTTTTAGATGTATGAAATTAACCTTTCTACTACTCACGTGTTTTGTCGTTCAGGCTTTTGCCAGCCTGAATGCACAAACTGTCACGATCAAAAAACAAAACGCATCACTGGAAGAAGTGATTTGGGAGTTAAAACAGCAGACCCGGTTCACCTTCATGTACAACAACGAAGACATCGCCCAAATAAAAGGGATTGATTTGAATGAAAAAGAAGTGGACGTGGAGAAAATTCTTCAAAAGTGCTTGAAAAACACGAACTTGGAATATGTCGTGTTAAACAATGCCATTGTCATAAAACTCAAAATGAACACGTTGGACGAAAAAAAGTCTGTCACGCTAAAAGGCTGGGTTTACGACAAGAAGAAAGAACCCATTCCGGGAGTAACGGTCAAACTGACCAATATTAATCTAGGGACGGCTACCAAC
>ENA-UESD01001343-UESD01001343.1-human-gut-metagenome-genome-assembly--contig:-NODE-1343-length-20203-cov-18.653582_pt1 | contig 20203 bp, 15 predicted proteins | sample MGYA00242985_ERZ507986 | MGnify/ENA primary metagenome ERZ507986 (study PRJEB26167, sample SAMN06115408) | human gut metagenome | host: Homo sapiens | place: China:Guangxi | collected 2016-04-06... | reverse complement strand
ATCGGTTATGCCAAGATTGGTTATCCAGCTCCAGAGCTCCGCAAGATTATCATCAAGAAGGAAGGCTTCGAGCACGAATTCGATATCGATGCTTTGCGCGACGACTGGTATAAGACATCTTACCTCCTCGACCGCAAGCAGAGCATGAATGGTATGGCTAAGAAGCGTTACACCAACTATAAGAAGCAGCCTATCGAGATGAACTTCGGCTACGGCTTCAAGGGAACCCTCGCCAGCTACAGCCTCGACGCAAACCGTCGCAAGCCATCTGGCATCAAGGCAGCTATCATCCGTGAGAAGGGTACCAATGGTGAGCGTGAGATGGCATACTCTATGTATCTCGCCGGCTTCGATGTAAAGGATGTGATGATGACCGACTTGATTTCTGGTCGTGAGACTCTGGAAGATGTGAACTTCATCGTATTCTGCGGTGGTTTCTCTAACTCCGATGTTCTCGGTTCTGCCAAGGGTTGGGCTGGTGCATTCCTCTACAATCCTAAGGCTAAGGAGGCACTTGATAAGTTCTATGCCCGTGAGGATACCCTTTCACTCGGTATCTGCAACGGTTGCCAGCTGATGGTTGAGTTGAACCTCATCAATCCTGAGCACAAGCATCGTTCACACCTCTGCCACAATACATCCAAGAAGTTCGAGAGCACATTCCTCGGTTTGACCATTCCTCAGAACGACAGTGTGATGTTCGGTAGCCTGAGCGGTGATAAGCTCGGTATCTGGGTAGCTCACGGCGAGGGCCGTTTCTACTTGCCTGAGCCAGAGGATCACTACAACATCATCGCGAAGTACAACTACGCTGAGTATCCAGGTAATCCTAACGGCAGTGACTACAATGTAGCAGGTATCTGCTCTGCAGATGGCCGCCACTTGGCTATGATGCCACACTTGGAGCGTGCCATCTTCCCATGGCAGAACGCCTGGTATCCAGCCGATCGCCGCAACGACGAGGTAACTCCTTGGATTGAGGCATTTGTCAATGCACGTCAGTGGATTGAAGAAAGAGCTTTGAAAAAGTAAAAAGGTAAAAAAGTAAGAAGGTAAAAAATGAATAATAGCGTAAGTTATCTTACATTATTCAAAACATTTTTGAAGATTGGCATAGTCACCTTTGGGGGTGGCTATGCCATGATTCCTATTATAGAATCCGAAGTCGTCGACAAGCATCATTGGATGACGAAGGAGGAATTCTTGGATGCCATTGCTACTACCCAGGTTTGCCCGGGCGCCTTGGCCATCAACATGAGTTCCCTGCTCGGATATAAGTTGGCAAAGACACCGGGAGCCATCGTCTGCACCCTCGGCGCTTCGTTGCCATCGTTCCTTATTATCTTGGCGATAGCCATGTTTTTCCATCAGTTTGAAGACAACAAGGATGTTGCTGCCATGTTTGCAGGCATCCGTCCTGCCGTCGTGGCATTGATAGCCGTACCTACATTCTCGCTTGCCAAGAGTGCCGGTATTTCGCTTGTCAACTGCTGGATTCCTATTCTATCCGCCCTTCTGATCTGGCTTTTGGGCGTCAACCCGATCTGGGTGATTATCGCAGCTGCCGTAGGTGGCTACATCTATGGTCAATTCATTCAACCAACAGAATAATATATGATATTTCTTCAGCTTTTCATCGTATTCCTTCAGATAGGCATCTTCGGATTCGGAGGTGGCTATTCCATGATATCCCTGATTCAGGGACAGGTGGTAACGCAGTATCATTGGATGACGATGAAAGAATTCACTGATGTCGTTGCCATCTCTCAGATGACACCGGGACCTATCGGCATCAATGCCGCTACCTATTGTGGCTATACAGCTGTCCATAATGCCGGTATGAGTGGCATGATGGCTGTACTCGGAAGTGCCATGGCGACCTTTGCTTTGGTTCTCCCATCCTTGGTTTTGATGATTCTTATAAGCAAGATGCTGTACAAGTATATGAACACCTCAGCCGTCCAGAGCATCTTCATCGGTCTCCGCCCAGCCATTGTCGGATTGGTAGGAGCCGCAGCCCTGCTCCTGATGAACGGAGAGAACTTTTCTACTCCCGAAAATCCTTGGAGATTCTATATCTCCATCGCCCTCTTCTTTGCAACCTTTATCGGCGTGAAGGTGATGAAGATCAATCCCATCCGCATGATACTCTACTCGGCTTTTGCCGGATTGCTTCTTCTCTATTAAGACATTTTTTCACCCCAAACTACCCCATTCTATGAGAAAGGTATATTTATCCATAGCCCTTGGCTTCTGCTGCCAAGGCATTCTGGCACAGCAGAGCTCCTACCGCTGGAAGGTGGAGGCTGAAGCTGGTGTCAGTTGCAGTGTGCTCGATACGGATGTGTCGGGCTTGTCGGAGACTTATTATAAGGTGCGACCGGGTTTCACGGCTGCCATCGGTGCCGAATACAATATCGTAGATCAGCTGGCGGTAGGAGCGGGAATCCGCTTCGTTCAGCGCGACTACCTGTACCAGAACCTCGGCGGCGATTCCTGGAACACCCGATACAACAACAACTTCATCAGCATCCCACTCCATGTGGGCTACTATCTCCTCCATAATCCTTACCACGAGAAGGGATTGTGGATCAAGCCGCAGGTGGGCGTCTATTACGAGTACTTCACCTCCATGCATACCAAGGGTATGTATCCGATGAACATCATGGAGGGGTACAAGGGCGATGGTTCCTACATCCGCTATAACACCACCTACGATTTCAGGAAGAATGAGAACCATCTCCGCCGCAGTCTCTTTGGCGGCGAAGCAGGCATCAAGATAGGTTATTCCTTCGGCAAGATAGATGCCAGCGTGGGCTATCAGTTCCAATACGGTTTCTCGCATATCTACCAGGAAAAAGCCAGCACCAGCAAGACAGCCCGGCGCAACTCCAGCCTCATCACAGCCTCGGCTGCCTATAAGTTCTAGCCCATACGCCCTGAAAGGGCAGAAGCTCCTAGCCCAGGGCAACACCCTGGGTATAATAGCAGACAGCAATACGCCCTGTAAGGGCAAAAGCTTTTAAAACATATAATTTATGAGAACCCCTATATATATAAAAGGTGGAATGCGATGCCTCTTCGCCTTCCTCCTGGCGACAACCACCACGGGAATGTCGCTTACCAGTTGTGTGGCAGACAATGATGCCAACGAGAAATCGATTTCCGATTATTCCGATACCGATGTCAAGTCGTATGGCGACCTGTTCCAGGTTTTCTGGAGCGTGATGAACCAGCGCTACTGCACCCTCAATGAGCAGTCTGCCGTATCTTCGCAGACCTGGGACCAGGTATATAAGGAATACAAACCCAAATTTGATGCCCTGAAGACCTTCCAGCATACCTCCGCTTTTACCCAGCAGGAGATTCAGGAAGACAACGCCAAGGCAAAGCAATATTTCCAGGAAATCATCGACAAGATCATCGACCAGCATTTCTATGTCAAGATTACCCTGCCCGTCTCCCACTCTTCTACGGAAACGGTGAGGTTCAACAGCACGCTCCGCAACAAGACCGAGTATTTCCCACTGAATGCTCACTGGAACCATACCCGCGACCAGCTCAACCTGGATGGTACAGCCTTCGGCGAGATTACCTCGGATGGTTTCTGCATCATGGGCGGTTACCTGAAGGAGCAGCCGGGTACCTATTATCTCGGCTTCAACAAGTTTGCGCTCTACGAAAACTGTTTCCACGAGTATCAGAAGTCCTATCTCCCTGTCAATGCCGCCAGCACCTATCATCTGGATGCTTCCACGATATCAGCCAAGGCGAAAGCACTGATTACTGATACCGGAAAGCGAGAGAAGGCTGAGCAGCAGGCAGCGCAGTTGCTTGCCGATATGGATAGCTATCTGGCTTCGGATGATGCTGCCCAAGCCTGCGAGAAGATGGCGGCCTACAGCAACCAGGGAGATTATTCCGGCCTTTATGCTCTCGCCAGCGAGGCATACGAAAAGTCACCGAATCTCCTCAAACTGTTACCTGTTACTGCTGAGGCAAGCGGCATGGGCGAGCAGATCCGCCAGAAGCTGCAGGGCGATGCCCGTTACCAGCAGATGCTTTCAGCCTCCGCTTTTGCCAGCTGGTATTGCCAGGCACTTGCCGATTACCTCTGGCACGAGCGTGAACTCTACGCTTACTGGAGCGATCTGAAATTCACCTACAATCATCTCTGCGTAGAAGGTTACCGCCGTCTGTTCCTGGAGCCGCTGGCTAAGGGCGAGATCAAGAAACTGATTCTCGACTTCCGTGGCAATGGTGGCGGAAGCGTGATAGACACCCGTCTGCTTACCGACTATCTCATCACCCAGACAGCCGTCTATGCCTACGTACGCAAAAAAGAAGACAATAATCCATACAGTTATACCCCTTGGATTCCGCAGAAGATTACGGTAACGCCGAAGAGCCTGGGCAGAAACATCCCTACCGCCATCCTGCTCGACAACTACAGTGCGAGCATGTCGGAGGTGACAACCCTCATTCTGAAGAGTCAGGGCGACCACGTGAAGACGATAGGCAGAAACAGTTACGGAGCGCAGGCGATGCTCACTTCCGACAACGAAGCCAGCAATGGCGGTTGGATAGGAAATGTAACGAGCTACCTCTACTTCTACATGCCGTTCTCGCTTACCAAGGATGCACAAGGCAACCTGCTGGAAAGTGTGGGAATCACCCCCGATTATCTGCTCGACGAGATGACCCAAGAGGAAAAGGAGAAGCTCTACCAGAACGAGCCTTCGGCTGTGGATAGAGGTCTGAAAAAGGCGATGGAAGTTCTGAAATAGCCCCCAAAAAGCCGGATTCCCCCGTCTTCAGATTCTCAAATCACAAAAAAGAAATTCATCAAAATACAACGTTTCATAAGCGAGGGTGTGCAATTTACACCCTCGCTTTTATTTTCTATATATCAGCCACTTATACCATATTCGCGAATTTTGTGCTCCCACACACTTTGCACAGTAATGCAAACGTTTGCATTTCATTTTCCTTGATTTCCATCACTTTTTTGTAGCTCCTTTGAGAAAATCTTCCTACATTTGCAACCGAAAAGGAAACCCGGTGACATCCATTTCGTTACAAGGGTAAGCCTGTGATTATAAGTAAATGACAATAACAAAATAGGACAGCTAACAGTATCCTTAAGAAAGAAAACAACAGAGTAAAAATATGATGATGAAGCAGAGTTTGTTCAAACGAACACCGATGTTGCTGCTGCTGATTCTCTCAACAGTAGTAACCCGAGCGCAAGAGGTAGCACTGAAGACCAACCTGCTTGGTTTGGCAACCACTTCGCTCAATGCTGGTCTAGAAATAGGCACGGGCAGGAAGAGCACTTTTCAGCTTTTCGGTGCCCTGAATCCCTGGAAGTTCTCAGGCGACAAGAAATTGCGCTACTGGAACGTAATGCCAGAGTACCGCTGGTACACCTGCCAGAAATTTGGAGGCCACTTCTTCGGCATCCATGCCCTAGGAGGTGAATACAACATCAAAAATGTGGACCTGCCTTTCGGCATCTTGCCAAAGACAGAGAAAGGAAGACATTACGAAGGCTGGTATGTCGGCGGTGGTCTCACCTACGGATACCAATGGCTGCTGTCTGAGCATCTCAATCTCGAAGGATCCATCGGATTAGGATACATCTACAGCCCATACAAGCTCTACGGAAGATGTGAAAAATGTCTTGACAAGGACCACCGCAACTATGTAGGTCCTACTAAAGCCGCCCTCTCCCTGATATACGCATTCTAGGAACGATATCACCGAGATAGCAAAAACCAAATCAAACCCTCTTTTATTTAAGATGAAGAATATGAAGAAAATGAAGCTTTATGCGGTCATTTCGCCCCTTTGCATTCTGTTTGCACAGAGCGCATTGACTGTCCAAGCCCAGAAGATAGATGATTCGCAGCTACGGTTGGCTGGAGGCAAGATTCTGATAGACAGCGTCTTGACACAGAAGAAAAGCGACAGTCTCAAGGTTGCTTTCCGCCTCCATCTCGATAGTCTGCAGCTCAAATCAGAGCAACAGCTGGTTTTCACTCCGCTTATTGCCGGAGAAGATACCATCGCCCTGAATCCCATTATCATCAATGGCAAAAACCAGAACATCAGATACCTGCGCAAAAGCAGCAAACTGAAGAACAGCCAGGCAGTGGTAGTGAGACGCAGGAATGATACCGAGCAGCAGGTGCTCTTCTCCCAGACCCTTCCCTACAGGAAGTGGATGAAGGCTTTCAACCTCTCCATGACGGAAGACCTCTGCGGATGCGGCAACCTGATGGATCAGGATACCACTCTGATGGCTACCATCCAGCCGGCACCGAGAATCTGTCGCGACCATTACGTGAAGCCAAAGGCTGAAGCCATCAAGGTGAGAGCCGAAAAGGGTGAAGCTTACCTGAGCTTCAAGCTCAACAAGAGCGACATCCTCGCCGACTTCCGTGAAAATGCCACAGAGCTGAGAAAGATTACATCCACCATCGACCTCGTAAAGAACGACAAGGATGTGAGCATCACCAATATCGATATTCATGGCTATGCGTCGCCAGACGGTCCTTACGCCAACAACGTGCGACTCGCCAATAACCGTGCGGCTGCCCTGCGCAATTATGTATGCAATCTCTACACTATCGATAAAAAGCTCTTCACCTATCACGCCACCCCGGAAGACTGGGAAGGATTCAAGAAGAAGGTGGAAGCAAGCAACTTAGCCGATAAGTCTGCCATCCTTGCCGTTGCCAACTCATCCTTGGCACCCGATGCAAAGGACCAGAAAATCAAGAAGCTTTATCCGGCTAGCTATCGCTACATCATAAGTGAGATTTATCCTCGTTTGCGCCACAGCGACTATACGGTAACCTATACCGTTCGTCCTTTCGACATTGAGGAGGCAAAGGTAATCCTGAAGACCAAGCCTCAGCAGTTGTCATTACAGGAGATGTATCTGGTGGCACAGACCTATGAACCAGGTTCTCCAGAGTTCAACGAGGTATTTGATATTGCCGTCCGCCTCTTCCCAGATGATGAGACAGCCAATCTCAATGCCGCCTGCACAGATTTGCAGAAGGGCGACCTCGTAACTGCCGAAAAGCATCTTGCCAAGGCAGGAAACTCGAAGGAAGCTGAACGCATCAGAAAGATTTACGAGGAAATGAAGGCGGAACAATAAAAGAAATAACTAACAATAAAATCACATCAATTATGAGAATTAAACATTTCTTTGGATTGGCAGTTTTGGCTGCTATGACTGCTAGTTGCTCTAGCAACAACGATTTAGTAGTAGGGGGGGGTAATGGTTCAGGTGAGAATGAATCAGGTGTAGGTTATGCTTCATTCAAGATTAATCTGCCGACAACAAGTGGTACTCGTGCAACAGCAGGCGACCCAGATTTTAAAGGTGGTGATGCAAACGAGTATGCTGTAAATGATGCTACTCTTCTTCTTTTTAAGAAAGTTACAGAAAAAAGTGGTAAAGTTGTCTACCAATTCCAAGAGGTAGTGGAACTTGGTAATATGGAACCTTGGACAAAGAAAGATCCTGCAAATGGTGGTATTACCACTACTGCCAAGATGACAGCTAGACTTAATAACGCTTCTGTGGGAAGTAAGGATTATTATGCTCTGATTCTTCTCAACAACAATTATGATGCAGGTACTTCTACCGCCAAGATTAAATATCCAACTGAGAATCAAACATTCTCTGATTGGAGTAAGAATGATGCTAATGCAACTGCTGACAACTACTTGAAGTATAACAACGGTTTCTTTATGGCAAACGCTCCTAAGTATGTTGCAGATGGTGAACCTCAAACTCTCGTAAAGATTTCTGCTATCTATGCTTCTAAGCAGGAGGCTGAGAACTCTACAGCCACTACTGTATATGTAGAGCGTGGTCTTGCTAAGGTTTCTCTTGCTTCTGGTTCTGAAAATAAGCATGTTGATATAGAAGAAGGAAACTATAAAGATGACAAGGTTGACATTACTGGTTGGACTCTTGACGTTACAAATACCAAGACATTCCCTGTTCATGTAACTGAAGGACTGTCAACTTCTTATGCCGATATTTGGAAGACAGGTGTTACTGCTGGTACTGCACATGGGGCAACTGTTAATCGTTTCTTTGATTCAAAACTTACTGAGTTCAACCGTGTATATTGGGGTATTGATCCAAACTACAGTAATGCTTTCAGTACTGTAGATGCTTGCAACGGTGAGTTTACAATGGCAACAAAGAAAAACTTTAAGACTGGTGAAGAAGCCAAGAAGGCTCAGTACTGTCTTGAGAATACCTTCGACATTGCTCATATGATGCAGGGTCAGACAACACGAGTTTTGTTCTCTGCCAAGTATACTCCTAACGGTTTTTCTGCTGGAGAGACTTTCTATAAGATGGGTAACAGCTCTCAGTTGTGGAATGCTACCAAGGTAGAGAATCTGATTAAGGCTAAGGCTCAGGAGGTGCTTGGTGAGGCTGATGCTTCCAAGGTAAAAGTAACGCTTAATGCTCCTAAAAATGACTTGACAAAGGCAGGAGTTCATTTTGTTGCTGCTGCTAATATTACTTATGGTACAACCGATCTTGCTCCTGAGAAGGTTGATCAGATTAATGCAAAGCTCGGCTTCAAGAAAGCTACGCCAACAGACGCAGAAGTTGGTTTGTCTACTTTCGCGAGTGGTGTTTCTTACTACATCGCACGTGTAAAGCACTTCAATGAGCTTACTCCGTGGAATGCAGCTGATGCTACTTATGCTAATAGTAATATCGATTGGCTTGGACGTTACGGTGTGCTCCGTAATAACTGGTATGAGCTTACTGTTAATTCAGTTAGTGGTCCTGGCTATCCTGACATTCCTAAGGTTAAGCCTACAGATCCCGACGATGAGAACGAGCAATATATCAACGTAGAGGTTAAGATCCTCGACTGGGCTAAGCGTTCACAGAAGGTAGATTTGTAATCGAGTAATAACAACGAAAGGCGGAGCTTAGGCTCCCGCCTTCGTTAAAACATACGAGTTGTGTTTTCAGCTTCACCATAGTGGAAGCTAGAAACACAACCTGATATTCTGAAACATTATATTGATAATAACCAAAAAGCATCATGGCAAACAATAAGTTACATAGTTGGATCAAGAATATACGCATGGAATGGGGATTCGACAGCTTGGCTGCTATCAGCCGTACCGCTGTTTTCGGAACCATCGTCGCTCTCGGCAGCATGCTCTGCAGCTGCAACGACTTGATGCACGACGACCTCCCTCCTTGCGATATGGGAGTCGACTTGCAGTTCAAGTACGACTACAACGTCCAGCGCGCTGATATGTTCAACGATCATGTAGGCGGTGTCTGCGTGTTCGTCTTCGATGAGCAGGGCAACCTAGTGGCTCGCCAGGATGCAGCCAACGAGGGAAAATCCCAACCCCTCAAAGACCCTAACTATGCCATGCGCATAGACTTGCAACCTGGCAAATACCGCTTCGCCACCTTCGCCTTCCAGAAGAAATACGAAGAGGCACTGTCACAGGCTGGTGCCAAATTCCACATCGAAGCTCCAGCAGCAGGAGAAAGCATCGAAAAACTCCGTACCCGACTCGACAGAAATGCCGGAAAGGTAGAAAACCAGGCACTTCCGCTCGATACCCTCTGGCAGGGATTGAGCAACGAAACAGTAGAGGTGAAGGATCTTCAGGTTACCCACCATACCATCAGTCTCATCAGAGACACCAAGCAGCTCACCATCAGTCTGCATCAGCTGGACGAACCAGCCGACATCCACGCCGAAGACTTCAGTTATCAGATAACTGATGCCAATGGCTACATCAATTACGACAATTCTCTCCTCCCTGACGAGGAGTTGACATACACCCCATACAAGACCTGGACCACCGAGTTTACCACTCCGGAGGGTACCGTACAGGAGCGTACCGCTCACGCCGCCCTGATGTTCTCCCGCCTCGTGTTGCATCCCGTAACCGAGAACGAAAAGAATGCGATACTGAGCATCTGGAACAAGAAGACGGGCGAGGAGGTGGTTCGCATCAACCTAGCCGATTTTCTGGCACAGGGTCGTGGAGCATTCGAAGCATTGAATTATTCGGCACAGGAGTTCCTGGACAGAGAATACGACTACAAGCTGGACTTTTTCCTGAAAGGCGACAAGTGGCAATACGTTAAGTTGGGCATCTCCATCCTCGATTGGAGCAAGCGCATACAGCGAGCCGACTTATAATCTGATTCCACTTTGTCGAAATTAAACTATTGATATTAGTAAAGTAAAAGACAAAGTTATCATGAGAAGATTTCATATCTATATAGGTTTCATAGTTTGGTTGTTGACTAGTTTATTTGCAGTTAGTTGTACCGACGAGTTGGAGGGTAACGGATATACCCCCAACTCGTCAAGCAACCTGCACGTGCTGGTACCAACCGTGCTCAGTGCGAACGGCGATGCAACCAGGGGCAGTTCCTCTGAAGTACCTACCTATAATGCCACGGTAGATGAATGCCAGATCAATGATCTTCGCCTCTACGCCTTTCCGGTAAATAATGACGGAAAGCTGATAGCAGAGAATCTTCCTGCGCCATTGGCAAGCATGATGCTGAATGAGAAAGCTGCAGAATATCAGCTCACCATCACTCCTGGTACGTATCATATCTATGTAGTTGCCAACCTGAATGATGTATTGAGTGGTCAACCTATTGAGACAGAAGATGCACTCAAAAAGGTAGTGCTGAATTATAGTAGCGCAGGAAAGCCAGGTATGCCTGTCTGCACGAATATTCCGATGATTTATGAGCCTGAAAAGGATGCGACTACTGGTAAGCTTGTAGAAACCAAGATTACTCCAGCAGGCAATAAATATACAGAAGTGATTGCCAATATGAAGTTTACCTGTGTCAAGGTGAAGTTGAATCTCATTTTCGACCCAACCCAGGAAGATGTAAAAGACAACTTCGGTGGCAAGTCTATTCTTATCGATAGCATCGTAGCCAATAAGCTCTCTCCATTTACCAATCTCTATTGGGGCGGTAAATTCGTAGAAGAATCTTTGGCAGATGGCGAATATAAGACAGGTTTTTCAAGTAAACAATATACTAGCGGCTCTGATGCTCCAGCTGTATATTATACAGACTGGGAAGACCATACTTTAGAAGCAGAAGCAAACAATAAGAATGATATTGTAGGTAAAGGAAATCCCACACCTGCCCCAATAGATGCTGCAAAAAAGTGGCTCTTCCAGAGCACCTATTATCTCCCAGAGCGTTATATTTCGTCTGCTGCCGACCGCAGCTACTTAACCATCAATGGCAAGGTAGCCAATTCTGCCAGCAACGATTATCGCATCGATTTGGGTCATAAGAAGGATGAAACTAGCGCTTCAGAAGTGCCAACCTTCCCTCGTGGTACCTACTATGAGATTACCGGCAAGATCAAGAGTCTGGGAAACATGACTCTCGACTGTAATGTAAGCATCAAGCCATGGGAGTCCGTAAAAATAGATGCTGACTTCAACCATACTACTTTGTGGGTAAGCAAGACGGAGGCTCATGTGACTAGTTCGACAAATGATTATATCACATATAATTCGAATGCTGCCATAGTAGAGTCTGGATGCGATAATCAAATAGGCTCAAAAGACATCATTATTAGCAGCAAACGTGGTAAAGACAGTATCGAGTTTCGCATAAATCCAAATATCCCAATCAGTGATTATGCAAAAGATCAGCGAGAAGGCACTGCCAAAGTTTGGCTCAAGGCAAATAACCTCAAGAAATATATAGATGTACATTATGATGTTACACCTTATCTGGATGTTACAAAAAAAGTGGTCATCTATTATAATAAAGATAAAGATTCTCAGAATAGCAGAAGCATAGAATGGGATACTAATCTTGGGGGTATCAAGTTGGAAGAAACCGAACTTACAAAAGGTAAATCCACCATCGAAATGAATTTAAAGTCATCGGATGCAGCCACAGGTGTCTTCACAGTAACAGCAAAAACTGATCCTGTAACGACTACAATTTATGACTTAAAGGTAATACCCCAAAATGAGACTACGGATGTCAAATATAAAACTGTTCGTGTAATTGTGCGTCCTCCTATCGGTGACTATCGTATCTATTTCAGAGCTATCAATGACCGAAGTAAATATAATGGAGGTAACAGTTCCGATAATTTCAAGAAAATCTTACCTGAAGGAGGTACAAACAACTGGAGCGATGGATGGAATGAGGATGCAAAAGATACAAGTGATCCAATAACAAAAAACCACTGCATCTATGTTTATACCCAGATAGGTGAAACAGAAGATGCCCCTACAGGAAAAGGTTGGATTTTTACGAAAGGGACCGAGAGAAATGGATGGCCTGGAGAAGAAATGGTGGCCGACGAGACTAACACCGGATGGTATTACAAAAACTTCCCTGAAAATGCGCAGAATGTATCATATACAAATGGAGCAGACAAAGAAGGTCCAAGAACTATTAAGCCAGGTGAGACATTGATTATGTTCAGTAATAATACATATCTAGATCAAGGATATAGTTTACACCGTTGTCCTCATCATCTAGAGCCGGGTATTCCTCTCTTCGATTATGAAGATCGTGAAGGATGGATTGTCTATGATCCTACATCCGACCCTATATGGCATGTATATGATAACATGCCTGAAATTGAAGACATAGAGTACAAGGTATATACCCCGTTTGAGCTTTTTGGATGGAAAAAGGTATATGGTATCGCATCAGGAACAGACCAGTTTACCATTAGGGATACTAATGCCAATAACAGCTGGGAATGCGATAATCTGGGAAATGGTTGGTATAAAACAACCATCAAGTTGAAAGCAGTAAAAGGGGAACACGAAAAAAACATCCTCCTGAAAAAGGAAAACAACGATAATTCTCCTACTATTACACTCTTCAATGGCAATAGTTTCAAAGACGATACAGGCTATTACAAAGATGGAAAATGGTATCAAGGTACGCCTTGGCGTAAATGAATAAATAATATTGGAAAAAATGAAGAAGATAAAGCATTTAATGATATGGATAGGATTGCTCCTAAGCCTCGTTTCCTGCAAGGATACGATGGAGGCTATCGGACTCGGCGGGGATGAAATCCCTGCCGAGGGACTTGTCTTGAACATTGATTTGCCCAATTTTTCTGAAAAGCAACTGGGCACGAGAGCTGATGCTACGGAAACAGAATCTATCAGCAAGCTCACTTTACTTTATTACGACAGCAGCAACAAGTATCTAAACAAAGAAGATTGTACCAATCAATTAACAGACGCCAACAAGCAAAGCAATGGCAGCTATAGCATCAAAGCAAACACTCCGAAAGAAGCAAGCTACATACAAGTAGTTGCCAATGCTGATGTTTCAGACGAAGAGGCAATCGACTTACAGGATATCAGTAAAGCAGCAGAGCGCACTCCAAGCCTTACTCTGCCAGTTTGTTGGGGTAGCAAAAAGGTTAGCGATTTGCTAACTCCTGAGACTGCCAAGATTTCGCTTCTACGCTCTAATGCCAAGATTACCCTCAAAGTTGCCGATGACATTAAGAGTATCTTTCCTGAAGGAAGCGCAGGACTTATCATCAATAATACAGCGAAGAAAACTGCTATTGCTCCAAAAGACTATAAAGAGCCAACAGATAAAGAGTTGGCAACAACAACAGATTTCTGTAGTAAAAATGTTGGCACTGGCTCAAGCAGAGTTGTTGCTGTAAACGAGACATCTATTGGTCAAGCAAACATTATCATCAAGGCTGAATATGTTGATGCTACTACCAAGAAGGCTGTAGAAGGTTACTATAAAGTTGGTCTTTATAATAAAGGCAAGAGCTCTCAGTTTGCCCTCTTGAGAAACCATAACTATACCATCACCGTTACCAAGGTGAATGATTATGGTTTTAAGACTTTGGACGAAGCCATCAAGGCACAACCAGAAAACAGAATAGAGGCAGAAATCGTTGATGACAATCCTGCCATCACCAGGATGATCGCCTGCAAGGATTATGAACTTGGCGTATGTGATGATCAATCAGTAAACGCGACAGCTGCTATAGCAACTGAAGATGTAAAAGCAACAATCACTTTAGTCACCACACTCTCTTCTGCAACAAGTGCTGACGGCAAGCTATATGGAATAGAAATCAATTCTGAAGATAGCTGGATTAAGAGTAATCCACAGACATCAGAATCAGAAATTCCAGAAACAAAAACGTCTTCTTCTGGAAAGAAATATGTTCTGAAGTTTACGCTGGATCCAAACACTAATGAAACCCCAAGAACAGGAACGGTTACGATATCTTCTGGTGATCTCAAGCTTGATGTGAAGATAACTCAGGCGGGCTTCGATTTCATGAGAGACGACCCTAAGCGAAAAGTTATCATGTATAAAGATAACGATGAGTATCAAAAGGACTATTTTAACTGGCTAGATACGGAGGTTAAAGGTATCAAGCCAGAACAAATGCAAGGCGTATTAAGAAACAACGGTCTTCATTTTACTGTAGGTAAGAATGCCTACAGTTATAAGATACCTAAGCAGGATGAGGATGTTCTGACTGATAATGATAGCCATTTCAATGTTCATGAAGAAGTTGATGGAAACAAAAAATTCTGGAAAGTGACGTTGGCGGAAAATCACGATAATAGTTATGATCTTTGGAAAGGCACCTTTACGATAAAAAACAAGGATGGTATCAACATCACCTACACTGTTTATCATACTGGTATCTTCCATGAGATAACAGATGATATGGCAAGCAAATATGAATTAGCAGAGGGTGGTGATGACAATCTAAAGGTAAAAGGTATGTTCTATTATGGTGTAGTGAAGGTTGAGGGAAAAGACCATACCTACATCATGCTTGACCGTAATCTGGGTGCTACCGACAATAGTCCTTATGTACCAGACGTCAACGAACTTAAAGACCATAAAGGTGCTATCGGTGGATACTTCAAGATTTCAGAGAACAAGAATACATCAGATGTCAAGCAGGGGAATCTATCCTCTACTCTATCTCCTAAAGGCTTTGAAATACCAGAGAAATCGGTGTTTGAGGACTTGATTGCGAAAGGTACGCTTAATACAGAGATACGTACTACTTCTCTTGGCGAATCGTACTATTGTACATCCATGAATACTATAAACTCTGAGTTGAAAACCATCTATCTGCCATACGGAGGATATCTGGAAGGTGAAAGCCATAAATATCCAATGCATGTGGTCTTTTGGACCAAAACACTAGTCTCTGGAACACAAGGATTCAGTGGAAAAAGTCCGGAATATGGTTACTGGTATAACTATTTCGATATATACAACTCGAAGAAGGGTATATCAAACGTACGTTTCGTGAGTGGTAGTAATGGAAATAACACCGGCCGCTACAAGGCGATGCCATTACGCCTGGTATGTGTTCTGCAATTAACATCAGATAAGTGATAAATACAATAACATCTTTTACTTATAATAAAGTTCAAAAACAGCTGTTTTAAAAAGAAGGGTTGGGTTTTCGTGAGAAAGTCCAGCCCTTCTTTTTGTCAGGATACTCCTGACAAGGAGTCAAGACGTCACTGAGAGGTCGTCATGATAGTACTGACGGATGGTAAAGACGCTTCCATCGCTTATTGCCTCACTACGGCATTATATTGCCCTTTACCCGGGCAATATCGTGCCATTGCCAGGCACAAAACGATACGTCGGGAGAGAAAATCCCCACTCTCTTTTTTACTCTTCACTCTTCACCAAATCGTCTGAAACCCCGATAAACACAGGGGTTCCGAGAGGTGAAGAGTGGCGCACCACTCTTCACCACTCTTCACCACTCTTCACCTTTTGCCGGTGATCCATTTTATCTTTTCGTTTTGCCAAACAAATCAGAATGAGTACCTGTAGTTAACATCAACAGCGTCAATTCCGTATCATTCTGTTCCCATATCAAAAGCCAATCTGATTCAATATGAGCTTCCCATTCACCTTCATGATTACCATGAAGTATATGTGGTTTGTATTCTGAAGGTAACATACCATTTTCTACCAATAAGTTAATCGCTTTCTGTAATTTCTCTATCGGATAGCCACGCTTGCGACAAAGTTTCAACGCTTTGTCGAATCTTTTAGTTGTTCCTAATTTATACATCACTTACCAAGAATAGTATCAAACATTTCATCAACAGAGTTCCATTGTGTAACTCTACCTTTAGCAACATCCTCTTCAGCAAGTTCCAATTCCGTTTTCTTAGGTTTCAAAACCGAAATAGAACTTACTCCATGGAGCATTTGAATGGCACTTTTAAGTTTATTGACCAAAGATGGGTCTGATATTGAAACCACTAACTGTGGTTCTTTTAATCCTATCGCTCTTGATTTCATAATCTTCTCCTTTAAAACGTTTAACATAATTAAGATACAAAAATACATTATTCCCCTCACACCGCCAAACTTCTTGCATTATTTTAACGTTAAAGGTCTTGATTTAACCCAAGTTTGGCACTTTAACCTGCTTTATTCATCATCACAAATTTTTCCGGGTGAAGGGTGGTGAAGAGTGGTGAAGAGTCGAGCGCACTCTTCACCCTATCAAAATAGCTCATACACAGCGACTTACACCACTTCAGTGAAGAGTGAAGAGTATTTTTGAAACTGGCGGATAATCGTTACAAGTTACAGCGGATTGCAAATCCGCAAAGAAAAGGTCGAACATTTTTTAACGGCGGATTGCAAATCCGCCGGGACGCCTCACGGAAGAAAGGAAGATTTAAAATAAATATCCGCCCACCAGCTGATTTCCACTTGCACAACAGGTGTTGGGCGAGCGCATATCAGCTGTTATGCAAGCGCACAACAGCTGTTGTGCGGCTGGAGAGATAGGCTTTTCCGGCTTATACTATTAATCTTTCTGGCAACAAGTAAAGGTTACTCCGAAGACTATTTACGTTAAAGCGATGCAGCAACGATAATACTTACAAGGCACAGCGATAGTACTTACAAGGCACAGCGATAGTACAGTTATCTATCGCCTGGCTTATGGGGAGAACTTGTATCTGATAATTTTATGATTTCAATTGATGCAATTGCTCATGGGTTAAGCCTGTCAGTTCCATGATAGAGTCATCATCCATACCCTTTAATAGCATTTTCTTCGCTATATCAAGACTTTTGTGATAACTACCTCTTGCTTCACCTTTGGCAACACCTTCATCAATACCATTCATGTAATAGCTCATTAAGACACCATAGTAATCATCGGCGGCCTTTAAGCTTTCATCATATTTCTCTTGCTCTTCCTGACTCAGGCAGCGGGAATCTGCCAGTTCAGCTAGACGCTTGAAAATCTTCTTCTGTGCCGTAAACGGCATTCTCTCTAATGCTTCCATATGCTTTAATACATAAATCCATTTGTCAAAATCACTTTCACATTCTTCAGCCTTCTTGTCAAAGAAAGGAAGAGACAAGTAGATGAAGTGAAGATTGTCGGAAAAGACATCTTGACTTCCTTTTTCATACAAGGCTACATCGGTTCTGAATTTCGACACTGCATTGTCCTTTGGCATGAAATTCATGAGGCAGACGACATAGACGGGCATTAACTGATAGAGAGCAGGTTTCTGCTCGATTGCCTTTTTCCGCTGCCCGACAATAGCCTTGCTGGCATAATAGATGGAGCGATTGACAAAAAACGGCACCCATCTGTTCTGCATCTCGACAATGAAATGATTTCCATCATCGGTTTCACAATAAATATCAAAGATGCAGCCACGCAAATCTTTTGAATCTGCCAGTTGCTCTTTATCCTTGAAGGTGACATCCCTGATATGCATTTCGTCAACCAACAAGTCGTTCAAGAAACTAATCAGCAAATCCTTGCTGAATTCTTGTCCGAAGAGGCGTTTGAATCCCCAATCGGTGAAGGGGTTAATATATTTACCCATGGCAAAATATTGAGATAATTGATATCTGATGGCAAATTTACGATTTTTCTCTGAAAACTCCAAGAAAAAAATGCAAAAATTTGAAAAACCATAGAATTTACCTCTATTGAATAACAAAACTATCAACCACTTATGATTTGCAATCCGTCGTATAAAAAGGTTCGACTTATCAAACCTGGGGATTTGCAATCCCCCCTGTCGGAAACGATTTACATCTTTTTAATTGCCAAAAACTTGCACAATCCAAAAAATTGCCGTATCTTTGCGGATAAAGAAAGGAATAGGAGAAATGATTATGGCAAACAATGAATACAGAAAGCTGCCGGTAGGCATACAATCTTTCAATGTTATCAGAGAGGAAGGATACCTCTATGTTGATAAAACTGACATGATTTGGAAATTGGCGAACCAAGGTTTTAAGTATAATTACTTGAGCCGTCCTCGCCGATTCGGAAAATCTGTGCTTGTTGATACGCTCCAGGCTTACTTCGAAGGAAGAAAAGATCTCTTCGAAGGACTGAAAATCATGGAGCTGGAAAAAGATTGGAAACAGTACCCGGTAATTCGACTTGACATGAGCCGAGGGGGAGCAACCGCAGATGAAGTTAAGGCATATCTGGATCAAACGTTTGATGTTTATGAGCAATTATATGGCATCCATATTAAACCAACAGATTCACTGGGAAACCGCTTCGACCTCATCATCAAAACCGCCTACAAGCAAACAGGGCTCAAAGTCGCCATTCTCATCGATGAATACGACTCTCCTCTCCAGCACTCCTGGAAAACTCCCGAGCATGAGGGTTGCACAGACGTATATAGAAGCGTTTTTGCCATTCTGAAGGCTGATGATGCCTACCAGCGTTTCGTCTTCATCACGGGCATTACCAAGTTTACGCAGATTTCTCTCTTCTCGGTTCTCAACAACCTGACCAATATCAGTTTCCTTCCAGAATATGCTGCCATCTGCGGCATCACAGAAGAAGAAATCGGACAGAACTTCAAGCCGGAACTGGATAGAATGGCAGAAGTGAACGGCTGGACTTTGCAGCAAACCCACGATAATCTGAAGGATTACTACGACGGCTACCATTTCAGTCGCAGAAATATGGTGGACATCTACAATCCTTTCAGTCTCCTCAATGCACTTGATACACAAGACCTGAGCTGTTTCTGGGTTTCATCAGGCGCTACCTCCATGCTGCCGAAGTTTGTGGATAATATGGAGCTTCGCTTACGTAATTTCGAACATTGTCCGATCTTACGCAAGACGCTTGAGAGTTCTGATGTAATCAATGGTGGTGCCGAGCTTTTCCTCTATCAGACGGGCTACCTTACCATCAAAAGCAGTGATGAATTTGGTTACTTCCTCGGTTTCCCTAATCAGGAAGTGAAACAGGCTCTTTACGAGGTGGTTCTCCCCACGCTGACAATGCAATCTGAAAGCGATATCATCAGTCTGCAGAGTAGTCTGTTCCGTCAATTGGGTACTGGTGAAATCGCAGATGCTATGAAAACATTGAAAGCATTGGTTGCCGACGTGCCTTACAGCAACAAGAAGCTTGCCTCAATGGATATGGAAGAGCGCTATAGACTCATCATCAGTACCATTCTGAATGCCATCGGACTGAAAGTAGAAGTAGAGCACATGCTTGCCACAGGAAGAATCGACCTCATAGCCCAGACTTCCCGCTACATCTACGTGATAGAACTGAAGCTGAGAAACAATGGCGGCAAGAAGGCTGCCATCCAGCAGATTCAAGAAAACAGATACCTGGAACCTTTCAAGGCTGACAAGCGAAAGGTGATAGGCCTCGGCATAGAACTGGACGAGGAAGGAAAAGGCATATTGGATTGGGGGATTACTTCATAGATTTTCCGTGCGTAATCCGATGAATAATGACACACCCTCACAGAGGATAAAAAGGTGGATTTTCAGCTGAAAATCCACCTTTTACACTATATTCTCCGTTTTGTCCACCTCTTTTCCGTGTATTTTGTGTACTTTTGCGGCTGTGTATGAATCGCAGCAGGAAGTAACTTCCAAAAGCTGCGGCTTCATGCTACCAGCAAATAACAAGCAACAAAATAAAAACAAGCCTAAAAATAAGCAAATGAATAAGAAAAGACAGTTTTTACTTTCGGCTGTGCTCGCCACAACATTGGCAGCCAACGCCCAAGTAACCATCAACGTAGATGCCTCTAACCCAGGCGTCAAGGTTTCACCTAATTTATATGGTATCTTCTTCGAGGATAT
>ENA-UESD01001341-UESD01001341.1-human-gut-metagenome-genome-assembly--contig:-NODE-1341-length-20237-cov-9.207738_pt1 | contig 20237 bp, 42 predicted proteins | sample MGYA00242985_ERZ507986 | MGnify/ENA primary metagenome ERZ507986 (study PRJEB26167, sample SAMN06115408) | human gut metagenome | host: Homo sapiens | place: China:Guangxi | collected 2016-04-06... | reverse complement strand
GTATTGTATCAGCAGCGGTTAATCCGCACGGATAGCAGGCCGTGCTCCTTGGATACAGCCACGGCCTCCGATCTCTGCCCGAGGCTCGCGTTTTGTGTGGTCTGCACGGAAACCGAAACGCCGCGCATAGCGCACAAAGTGGTTTTCTTTGTTGCTGATCGGTAAGGCCGAGAGGATAAGGCCAGCGCCGAGACGTGTCAAAAACCTTGCCATGTCGCAAATCAGTTCTTTCAAGCGCTCAAACATTTGTATGCCTCCTCTCCAAAAGTGTCCACTGCGGACACTCTAAAATCACGCTAGCCGCCAGCTGGATTTGAACCAGCACCCACGGAACGGATGTGCGCAGTGGCTGGCTGTGCAGTGATGTTCCCGTGGTGTCGCCAACGTTGTCCCGCTTTAAATGGGCGGCGCTCTTCCAGTTGAGCTATGACGGCATATAAGCAGCGCCCCGCATTCAGTTGCGTTGGACAGGCGTCAAACGGTGGGTGCTGCTGCATCTGAAACTTACGCGGTCAGATGCCCCGCGTGCTGCGCGGCCCCCTCACAGGGCACGCAGATGGCATTCCCGGCAGGACTTAAACCTGCAGCCTGCGGTTTTGGAGACCGCTGTTCCATCACTTGAACTACGGGAATATAAAAAGCCGCCCTTGGAATCGAACCAGCCGTGTCTACACACACGCGCCGCGCTCCAAATTGCGCTCAGGCGGCCATATAAAAACAGCTCCGGTTCTCCGCCGGGGCTGTTGGTTGGCGCACATCCTGTCAGGAAAGCTACACCTTGGCAAGGATTCTAAGGCCTTTTCTTGGCACGGGAGGTTGCACGTGCGGCCTTGCGGGTTGTCTAGTCCATGCGCCATACGGTGCGATACGGCGGAATCGAACCGCCTCCTGTCTCTCATGAGCGGCAGCCTGCCTTTGTGTCAGTGTATCGCATAGAAGCAGTCCGCGAAACGGTGAAGGGGAGCGGGGCAAAGCATGAAACCCGCCGGGAAGGCCGTTCCGGAGACTGCGTGCATCGGTTTGCCTTTTCGGCTTTGCCGATGGTACCATGATAAGCCTTGAGCCGATTAGAAGTAAATCCCAAGGCATGTAAAAATAAACCGCAGTTTTGTTGTGTAAAATGTACAAATCACCCGAGATTCAGTTCCGTGGTGATCTCAGCCAGCTGCTCAAGTCCGTCAGAAACCGCCTGAGAGACCTGGCACGGCTTTGAATAGCCCACGATCCGGGCAATTTCTGCCTGCCTTTTTCCTTCCACAAAATACAGGATCAGGCAGCGGCTGCGCTTGATGGACGCCGGGTCTGCATGGAGCATGTAGGCCACTTCAATGGCTTTCTTCTGCATCTCGGCATACTGGCATTTCAGCTCGTGCAGATGCTGCTCGGCATCCATGGCGGCGTCGCTGTTCCGGCCTACCTTGTCGCTGGTTCCGGAGCGGCCGGGTGCGCCGGAAGTCCCGGATGTGGTTGAGGTGGCTGCGTTTTTCAGACTTGAGATACGTTCCTGCTGCTGGCGAATCAGCGCCCGCATTTTCGGCAGGCGCTCGAACCAGTCCCGCAGCTCTTTCACATTGCTGGCTTCGCCCGGCTTGGGTGCATCACTCTCAGGTATCCATGTAATGGTCATTATTACTCCTTTCTTCAAAATCGCAACAATATTCGGGCGGATTTATGTATCCTTCGTCTTTGTCACCGCTCTGGCAGATATAGTGATATCCGGATTCTGACGCCCCAAATTTTTGCTTTAAGAATACGCACCGGTCGCAAAGGCAAGGTTTGTTTCGGTTGAGCCACCGCTTGAAATATTCAATTGGGTTGCCATCGCTAAGAATAAACCAGATGAAAAGCCCTGCAAGTGTTGCCATGAGCAGCGTGCTTGCAACGTCAAATAGCATATCAAGCATTTTATCTCTCCATTTCTTCAATCTCGATTTCCACTCTTGGGTTCTTCCGGTCGAGCTCCACCCGGCTGCCGTCGTGGGCGGCGACGATGCGGCTGTTGTCGTCCTCCAGCACCCGGGCTTTTACCAGGATGTCCGTGGTCGCCTCGATGAGGTTTGCCAGATCGACCCGGCGGGCGGTCTTCATGTAGTACACGCACCGCACGTTCACACGGGCAGAGATTGGGCTACGTGGCCTTTTGATTTGTCGCAGGCAGTCCGTCTCATAATCCACATAAACCTTGCTGGGGGCCACGAATGGGGTCCCGGAGCGTGTGCGGAGAATGCGTGCGGAATTTTTCTTGGTGCGTGGGTCGCCGTAGAGGGTCAGCTTCATCTGCCTTCCTCCACATAGTACCAGCTTTGGGGCGGGCGTTCGATTCCGAATGCTTCTCCCCGGCAAATTAGCTTTTCCGCGTCCCATCTGCGGCAGGTGCAACAGTCTCCGCGATGCGTACAGGGTTGTATCGCCCAGAAATCTTTAAGCTTTACTGGCTTATCATAAATTTTCAGGTCAGAAATGTGCCAGCCGTATCCGTCACCGCCCTTGAGATACTTTTTAGCCTGCGCTTCGGTCAAGCAAGCCGCTTGAAGCAGTGCATCTGCCGGTTTATACCACCCGTCCAATGTCAAAATGTTTATGTCCATCATCGTTCCGATGTGGACGAGCTTGTCGATTTTTTCACAGGTGAACTGGCCAATTACTTTGCCGTCCATTTTCTGCACGCCCGCCTTGGGCAATTTCATGACCAAGCCATCGTGACCGGTGCAGTAGATGTACGCCTTGAACGGTGTTTCCAGTGTCGGGCGATTCTTGCGCACCTCCACGGTTTTCATCCCGCTCCAAATCAGCTTGCACCAGTTGGGCCGAATGCTCAAAAGGACTGCTTTCATAGTTTCCCTCCAATCAGGTCGTCACGGTTTTCATTTTTACCCCCACTGTTTAGCCATTGCTTTTGCAATGCCTGGAAAAGTTTTGCTACGTTCTTTTGAGTGGCCGCGTCCCATCCAATGATTCTTTTCTCGCAATTTTGGTGGCAACGTCGTCATGTAGTCGTACACGTTGTCAGTTTCCTCAAGGATAGGAAGATTTTTAATCCACAGGCAAGTTTTCTTTTGCTCCGGGTGTCCAAACTGCCAAGGATTGATAATCTGATCCGGCTTTCGGTATAGCGTAGACATCACGCACACAGGATTTTCAACCGCTATATGCGGGACATCCGCTTCAATAAATTTCATAAAGAATGCAGCAGCTTCATAGCGTAAGCTGAGTGGTTTTTTCCCCTCCGTGAACCACCGCGCACCAGAAACAGCTAGGTGTGTGCAAGGCGGGTGTGCAATGAGCAAGTCCCACTTGCCAACGTCATGCGTTACGCCGTCCATCGTCACGACTTGCCCCCCTCCAGAGCCTTGAGCGCATCTCCGAGAATATGCCATTCAGGATGCCCGCCGGACGGCTCCTGAATGTCGCAGGAGTAGGCTTCGTGACCCTTGGCGCGGAACGCCTTGCACACTTCCTGCGATTCCTCGCAGGCAATCAGCACTTTCACCGTTTTCTTCCTCCCATCCATCCTTCTTTGTTGAAATCGTTACGGCTGATCCGCTCCGCCGCGTGGTTACCGTTGGTGTAGATGCGCTGCGCTTTCAGCTGACGCTTGTACTCGGCGTACTTCGGGCAGCTGTCGTGACATACTGGGTGACGTTCCGGGCAGTCCTTACATGTCGGGTTCGTCATTGGGATTCGACCTCCATTCTCTTGGCCTGAATATCCGTATACTCTGGGTAGTGGTCGCCCGCCATCTGGCAGGCCCTGAATTCTGCCGCCTGCGGGCTGGAAGCCGTCATGCGGTAGGTGAGTGCTGCATCTCCAACCAGGCCGCTGCACTCAAGGATCACTTTGTATCGGGGCATTCTCTTCCTCCTTTTTCCGCTTCTCCAGCCACTTCATGGTGCGGTCCGGTGCGTCCCTCATGAAATCCCCGGCCTTCTCGGCTTCCTCCGGCGGGCGGGAAACGTACCGAACCGGGTTGCGCTGGAACGCAGGGGCTTTTTGCCGCTCCTTGTCCCGCGAGATCCAGCAGGATGCAGCTGCCTTCCAGCTCTTCATTGGGTTCTTACCCACCTTCCACCCGTTGGACGTGTAGAAGTCCATGAACCGCTGCGCCTGCTCATCTGAGCCGCCCTTCTCGGCAAAATACGCCTTGACCTCCACAGCATCCGGCGGATGGAAACGGTTCGATTTTTTTGGAGTGGTGGATGCGGGAGCATCCTCTATCTCTTTAGCAGAACCAGAAACAGAACCAGAAACAGAACCAGAAACAGCCGGATTTGCCGCAGTTTGTTCGGCAAAATCGTCATTTGCCGGATTTGCCGCAGTTTGTTCGGCAAAATCGTCATTTGCCGGATTTGCCGCGGTTTGCTGATGCTTTGCATTTGTTGCTTCGGCGCCTTTTCTTCCGGCGGCCGAGCGCTTTTCCCGGATTTCTTCCCATTTTCGTGCGTTTTCTTCCAGCCCGCCCTGCATGAATTCCCAAGCAATCACAAGCATCGGGTCGTCAAATTCCGGTGGAATCCCGTCTGGAAAGTCCAGAAGTGCATCCAAAATGCGGCCTTTCTGCTCTAGAGAAAGAATCCGAAGCGGCTTTTTCCACTCTGAAAACAGAATAACGCTCTTGTGCTTTTTCTCTCCCAATGGGTTTTCACCTCCTTCCTTGCACGCCCGTAACGCCAGATAGCACAGCGCTTTGCCAGTTATCAGAACGGCAGGTCGCCGTCGTCTGTGATCTCGGCAAAGTCGTCCGGCTCGCCCTGCGCGTAACCGGCCTGCGGTGCGCTGTGAGAGACGTTTGCCTGCCGAGTGTAACTTTGCGTCTGCTGGTCGAAACTCTGCACAGCGGGCTTGTCTGCGGCCTTGGAGCCTGCAAAGCTCACATTGTTTGCCACGACCTCGAAAGCGGTACGGTTGTTGCCGTTCTTGTCCTGATACTGGCGGGTCTGGATGCTGCCGTCGATGGCGATCAGGCTGCCCTTCTGGAAATACTTACAGACGAACTCGGCAGTCTGCCGCCATGCGGCAATGTCAATAAAATCGGCCTTGCGTTCCTCGCCCTGACGGACATAGCTGCGGTCGCAGGCGATACGGAAACGGCACACGCTGGTGCCCTGCGTGGTGGTCTTGAGTTCCGGGTCCGCCACAATGCGGCCCATGATGGCTACAACGTTAAGCATGTGTCAATCCTCCATCGGGGCTTCGTAAGATTCACAATCAACATTTGCACCCATGAGGACCTCCGGGCACTCCGCGCGGGCAAAATAAGCGGCTGCGCGATACTTGAGCATCATCTCGGTCATCTTGGGCCAGAAGCTGTTGGGCTTGTCCCACCACCCGGAGTCCTTTGCCATTTTAACCGTGACCTTCGGCCCCTCGATTTTCTCACCGGTGACCTTGTCCACACCGATCAGGCGGCATCCCCAGTTGTCCTTGCCTTCCTCGCCCTCCATGCGGTAGCGGGTGCGACCGGCAAACTGGCCGGAGTTATCAATCAGGGCTTTGCAGCTCTTGCCGCTCCAGGACGGATTCCCCCGCACGACATACAGATTCTGCATGACGAAGGCCGGGTCCATGCCCATTCTGGCTGCCATATTGCAGGCAACGGCACAGGCAGCGACGTTGCCTTTATAGCTCTGCGGAACCATGCCGTCCGGAAGCTGAGCGTAGGCTTTCCCCATGCTGCAAGCAAGCTTCCAACTGCTGATTGCGGCGCTCGCGTTGGAATTCTGAATGGTGGTTTCTTCTGAAATTGCCTGGGGGATAGCATTTTCATGCACCTGCGCAGGCTGTTGCTGTTCGACAGTGATTAGTTTGGCAGCGGTATCAGGCATGGTGGATTTCCTCCTCTGTGAATTTGATTTGAATGATATTTGCAAAGCGCTTGATCGCATCCAGATCCGACTTTGTGCAGTGAAACACAATTTTGCGGTCGCGCGGCTCTTCGTGCTCGGTAAAGCTCATAAATTCGCCGTCATTGTATTCGTCAGGGTCAAAGTCGAACTTTTCCATGGGGTCTTTGAAGGACACAGACGGCTTTACAAGGTTTATCACATTCGGATTCTGCTGAGGCCCCTTGTAGTTGTCTGGCAATCCATTGATGACTGCCTCATGTAGCAGGGTACGGTACTCATTCCCGTAACAAAAATCAATGCTTTCGTACGGTTCAGGCATGACCTCCGCGCCGCCCGCTGCGTGGATGATGTCAATATCGCACATCATCCTTCCGACCATCCTGTAAATGTTGTCAATTACGGCTCGGCTGAAAGTATCGTCCATGTGCCCTTTTTCGGCGAACGTCGTGAAAAAGGACACTGCGTGGTTGATCTCGCTTGCGAGGTCATTTCCGGCATTGATGAGCCGGAACGTCATGTGCTGCGGGCCGACATAGTAGTAAATACCCTCGGCCTTGTTGGAAAGGTCTTTGACGCGCTCCCTCTTGGTCATACGCTTCATGCGTTCTTTCTGCATAAATATTCACCTCGAATAAATCAGGTTGCCCAGGGCGTCCTTGACGTCGATCTGGCTGTATTCACCGGTCTGGATCTGCTCATCTGCCCAGTGCTGGGCGTCCACGCTGGCCTTGACCGGCTCGCCCTCAAAGCATTGCACGTCAATGCTGCAGTGCTCTTTGCGGTGTCCGTAGCAATAGTAAAATGCCACGTCATCCATTGTAAAAACCTCCTGTTTGTGATATCTTTGTGGTGATGGAGGTCTGGAACCCCGTCACCTTGTGGTCTGTCCGTGCTGGTATCACGGGCAGGCTCTTCTTTTTTTGCGGCGTATCGGCGGCAGACTGTCCACCTCATCACGTCGGATGCACTCTTTCTCAAAAACGTACTTGTGAGCCGGATGCCTGCCGCTGCGACCGTGGCTGCTCGCAGACGCAAAGCTGTTTGCACTTTTGTAACCCAGCCGTCTGGCACACATCTCAGACGTACCGCTGGCGATCAGGTCTCCGGTCTTTGCGTCATACATGGTGTACCACATGACATGGTGGACAGTGTCAGGCATACGTGACCTCTCCAGATTCCTCTTGCAACATCTCCCGCACGTTGTCCATTTCTTCGGCGCACATCTCCCAGACGTTTGCCCGTGCGGAGTATCCGGCCCGGACAACAATGTCATCTGAGGCTTCGGCTTCTCGCCTGCAGCGTTCGGCAAGCCGCGTGTAGGATTTGACTTTGCCCTCAACGTACTCTTTGGCCGTCATCATGCCCCACGCTCTTGATTCTCCGGGTATTCCGGGTTGCGGGCGTGGGCACGGTTGATCTTTCCGTACTTGCGCCGATTTGCGGCTCTCTCCCTGTCCTCTGCGGCAAAGCCCAGACGAGCCAGCAGAACGGCGGCCAAAATCAACACCAGCGACACCGCAAACAGTGTGCTGGAGATATATCCGGTGGTCTGCGCGGTGCCCTCTGCACCCATAGCTGCGCCCATTCCAACGCCGCCAAAAACGACAGCCAACCAGTAGTAAGTAGTAGATTTGAGTTTCATTCTTTCGGATCCTCCTTTGTATAAACCTTTTCGAGCTTGTAAAAATCCTTCACCCACGCCATAAATCCGGCACGGGAGATCAGCGGAGCCGCACTCTTGGTGTCAATGGATGGCACCGCCCATGCCGGGAAGCTGCCAGCCTGAATCATACCGGTAAAGATCGGCTCGCTCACTGAAATGTTGTTATCACGCATGATCTGGCAGCACTCTGCGATTCCCATGCTCGGCTTCATTATCGTCCACCTCCTTTTTTGTTCTCAGCTGCCGTTTCAGCCGGATATGCTCCAACCGATCCGGCTGCCTTGCATCCCAGCGCTGTTCAAGCCAACGCTTGTTGTAGTGCTTCTTCACGGTGCAGCCTCCACAAACTCGCCATTTTCGAGGGTGTACCAGGTGTTCTCTTTGATAACGGCTCCGTCAACCTTTGCCATTTTGGCCAGCAACATATTGCCGTCATCATCGTACTCGGTCAGCACCAGATAGCAGCCCAGTGCGCCGCACGCCTTACCGCAAGCACCGTTTACAACGGCAATGCTATCTTTGCCGTCTGCTTTTGCGCTGCAATAAGCCCCAGTGGCTGCCGCCGTGCTGTAATAGCCGCTGGAACACGCCGTGCTGTAATTGCCGCTGGAACCCGCCGTGCTGGAATAGCCGCTGGAACCCGCCGTGCTGTAATTGCCGCTGGAACCCGCCGTGCTGTAATAGCCGCTGGAACCCGCCGTGCTGGAATAGCCGCTGGAACCCGCCGTGCTGGAATTGCCGCTGGAACCCGCCGTGCTGGAATTGCCGCTGGAACCCGCCGTGCTGGAATTGCCGCTGGAACCCGCCGTGCTGTAATTGCCGCTTGCACCCGCCGCGCTGTAATTGCCGCTGGAACCCGCCGTGCTGTAATTGCCGCTGGAACCCGCCGTGCTGGAATCGCCGCTGGAACCCGCCGTGCTGTAATTGCCGCTGGAACCCGCCGTGCTGTAATAGCCGCTGGAACCCGCCGTGCTGTAATTGCCGCTGGAAAAAGGTTCTTTGCCCTTCACCCGATTAAAAACGGCATTCACTGTAGCTTTTACCAGCCCTGCAAAATTCACCTCACCTTTCACCGTCAGCTCAGTGCAGGCCAGCTTACTGTCCTCTTCGCTTTTATCCACGTTCCCGCCGCACTCGACCTCAAAAAAGCGCGGGCCACCCCTCAACGGGTAGTAGTGCAGCACATCCAGCGGGTTCTCGCAGGCGTGCATACCAGCGTGGCAACAGTCAGCCTCGTCCTCATAGTAGGTCTTACCCACTTCGTACTGCTTGCCACGGCACTGCATATTTTTGTCCATGGCCTTGTAGGCGATGATCTTCTCACTCATGGGTGATGTCCTCCTTGCTCGTACATTCCGTCAGTGTCATTCTGCGCCACCTCTGTCAAACAGGCTGGTCTGGCCGTTGGTCTGCTGGATCAGCATCACGGTGTTGGTGCTGGGCTTCCAGCGCTGGATGTACTCCACAGCCTCGTCAAAGCGCTTGCGGGGGATGTTGCCCACGCTGTTTACCCTGAACCAGTCCTGCACATCGTGGTTGCACTCGCTGTACACCTTGCTGCGCACATGGTTGTCGATGTAGGCCGGCGCTTTCTCGTCGCCCAGGGCGCTGATCACCGACCGGCTGATGCTCTTGCGCAGTACGCGCTGCTGGTTGTAGTCCACCGTCATGGTGTTCTCCAGCGCCGTGAGCCGCTGCTCCTGTTTCTGGGTGCGGTCGTCCAGCAGGAACAGCGCCTGCATCTCCTTGCTGAGCTTGGGCATCTGCGGAGTACTCAGCTTCTTTTCCATCTCGTTGAACGCCGCAATGTACTTCAGCTTCCATTCCAGCGCTGCCTTGCCGGTAAAACCCATCACCAGCAGGCTAAAGCCGTCCCGGTTCATCAGGTACATGGGGTACTGTTTGCCGCGGTTCTCAAACGTTGTCTCGTAGAACATGGATTTGGCGGCACAATTTTGTGCCACCAAATCTTCGACGGAGCGAAGTACACTCTTGTGCTCCTTGCCGAAACTCTCGGCGATCTGGCGGCTGGATGCCACCGGCTCGCCGTTCTGGGTGGATAAGATGATCTCGTTCAAAATAAACCTCCTTGTGGTCTGCCCATCCCGTGCTATACTTGAGCGGGAGGGGGTGAAAAAATGAATTCATTGGAACGCTTCAATCAACGCTCAGAGGAAAGCCAGCGCAAACAAGAAATCAAAGACCGAGAACAGGAAAAAGAAAACGAGCAAAACCGTAAATACAATGCTCTTGCCATCAAAATTGCAATTGTCTCTGCTGCTTTTGGCGGCATATCCGCGATCATATCGGTTATCTCAGCTGTAAAATAAGATTCAGAACCAGCGCAACAAAGGTTATTATTTGACACAGAATCGTAAAGCACTGAATCGCAATCAAGATTTCCTGTTTAGTCCAGTCGTGCTTACGGCTGGGCTTTTTGTTTTGGTTCACGGCTCTGCCTCCTTTGTCACTCACGGCTCGTTGCCCACTTCAGCAGCATTGCGACGATCCAGATCGCCGTTGATACACCGAAAGAGAACTGCCAACCGATGAGCATGCAGATAAGCCACCAAAGGCCGGAAATGACGGCCCAAGAAAAGCCAAAAGCAACGACAATGAGTGCAATCGATGCAAGCGCAAGCAAAAATGTTTCAAAATCAGGCACTTGTATTCTCCTTTCCTTTTCCTTCCTCATCGTAGACCACAAGCTCGTTCAGCGTGACCTTGAAATACTTTGCGAGCTTGAGCAGCTGTGAAAGGCTGGGCCCGTAAATCGAGCGCTCCCACTTCCCGATTGCGCCATTGCTCAGGCCTGCCGCCGCCTCCAGATCGGTGCGGCTCAGCCCGTGCAACTTGCAAAACTGGTCAATTTTTGATACATTCACTAGCAATTCTCCTTTCCGGGCTTGAAAATCACTAGAAAATATGCTACTATGTAGTTGCGAGGTACAAAGTGAATAAAATCTAGCGTGAGCCCGATATAATATTGTCAGGGGCTTTTGGTTTTGTTTGCCCTGTGCTTAGTATTATACTAGCCAAGTGGCTATTTTGCAATAGCCAATCTGCAATATAGCGAACATTTGGCTATTTTCACAAAATAGCGAGGTCTTTTTTTATGCGAAATGTGGAGAGGGCTAAAAAAATCGCTACCGAAAAAGGAATCAACGTTTCTTTTGTATGCAGAGAGGTCGGAAAAAGCCGTGGCTATATTTCGCAAATGCTAGTAAGTGGGCGTGACTTCCCAGATGAAATGCTAGCGCCAGTAGCCAATGCGCTAGGCGTCACGGTCGAAGAGCTCACCGGCGAAAGCGAGCAAAAAGAAAAGCCCGCTCCCCAGATGGAGAACGGGCTGGATACAAAGGCGCAGGCCACTCTTAATAAGATGAAAAAACTTTCGCCTGAACAGCAGGCGGCATTTTGGGATATGCTGAACACTACGATTGATGCCGTTTTGAATATGCCGGATGGTGACGGGAATGGTTAGCGAAGCCCAGATTCATAAAGGCATGAAAATAATTTGTGACTATTACGAAACCCATGAAGATGACGATTATTTTACGCCTAGCATTTTTATTAAAAATGGCATAAAAAATCCAAAGTCTTTGATTGACTCTTTGTGGGCGGATGGCTTGATAACGGTATATGATTTTACAGAAAATGGCATTTTTGAGAATTTTTCTATTTCTCTTACTCAAAAGGGCGTTCTTTATTTTATCGAAAAGCAAAGACAGCAGAGAATTAGCCGCAAACAATTTGCTCAGAGTGTTGTCATTGCGGTGCTCTCTGCTGTCGTGAGTACGGTATTGACGCTTTTTGTATCTCAAAGAAGCGAAGGGTCGGAAACTTCCAGCGTTTGATTCTGCGTGTCCAGATTGTAAGCAGAAAGTGTTTTGTAAATGCTCAGTTTTTCGCTGTCAATATCTTGAGGGTTAATCATGGCAAACCCGCCATTTCCGTCAACCACCTTGAAAATAGTTTCAGGGCAGAGTTCGCAGAGGTCGCCCAGCGTAACCTTTTTAGGAAAACACTCTGCCGGAATGACGGTATACTTTGGCTTTTTGTGAAGAAAAGCAAAATCGTTCAAGTCAAGAAATTCATATGTCAGAATAGCGCCGATATAGATAATCAGGCCAACTAAAATGACAAGCAGTGCAGTATTAAGCATATATTTTTACCTCCTGTAAAAGTTTGTCTACGTCGATGCCAAGGGAAAGTGCAAGCTTGATTTTCTCAAGTATAACACATTCCGGGATGTCTTTCATCGATTTTGTGCTATTTTCTTCCACTTTGTTTTCCTCCTTTGGCAAAGCTCTTTGATAATTTTGTTTTATGGCAGCTGGTTGCTCATTTTTGTTTATGAGGTGATTATCGTGAAAAGAAGAACGTTTCTTGCACTGGGTTTGACTGCGGCTTTGTCCATTCCTTTTGCCATGACGGCTTTTGCAGATGAGAGTCAGTACAAAGCGGGTCAAACAGTCGAGTTTTCCGGACAAACCGATTTTGATTATTATTATACTTATACCAACGATCAAACAAATTACAAGTGCTTTTCAGTCATCGAGAACGGCCAGCGTTGGTATGCGGCGGTCACTGAAAGTTGGTACGAATACTGCAAAAACGCATTCGCAAACCAGCCAGTTGCGTTTAATGGGAAATTCCAAAACGTTGCAGGAGATGGAGCCCCAGTTGTTCTGATCGAGAAGAGAATCCAAACGAACGAAAAAGGAGAAAAAACTACAACCGATTTACGTGACTGCATTTGGGCTGCAAATCGTGGAACCGCCACAAGCCCGAATTTTAAGCTGTTCGACGAATTGTATAGTGCTGGAACGACTACTATTGCAGACGATAGCTCTTACATCAAGATCGATTCAAACCCTCTCAATGCAAAAAGCGGTTCATTCTTTGAGTATATGTATCGGGATCCCGCAACAAGAAACATTAAGTTGATGAATGAACTGCTTGTTCTTCCTGATTGGGTTTATGAGGAAATGATGGCAACCAAAGCCATTGACGGCCGTCAAAAAGAGACTTTTGATAATGTCACGGTCACTTGGTCTTACTCTCCAAATCAAGGGCTTGAAGTCGTGTACCGGCTCAATAAGTAAATCTGTTTACAACCGCATTATACAACTGCATGTTGTTGCAGTCAATGGGTTTGCCCATCACTCTTTTTGATGGGTTGCATCGAGTTGTTGCATTTTTTGCAACAACTCCCCTGCTCCTGTCTCTGCGCCGCCGGGTGCTCTTGATGCTGTATGTAAGGCGTGCAAAGAGTTGATTTTGTGGGCGGCGTACATCGTGGCGCGTGCCTGCTGCTCCGGCGTCATGTCAACATAGCAGGCAAGTGCCGCACGGATGTGCGTGCAAAAGTGGCTCATCTTCTCCATAGTCAGTCCTCCCAAGGCTGTGGTGTGCGGTCGGTTCCGGTCAAAACGGTGGCGGGCATGCCGTCGATGATGGTCATTTCGGTTTCTTTACCGTTTCTTTGCTCAAAATCCATTTTGTTTTCCCCTTTCTTTTGTGCACATTTATGTCTTATGTTCCAAATTCTACCATGCGCCGTTGGAAAACAAAATACGGATATTTTTTGTCGAATGGCGCAGATTTTTTCTGCGCCATTTTCTGTTAAAAACACGTTGGTTTTACGGGGGCGAAAGTATGAGTTATTTTACGGCAACCCAGATTGGAAAAGCGCTTGCAAAGGCCAGGGTATCTGCCGGCCTGAGCCAAGTGGAGATCGCAAGGCTCATCGAGAAGGGTGAGAGGACGGTACAGAGTTGGGAAAAAGGCTGCACCAGTCCGGACAGTGACGAGGTCATGGATTGGTGCACAGCATGTGGGGTGTCACCCATCACGATGTTCATGGAGATGCTCCACCCGGATCTGTATGCGGTTTCCGACATCGAAAGGCTGGAAGATTCTGTAGATCGGGAGCTGCATCTGCTGATGAGGGCTCTGCCGCCCATCACGAAGCGACTGCTGCTTTTCATTCTGAAGGGCCGACACGGCAGCAGTCCGCCTGCGGTGATCTCCGAGATGGCAGCAAACCTGCACTGCCCACTCAACAACAGGGTCAGCGTGTGCGGGACCATCATAGACCAATACAGCTTTGCCCAGAGCATGGGCCTAGACCCATGCCCGGACGCTCCGCATCCTCCCATTGACGACCTGAAGATCAACTACAGGGCCGGAAGGGCCGCTGCTGAAAATGGTGCATTCGGATATATCGGGCAGAAAAAGGAGTAAGCCATGAAATGCGTGAGACCATGCTGCCGGAAAGAGATCCCGGATGGTGCTTCTTTTTGTCCGTGGTGCGGAAAGAAACAGCCGGAAGCCGCCCCGCAGCAAAGAAAAAAGCGCCGCCGTCCCAAGGGAAGCGGCAGCGTGTATAAGTTGAGCGGAACGCGGGCAAGACCGTATGTGGCGCTTACAGCCTGCAAGGATGTTTTGGGCACGTTTGAAACAGCAGGCGAAGCCGTACAAGCACTGGACGCTTACAACGCCCAGAACACCCCAGCAGCGCGTCTGAAATGCACCTTTGCGGATGCCTATGCCCAATGGAAAGCGAAACCCAAATTTGACAAGCTCAGCACGGACATGCAAAAGGGGTACGAGCTGGCCTATGCAAAGGCTGCGCCGCTATACGACCGACAATTGCGGGACTTAAAAGCGGCAGATTATCAACAGGTCATTGACGCAATGGTGGAAAAGGGCCTTTCACGCAGCTCCTGCGAAAAGCAGCGCACGCTTTTCAGCCAGATCTGCGAGTGGGCAATGGCGCAGGACATCATAAACAAAAATTATGCCATGCTACTGCAGCTACCGGCGGCTACAGGAAAAGCGGAGCGCACTCTGACTGCAGCCGAGATAGAGCAGATCAGCATCTACCAGAATGACCCAAAATTCGGGCAGACGGCGCAAATCGCAATGGTACTGCTTTATACCGGCATGCGCATCGACGAGCTGCTCTCTATGCGCTGTGAGGACGTGCATCTGAAGGAGCACTATATGCAGGGCGGCGAAAAGACCGAGGCAGGCAAAAACCGCATTATCCCGATTCTTGAACCGATTTACAAGACGGTAGCTTTTTGGATGATGAACAGCGGGTGCGAATGGCTGATTCCATCCAAGGCCGGCACAAAGCTGGATAAGCGCAACGTGGCTACAAAGTTCCGGGCGTTGATGCAGGAATGCCATATAGAGGGGGTGCACCCACACACCCTGCGTCATACGGCCAGCAGTAAAATGGTGGAGTGCGGTCTGGAAAAGACCGCGGTACAGGCAATCCTCGGGCACAAAAATTTCTCCACCACGGCCAATAAGTACGTGTCCCACAACGATCCAGCCTATTTGTTGCAGGAAATGCAGAAGATGAAATATTGATTCGTTAGATTGTTTGTTAGATTATCACACGTTTTCAGGTGTTTTTGCACGGTTTCAACAAAAAGAAAAGCGTATAGGCGACTTGTTTTTATCGCCTATACGCTTATTTTTGGAGCTGGTGACAGGAGTTGAACCTGCAACCCACTGATTACAAATCAAATTTATTTTACGTTTTACCGTAAATAATTATTTATCTGTTGGCTTTCCGTTAGACTATATATCCCATGCCCAAACGTTGAAGCCTATGTGAAAATAGCACACTCTATGTCTTTTTACAAGTCGCTTATCTTTCGCATTACGAGCTCATACTCTTTTGGGTACACCAGCTTTATTGCCTTCATGTGCTCGTCAAGCACCTGCATCAGACCGCCAAAAGGAACAGAGCTGGCAGCCGCCACAAAGTCGCTTTGCGGCTCTGCTGCTGCAGAGTACGCCGTCAGGCAGCTTACAGGCGGCAATTCCTTAGTCTGCGTTTCGGGTACATGTGCTTCTTCCAGCTCGTCTCGCACAGTACAAAGGGCAGCAAGCTTGTTGACGCTCTGCCAGCTGGTTTCCTCGCACTTGAGCTTGCGGATATGCTCGTTGATCTCGTCAATGTCCACGCCTGCTGCCCCCTTCCTCATGCGTTCCGCAGGATGTCGGCTGCCCGCTTGTAGGCATCACGCTCTGCGCCGGTGGCGTTCTGCATCATGTCCTCGATGTCAGAGATCATGCGCTCACGACCATCCGTGTGGGAGTAGTGACCGCGCACATAGTGACGGCCACGGTTGGCATAGCTGGTTCCCAGGTTGTAACCGTTTCCGGCATCGTGGCCGAAAGTTCCGCGCATGTCAGCTTCCCACTCGCCCGCACGGCTGTACTCGCCGCCCTCACAGTAATCCTCGATGCGGTGGATGTCCAGAATGATGTCCACGATCTCGCCGATCATCTCAACATCGCCAGGGGACCGGTTCTTTTTGTCGGTCAGCTCCATGAGCTCATCGCACATTTCATCTTTCAGATGGTTCAGTTTATCCAGCATGGCTTTATCTCCTTTCTTATGCTACCCGCTCAACGATCAGGTTGCTGTTTGCAATGCTGACCGCCTGCGCGCTGGTGTTCTTAACCGCCACAGTCACGCAGCAGCCGCGCGTCACCTCGATGAACGCTGCCACAAAAACATTGAAGTAGTTTTCGACTGCAGCAGGTGTTACAATGGCGGTTGCGCTACTAAGCGGCTCGCCACCGACGGCCAGAGCAATGGAAACGGGGCCCACAGTGCCGCCGGCGGGAATGGCAATATTTCCGCCAAAGCTCACCTTGAAACGGGCCCGACACTGCCCGCTTGTCAGGCCGCGAAGTGTCACAAGGCCGCTGCCAGCACGGTGCACAATGCACGCAGGCGCTTTCGCCGCAGTCTCCGTCAATGGGAGATCCTGCCCAGCGGCTACTGTCACGGTATTGGAATTCGTAAATTCAGCCATTTTATCGGCTCCTTTCATAATAAAAACGCCGGGACTTTTGCCCCGGCGCTCTGGTTTGCAAAATCAGCTTAGGGGCTGAACAGGCTACGAATTGTAGTCAGTTGCCGTTATTTGGTTAGGCGCAGCTGCCGCAGCCGCAACCGGTGCCGCAGTTACCGTACTGGTAAGGTGCAGGAACCGGGAATGCGGGCACGGGGCGCGGATTGTAGTAGGCCAGCTGACCGCTCATGTAGGCCTTGAGCGTTTCGTTCTGGGCTGCCTGAGATGCCGCAAGCTGTGCTGCGAACAGCTGCTGACCCTGCTCAGCGATCTTTGCGTCCTTTGCCTCGATGCGCTGTGCGGTCAGGGCGTCAAGGATGGCGCGGGCGTTCTGGTTCTGGTTGTCGATGATGTCCCGGGTGGTGTTCTGCACCGTGTTCCGGGTCTCGCAGGACTGGGTGGCCAAATTGTAGTTGACGCCCTGAATGGCAGAGCGGTTCTCGCAGCAACACTCCTGCTGCTGCATCTGCATGGCAAACAGCTGCTGCATGAACGCCGCCTGCTGGTTTGCGCGGCTGATCTCTGCGGACATAAAGCCGTTGTTCACGGTCTGCTGCACGCCGTTGACAAGCTGCGCCTGCTGGTAGAAGCCATCACACATGCCGTTGTTGATACCATCCATCTTGCGCTCGATGTTGGCAAAATCGGAGGTCAGGACGTAGCCGTCAACGACACCGGCACCGGTGTTGCCATTGCCTCCCCAGTTGCCGCCCCAGCCGCCGCAGAAGGCGAACAGGAACAGGATGATGATCCACCATGCGCCATCATTGCCAAAGCCAAAGCCGTTGCCACCATTGGTGTTTGCGGGCTGAACAGGCATGGTCAGAACCGCAGAATCGGAAGAAAGAGACATTTTTGTACTCCTTTCGTATGTTTTGAATGATTTTTATGCTTGAACCGTGGCCACGGTTACGACTTAATGAAGAAACTGCTGAAACTGTTGCGCCATCGCCTGCAATTGGTTCAGCTGGTTTTGTGACATTTTGCCTGATTGCAAGAGCTTTTGCACCTCTGCTTTGGGGTCGCCCTGAAAGCTGGCCTTGAACTGCTGAAACTGCTGCATCATCTGTCCGAACTGGCCCATAGGGCCGGACATGGCAGGCATACCGCCGCCAAGGGCGTTAAAGAGTGGGTTTGCCATATCACTTTACCTCCGTATCGGTCTTTGGTGCTTCCTGCTTTTCCAGCGCCGCACAGCGCGCCGCCAGAGCGTCAAACTCCGCCCTGGTGACAAACTCCCCGCTAGGCTGTTGGACGGCCTGAGCGGGCATCTTAGCCGCCGTGGTGCGCTCTTTGTAATCAAACACCCGGAGAGGAAGCGGCATTCCGCTTGCGTCCGTGCTCTTGATGTAAAAGGCGCTGTTTTCGCTGTCCATCAAAAGCACGCTGTTTCCGGCGGCTACCATGTAGGCTTTTGCTCCCTCTTCGCCCTGCACCCAGATGATCGGAGGCGTGGACGGGGAACTTTGCCCTGTCGGCTGGCTCATCATGGGCGGTTGATACCCGGCGTTCTGCCGCAGCTGTGCAAGCTGGTCCGGCATTGCCTGGCCGTAGTAGTTCGGCATCTGGTAGCCATATGGATTGTAAGGCATCGTTTAGTCCTCCTTGTACCAGTAATAGATCGGGAACTCTCGCCCGCTGTCCCAGCTGTCCAGCCAGTCGCCGTTGATCACGGCCAGAACGTGCCCGGAGCATCCCAGTACATACACACCGCGCGGGCACTCCCGGGCAAAATCTGCCACGGTGTAGCAGGTGGAGCAGTCCGCATCGACAAGCCTGCGCTTGAATCCGTGCTTTTGGAGGTATGCGCCCCATGTGCGGTTGGCGCTGGGCATATCGCCGAGAGCAAAGCCGGTCAGCGCCAATCCAATGTAGGCCTGCTCCCAGCTCTGTCCAGTGGCCGCAGCTACCGCACGCACAGCACAGTCTCCGACGCTGCCCCCGTGGGGGTTGGGGCTGAACTTGATCCACATTGGCGCTTGCCTCCTTTGCGCCCAGTGTAGCAGAGCCGACCGGCGGGAGAGGCAACGAGCGACCAACGAAGGACAAAAATGCTCTATTTTGCCAAAAGAAAAAAAGTGCTCATTGAGCGCAAATTTTTACAAAAAGGCTTGACTTTTGCGCTCAATGAGCATATAATAAAGACAGTGAAAGACACCAACACACAACAACATGGAGGTACAAAATTATGAGAAACGCTATTGAAATCGCCGCTGACATCCGCAAGTCCGATGTCTGGGATTACGAGCTGTGCACCGAGCTGTGCAAGGCAGCTGACATGGAAGAAGAGTGGGAAGCTGCATCCGCTGGCGATTACGACTGGAACGACCCGAATCGCGGCCCCTCGTTTGAAGAAGTCGTTGAAGCCGCCGCCGAAAAACTGGGCGTTGAGATCTACTAAATAAAAAAGCCCCGTCAAGTGCAGCGAACACCTGACGGGGCTTTTGTGAAAGACGTACCATGGAGGTACACGAACATATTATCATGCGAAAGAAAGGAAGTCAACGATGTATAGCAAAGCAGAACTTTTTGGCATGGCTGCCAAGCAGCCGAAAGAAGTTTTTCTCGGTAACGTCACCCTCAGCATCCCGGACGATTCCGATGGCTGCGCCGATCTGGACGACGAGACCGCCCGCCTGTCCCATCTCTGGGACGTCTCCCGCATGAGCGTGCGGGAGATGGTGGTGGCATCCGGCATCAGCCAGACCGCCTTTGCAAAGGGTGCGGGCATCCCGCGCCGCACGGTGCAGGGGTGGTGTTTGGGCGAGCGCGACTGCCCGGAATACGTCCGCTTCCTGCTGGCCGAGCACTATGGGCTGATCTGAGGAGAATGTTATGGCAGAAGATTTGACTGGAAAGCATTTTGGAAAGTGGACGGTGCTTGCGCCGTCTGAAAAGCCGCACTACTACACATGCCAGTGTGAGTGCGGAGTGGTAAAAGACGTGTATGACAGCTCCCTGCGTCTTGGCAAAAGCCGAAGCTGTCTGTCTTGCGCGAATCGAGGGCAAAAGCCAGCCATGACGGAGACGGCTTTACGAAAGGCGAAGAAAAAAGAAGGACAGATTATTAACGGATGGAAAGTATTGGAAGTTTTGCCCGAAAAGAGGTCAGGCTGCTTTCTGTGCCGTGCTATTTGCCCGAAATGTGGGAAGGAAACCGCCGTAAAGATCACAAGGCTTTCTCGAATCCAGCATTGCGCAGATTGCAACAGGGACATTGGAGAGAAAACCGGGGCAATTCACAGCACAGCTTACGCGGGTGGCTCTTCCCTTATGTCGATTCGCACAAGGGCGGTCGGAGGCCATATCAATAAAAATTCCACTTCTGGCGCGAATGGTGTGTGCAAAGACTGCCACGGTCGATGGCGTGCATATATCAATTTCCAACGCAAGCAATATCATCTCGGCAGCTATGACACAATCGAAGAAGCCGTTGCGGCCCGCAAAGAGGCCGAAGAACTGATCTACGCCCCGTACCTTAAAGAACATGAAGGATGGGAAGAAGAACTTTCCAGCAGGCTTGAGGAATTGAAGAAAAAGTAAAAAAATCCCCCGATGCTCCAAACGGAACACCGGGGGTTGAAAAAAGAGACCAGCGGGTAAACGTTCTTCCGCTGGTCTCTTGCATACATTCATGATGGATGTGTATGCGCTATCCACCATCTCGTATGATTAGTATATCACATATTCAGCATTTTGTAAATACCTTTCAGCCGGTAGCCTATCGCCGTCCGGCTGTAATTGGTCTGTGCTGCAATATCCGGCAGCGGGAGCCGCTCAACGTACCGCAGTAAGGCTATCTTACGGTCTACCCTCCCAAGCGGTGCGCTTTTGATGGCGGCG
>ENA-UESD01001339-UESD01001339.1-human-gut-metagenome-genome-assembly--contig:-NODE-1339-length-20252-cov-9.167435_pt1 | contig 20252 bp, 10 predicted proteins | sample MGYA00242985_ERZ507986 | MGnify/ENA primary metagenome ERZ507986 (study PRJEB26167, sample SAMN06115408) | human gut metagenome | host: Homo sapiens | place: China:Guangxi | collected 2016-04-06... | reverse complement strand
TGGCAAAATCCTGAGCAACTTTTTGTTGCTCAGGTACTTAAAAAAAATATTTTATAATAGTGTTGCGGAATTAAGGTAAAACGAAAAAGAAATGAACCTTAAATTCCCTCTTCTGGCTCTGGCAGGCTTGCTTCCTTCCGGCCAGCCCCTTGCTAAAGACCACACCAATTTCATTATTATCTTAATGGACGACATGGGATATGGCGATCTGGAAATAAACGGTGCCATAGATTATCACACTCCCAACTTCAACCGCCTGGCTCATCAGGGCATGCTTTTCACTCATTATTATGCTCCACAAGCCGTCAGCGGCGCATCACGGGCCGGACTACTGACCGGTTGTTACCCGAACAGAATCAATCTCTCGGGAGCTCCTTTCCCAGGAGCTAACTATGGAATCAATCCGGACGAAACAACGATGGCGGAAATGCTAAAGGATCAAGGTTACCGGTGCGCCATATTCGGAAAATGGCATTTAGGAGATCATCCTGATTTCCTTCCCCTGAAGCACGGTTTCGATGAATTTTATGGCATCCCCTACTCAAACGATATGTGGCCGGGCCATCCTTCCATCAAATTTCCGGATCTGCCCTTAATCGAAGGAGACAGTATCATCGCCCATAATCCGGACCAGAACCGTTTTACCCAGGATCTGACCAAGCGGGCTATCCGTTTCATTGAGCAGAACCGAAAAAAACCGTTTTTCCTGTATCTGGCCCACCCGATGCCTCACGTTCCGTTAGCCGTATCCCCCCAGTTCCGGGGAAAAAGCAAACAGGGGCTTTATGGCGATGTGATGATGGAACTGGACTGGAGCCTGGGAGAAATTCTAAACACACTGCGCTCCGAACGATTGGAGAAAAACACGCTGGTGATTGTCATTTCCGACAACGGCCCCTGGCTGAACTATGGTAACCACAGCGGCAACACCGGAGGACTGCGGGAAGGAAAAGGAACAAGTTTTGAAGGAGGGCAACGAGTGCCCTGCCTGATGTACTGGAAGAATCACATCAAACCCGGCAGCGTGTGCAACCGTCTTGTTTCCGGCATCGACCTGTTTCCCACCATTGCAGCTCTGGCACAAGCCAAACTTCCGGAACATAAAATAGATGGAGTCGATATCACGCCCCTCTTGCAGTCTGTTCCCGATGCCAATCCCCGAACCTCGTTCCTTTATTATTATCGGAATAACGATCTGGAAGCGGTTACCGACGGAAGATATAAACTGGTATTCCCACACAAATACCGCACCTACGAACAATATCTGCCGGGAAATGACGGTAAGCCGGGAAGAGTAAACGAGTTCTACCCTCTAAAGGAAAAAATGCTCTTTGACCTGCGACTCGATCCGGGAGAGCGGTACAACATCATCAAGCAGCATCCGGATATTGTCAAGAAGCTGGAAGCCATCGCAGACAATGCCCGGCAGGACTTAGGTGACGACCTGACCGGAGCCAAAGGAACGGGAACACGACCTATAGGCAGGGTGAAGCCGGAGAAGAAACAATGAAGCATCTACAGAAAACACCTTTTAAAAAGGTTTTAAAACCCGTTTAAAGGGAAGCCGGTTTTCCGAAAAATCCTCGTATCTTTGCAGCCGGAAAAGAAATTCAAACACTCTAAAAAGAATCAGAAACCGGATGCCGCAATCAAGCATATTGGAAATCCAGAAACAGCGCCAACTGCTGGAACTGGAATACGAAAACGAAAAGCAGCAGTTTCAGAACCAGACCGAAGTGCGGGGCATTGAACGCAGTGTCCGTCAGGGACTGTGCTGGTATCCCATCAAGACGGGACGCAGCTATTACAACTCGCTCAACCAGTTTGTCATCGAACTGGAACGCACGGCCAACGAAGATCTGGAGCATCAGTTCGAACCGGGCAAGCCCGTGTGCTTCTTCACACAGGACGCTTCGGGCGTGTCGCGCAAAGGCAGTGACACCGACGGTAAACTGCGCCATTTCAAATTCTTCGGTCAGGTAAGTTTTTTGGAAGAGAACCGCATGGTAGTAGCTCTGCCGGGACCGGAAGTGGCCGACGCCTTGCAGAGTGCCTGGCGGTTGGGCGTACACCTGTCCATCGACGAAACCACCTACCGGCTGATGTTCGAAGCTCTGGACCGTGTGATGCGCGCCACCAGCGGACGGCTGGCCGATCTGCGTGAAATCTTCCACGGCAACCGTAAGGAAGAGCAGTTCAGCTTTCAGCCCCTGCGCTTTCCGTGGCTCAACAGCACACAGGAAGCAGCCGTAAACAAGGTGTTGCGGGCCAAGGATGTAGCCATCGTTCACGGACCTCCGGGCACGGGAAAGACCACCACGCTTGTGGAGGCCATCTACGAAACCCTGCACCGCGAGAGTCAGGTGCTGGTGTGCGCCCAGAGCAATATGGCCGTGGACTGGATTGCCGAGAAACTGTCCGACCGCGGGGTACCCGTGCTGCGTATCGGCAACCCGATGCGTGTGACCGACCGTATGCTGGCATGCACCTACGAACGGCGCTTCGAAAGCCATCCGCACTACACCCAGCTGTGGTCCATCCGCAAGGGCATCCGCGACCTCTATGCCCAGAAGAAACACGGTTCCGATGCCCTGCATCAGAAAATAGCCCGTCTGAAAGAACGTGCCACCGAACTGGAAATCGCCATCAACGAGGATCTCTTCAACGAGGCGCGTGTCATCGCCTGCACTCTGGCAGGAAGCGCCAACCGGGCACTGATCGGCAAGAAGTTCTCTACCCTCTTCATCGACGAAGCCGCCCAGGCACTGGAACCGGCCTGCTGGATTGCCTTGCAGAAAGCCGGACGCGTCATTCTGGCCGGCGACCATCAGCAGTTGCCGCCCACCGTAAAGTCGCTTCAGGCCTTGCAGGGCGGACTGGGTAAAACACTGATGCAGACCATCGTGGAGCGTCGTCCCGAAGCGGTATCGCTGTTGGAGATTCAGTATCGCATGAACGAGGAAATCATGCGTTTCTCCAGCGACTGGTTTTATCAGGGACGGCTTAAGAGCGCGCCCGAAGTGAAGTATCGTGGCATTCTGGACTGGGACATCGCCATGGAGTGGTTCGACACCGATCCCGAAGGGGATGCGGACTGCGGCGAGCTGACCGACGGCATGAGCCGGAGCAACCCGAAGGAGGCGGAACAGACGCTGGACATCCTGAAACGCTATCTGGAGAAAATCGGCAAGGAACGGATTCTGGAGGAGCGGATAGACATCGGACTGATCTCTCCCTATAAGGGACAGGTCATCCTGCTGCGCCGCATGGTGCGCCGTGACGCGTTCTTCAAGCCCTACCGCCATCTGATCAGTATCAACACGGTGGACGGTTTTCAGGGGCAGGAACGAGATGTGATTGTCATCAGTATGGTGCGCGCCAACGAGCAGGGCAACATCGGCTTTTTGAGTGACCTGCGCCGCATGAATGTGGCCATCACCCGTGCCCGCATGAAACTGATTCTGGTGGGCAACCGCGAGACGCTTTGTCACAGTGCCTTCTACCGCAAACTGTATGAGTACACGGAGGGGTTGAAGGAAATGACGGTGTAATCCATATTCGCAAACAATACAAACAGCCACCTCCCATAACACCGGGAAGTGGCTGTTCTTCATATTGGAAAGTATTCTATTCAGGGAAAACTATCTCTTCTCCACTCTGAACTTCATCTTATCGCCCGTTGAATTCGAATAATCGATGGAGGCTTTATTTCCTTCCAGAGAAGTAAAACGATAATATTCCGTAATCGGATCACGTGTCGTACCAATCACCGTGTTTCCGGAAATACGGTATGTACCCGAATACGAATCACCAAACATCACCGTACGATAATTTCCTTCCTCTGTCAGGGTCATATAAATATACCCTTTGGGCAAATCCAGCGTTTCTCCATCTTCCTCGACCCAGACCACATCCCAGGTTCCTGTCACCAGTTCTTGAGACAATGAGATTTCATCTTCGTCTTTAGAACAAGCGGAAAACGCGAAAACAGAAACCGCACACACAAACAACAGTTTAAACCAGTTCTTCATCTTCAATTATTTTTAAAAGGTTACCAATAAAATTCAATCATATCCCAAACCACTTGTTTACCAGTTATCGTCCTCATTACCCACCAGACCGTTCTTGACACACTCTTCAATCTTATCCATCACCACATTCGAATAAGCGTATGACATGATCAGAGCCTTGCTCGAGGTCTTTTTATGAGAATCCTTCCCGTCCGTAAACGGAAAGCATTTATCCAGCACCCAGTTTTCATCAGAACGTGTAGGCACTGTGCCCCCCACGGCACCGATCCAACCACCACCGACCAAACGAACCACTGAATAGAAAGGCACAGTATAGGTTACCCGAATCTTATTATCCTTAATATCACATTTGATGACAGGCTTAACATTAACCTTATACGAGTTCATGCCACCAGTATGCAGGGCAATCCCGTCCATATAAGCCTGCGCTATGATTGTACCCAACTCCTTGTCATTCAACTGAATCACAGAATTGGCATCATTAAAGGTTGCAGAAAACCAATAATTCAACAGCACATAAAGCTGGTCTTTTGTTTTTCCGGGTGTCTCGATTACCTGAACAAGCGTCAAGGCATTGTTCTTGTCCAACTGAAGCTGCTTACCCAGATTCCCGGCAGCATCCACCCATTCTTCACCATATTTTTCCTTGGCATATTCCTCCAGTTCTTCGGTGCGCAAGATCTGCGCATGGACAGAAGCAGCACAACAACACGCAAACACCAGCATCAAAAAAATTTTCTTCATAAACGATAATTGTTTTTTAAAATGATACACTCTTAATCCGTTATTTCCAAATCACAGCGCAAAGTTCGGAACGTGCTGTGCACTCATTCTGCACAGGAAGAAAAAAATCTATCATTTTCTTAAAAAACATCTATTATTTGGTTATCTTTGTTTTCAGGAAACTTTAATTACCCAAAGAAATGCCCAGAAACAAAAACGCTGAATTCCGCTTTCAGATTCTAGACAGATGCTTTAGCGACTATCGTCACAAATACACCATTGCAGACTTGCTGGAAAAGGTCAATGACAAGCTGTACGACGCCAACGGTTGCAAGTCCATGATTATGGAGCGACAGTTGCGTAGCGACTTAAACGCCATCCGCAAGATGCTCCCCGGCCATGTCAGCCTCGAAGCCATCCCCTTTGACAACAGGAAATGCTACTATCGCTATTCCGACCGCCATTTTTCCATCTATAAGAATGAGCTTTCCGTAACGGAGATACAGAACCTGCGCTCCACCATCGAAATGTTGGGCAGATACCGCGGTCTGCCTTCCAACGGATGGCTGGAAGAGGTCATCTCCAGTCTGGAGATCCGCTTCGGGGTCAAGGCCAATGCCGAGAATCTGATTTCCTTTTCGCAGAACGAACAGCTGAAAGGACTGGAGTTCCTCTCCCCGATCATCGACGCCACGCTCAACCATCAGCCGCTGGAGATAGAATATGTCTCCATCACGGACCATTATCATCTGCACCAGCTGCATCCCTATTTTGTAAAGCAGTACAACGGACGCTGGTTCCTTTTCGGACTGGATGAGCAGGAGGAAAGGATCAAGAATCTGGCTCTGGACCGCATCCGGAGTGTGAAAAAGAGCGACCATGCGTTCCGGAAAAACGAAACGGTGGACTTCAACTCTTACTTCGATCATGTGGTGGGGGTAACCGTCCCCAATGAAGCGGAAACGGAAAACGTGCTTCTGGAAATCCGCCTGAAATTCTCTCCGCGACGTTTCAAGTATGTCATCTCAAAACCGATCCACAAATCGCAGACCATCGTCAGTGAAGAGGACGGCATCATCTCCCTGCACCTGTACCACAGTCCGGAGCTGGAACAGCAGATCTTCTCCTTCGGACCGGATGTGGAGGTACTTTCTCCTGCTTCACTCCGGGAAGAGATCAGCCGGAAAATAGCCCTTTGTCTGAAAAAATATACATCTATGCAGAAACATTGCACAGATCTCCATAACCTTTGTAAATAACAAAATACAATAATGTTGAATCACAAAAATAACCTAAAACAAATACCAAGACAATGATAGATAACATAAGTTCAAGCAAAAATGCTCACGTAATACTAACAGAAATTCTACGGATCAGAAATTACACAGAATTTCCCAATAATGTTTCTTTATGGAGATTTAGACTAACAGAAGCAGAATATTGCGCTCTAAAACAAGTTATCCAACGCCATTCTCATGAACTATATCAATACGATATAGAAGCTGCATTATGTTACGCCGAATGGTGGAGACGAGATTACCATGGGAATATTCCTTCAAAAGAAGATGTTGCAGAAGGAATAGGACTTTCGGGTTCTTTTGGAGAACCATTGTTTGAAGCCGCATGCGCTGCATTAAAACGTCATCAATATTCATTTATACACACACCTAAAAGAACAGAATACTTTCGCACCCTTCTGAACCAAGGCGGATTACCTGTAAATTATATCAAAGAACAACAAGGTGGACTAGGTAGTTTTTCTCGTTTTCTATCAGGATTGATCAAAGAACTATCAACCATTAATTTTGATTGGAACAATAATGACAATTCTATTATACGACAATTTAATTGCACTTCATATTTGGGCAAAGCATTTCAGAATGACAACATATATGATGTAGCCATGCAGATAGCTCATGCTATCATTGTGGACGATAATCATTTACTCCCTTACGATGATACAGATGCTTCACTGGCAGAACTTACCCAATCTTTAAAAAAAGAATACAAACGTTCAAAACAAAGCAACTACCATACACGTCCTTTGTCTCTACGCTGGAAAATAGTCACAGAAGAACAAAATAAGGGATATTTACTCATAAATATGGATACAGTCAAGGATATATCCTCTGACTCTATACCAGGAATAAACATTTCCACATGCTATTCATTTGATATTTTCATTGCAGGAAATCTCGTTGGCAAATATATTCGTAAATCTATCAACAGGGATTATGATGGAGATATCATTAATGCAATATATACCAGAATCTCTGTTGAATCAAACAAAGATATCCTATGGCAAGGCGAGCCTGTTATAGAAGTGAAGATAAGATGTGATAATGATGATCGTATCTTTCTTACAATATCCGGTTGTTATCCGCCCAATTTTGAAACGCCTCAGGTTTTTCAGATGCTAAACGATAATATTTATGAAAAAGGACAGACTGGAAATACACAAAACAATATAGCTATTTTCTCACATAAATGGCAAACTGAAAGCAAAGAAACTATAATCATTAATGATCAAGAATATGGTATAAAAAAATTTTCAGATTCAATAATCCTTCGACACTCAGACAGCGGTGAAGAGGTTCAATTAACCAATGAATTTACTCCCTATTTTGTTGAATTCTCCGGTAACTATATCCCATGGGTTGAGAATTCCAATTTCAAACTTCTGTCTAAAAAACCTATCATCAGCGTATTCAATCAGGAAAAAGAAAGAATACATAATTTCAAGAGTTTTTATAGAAGTCATCACCATAGGGCAGAGTCATGGAGAATGTTAAGTTCTTCCATCAAGCTACCCTTAGGACTCATCGACATAAAGGTTGAATTCCCAGACGGGCATTATATAATCGAAACATTCTATTCTATTGGAACAATGATGTTCTATTCACAAAATGAAACTGAAACATCAACGGAAATTATATGTTCTTGTGATAATACACTTTACCCAGAAATTAAGGAATCAGAATTTCTAAAAATTGAAAAAAGGGCAAAAAATATTTGGAAAATATCAAAAGAGGAAGGTATAACTAAAAGTCCCTCAATATGTTCTTTTCGCATTTATAAAGAGGGAAACCCTGGATTAAACATCTCGGTGGCAATTCCATTCAACGGCATATTGATTACGGATGTCCACGGAAATATTGTTGCAGATAAAAAAACTATCTCCATGGCTAATCTAACGCATTATTGCATTATCTGTCATGGAAAAAACAATAAAAAGATACGTTTCTCTTACACCTCAGAATTGGTGAATGACTCTAATATGAAATATATAGAGACAAAGGTTATTAACGGCTTAGTATCACTTTCAGACTATAGCGATCTAATCACTCGCATTTTCAACATTTATGGTGCCAACAGTTTTAATCGAAGTTGTGCTGTTGTTCTAAACATAGCTGGTAATACTTTTTTTATCAGAAAATTTGTATTGGAATCAACTATAATAGAAGACTCTAAAATAAAAATCATTGACACTACGGAAGAAGAAACCAAAGACTTTAAATATGAAGGTAGTCTTTATGCTTTGCCCGTAGAAGAGAATATTCCTCTTGAGGATTTCACTCCTACTGAACTTATTCAAGACGAAGTGGATAACAATATATTCTCTTTTCCCGAAGATTTTAAATATAAAGAAGTAATCGTATTCTCAGGAGCAGAAGTAAGACGCAGAGTAATCCCCAAATATTTCAACATTGAAGAAGTTGATTATGACAAGGATTTTCGCTCCGTACATTCCTGTACAATAACAGAGGATTGGTATTCTCAACTGCAGAAAGAAGATATCCTTATGGGCAAAAAATGGAAATTTTTATGTAAAGCATTTGAAATATGCTCATATTACGAACTTCCTTTTACAACATATAATGGATTTAAAGCTGTATCTAAAGACCCAGAGCTATTGGCAAAGTTCATTCTAACCATGTGGTTGAACAATAGTAACAGCATTCTGATACAAGAAATTGACCGTTTCGAACAGGATATGACGGCTGCTGTTCATTGGATACCAGCAGAAATCTGGCAAAATGCAATAGCTGAAATGATGGAAAAAAGCCCTGCCCCAATAAATGAATATTTAAATTCAAAACTGAGCGATTTCATCGTGTTTTTAACAGAAATATTTAATACAACACTATCTGTAGATGTTGCTCCCCAATATGCCCATTATATCTCAGACCCAGATCAGCTTCCTTCTGGAAATCCATTCCTGAGAGCTGATATTAATAATTATATGACGAGGATTCATGGAATATCTGATACTAACGGTGACCTGCCAATAATCAATTTTAAGTTACAAAAAAAATATTATCCCAATCAAAATATACCTATATATTACAAGAGCATGTTAGGATCTGCCATGTGTGCAGCAGAAAATGCTGCTCAAAAAGAAAATTTCTTCAGATTATTCTCTAAAGAAAATCAAGAACACGCTCGCATAGCTATTTTTTACCAAAAATACTTTAAAGAAGTATACAGCAATATATTTATGAGAACATTACAGTTAATTATCAACCCTTAAAAATTGCCGTTATGAATTACGCAAAACTTTACACATCAGCTAATAAAATGCTTATTGATTCATTGGTGTCTATATGGTTTAATGGAAATGCCAAAGAACAAGAATACATGCGTTATATACTTGCCAATGATGAACAACTTCTCTCTGAACCAGTTTTCCAATCTATTTTTCCTTGGGAAGAAAGTGAAAAGACCTTTGAAGAACATGCTACAGATTTAAAAATTCTTTCCCCATCTTTTGTAGAGGCACTTAGTAGCAATCGTATAGATTCAGATTTAAGATTTCCCAAAGAAAGGCATCCTTACAAACATCAAACCAAGAGTTGGAAAACAATGCTATCCAATCAAGGAAAAACAATTGTAGTTACTTCTGGTACAGGCTCTGGTAAGACAGAATGTTTCATGATTCCGGTCCTGCAAGATATTGCAGCAAGAAATGAGAAAGACTGCGTACAAGCAATCTTTCTCTACCCCCTCAATGCATTAATGAAAAGCCAGCAAAAGCGAATTCATGCTTGGTGTAGTGCTTTACCCGAAAAGGTCACTTATGCAATCTATAATGGAGATACCGAAAAGTCTGAAAGATCACTCCAATACACAGAAGCATTTTATCCGCAGTTGGTTACACGTCCACAGATCCGTAAGAATCCCCCTCAAATATTATTTACAAACCCAACAATGCTTAACTATATGCTCGTTCGGGCTGAAGATAAAGAATTATTAACAAAGTCACAAGGAAAATTAAAATGGATCCTTTTAGATGAGGCCCATACATATACGGGGTCGTCTGCAGCAGAATTGTCTTTACAGATACGCCGAGTATTGGATGCCTTTGGAGTAAGCATCGAACAAGTAAATTTTGCAGTAACATCAGCAACAATAGGCAATGAAGAAGATCCTGCAACAGAGCTGAAGCTAAAACGCTTTGTAGCACAACTTACCGGGAAAGAACTGGACAAGATTGAAATCATTGGAGGAAAACGTATTGTTCCAGAAATGAATTCAAAAACAGCTGAAAATGCCATTTATGCATTGAACCAGAAATTTCACACTAATCTATCTTTAGATCTCATAAAGTCCATTCGCGAAGGATTTAACAAAGCCCCAGTTCTTTCAACTCAAAGTTTGGTTAAAATGATGGATGAAGACATCGCCAAAGACACCGTCCGTTCATTGACCTTAATTGATGCTTTGGGTGAAAAAATAGACAACCTCAATGTGGATGGTTCTGCCGCTGCATTATTGCCTTCCAGAGCGCATTTCTTTATTCGTTCTATAAATGGTATATATGCTTGTATAAATCCTACCTGCAAAAGACACGAAAAATATAGAACAAAGCTAGGAAATCTCACAACCATTCAGAACACGAACTGCCCTTCGTGCCAATCGCGTATGCTTGAAGTCGCAACCTGTCCATCTTGTGGTGGAATCATTCTGACCGGAGAAACCAGCACAACTCAAGGTTACCGGATGCACATTAACGTATTAGATCTAGACAGTAATCCATTTTATGAAATAAATGAAGACCTGATCAGTGATGAAAATACAATGGACACACCTATTTCCCATCAAGAGGTAGATGGATTTACCCCATTTTATTTTGCTCAGCCCGAGAAAAGATGTCTGCGTCACCATACTGCCGAAGATGCCCATATCTTCAATATAGAAAAAAACAAAATAGAAAGCGCTACAGAAAGCGCTGATTCTCATAAAGTATTCAAGTCATTAAGACACTCTGAAACTAATGTAGATTTGTGCCCACATTGCGGCAACCGACTGACCCACTTAAATTATATGAGAGCTAGTGCTACGCAATTAGGACGTATATTGTCCACCTTGCTTCTTGACCAGGCTCAGGCTGGAAATATCCAAGATGCCGATATCCTGTATGAAGGAAAAAAATTCATTACCTTTACGGATAACCGTCAAGGGTCCGCTCGTTTAGCAATGGGATTAAATCAGGATGTTGAGCGTTCCTGGATTCGTGCAGCTTTATTTCACAAACTCGCCGACAATAGACTTGAAGCCATTGAGGAAAGTACTCTAACTCCAGAAGAAGAAGCAAAATATGCCTGTTATATCCAAATGGGAGATCAACTCCCTCCAATCCTAAAGAATGAATTTGAGCAACTTAAAGCCAGAAAAAATGGTAAACAGATTATCCCTTCCCCTCAAGAAACATCGTGGACTGAAATCAGCCAGACACTAGAAAATAATTCAGATCTCCGTAAACTCTTTAATCACCTAAATAAAGCCCAGGGAAACCAGAAGATCGGAGATGCAAATACATATCTTAAAGCTTTAATGGTAGATCAATTCGGATGGATTCCAAAGCGTTCCAATTCCTTGGAAACAATGGGTTTCATTAAATTGACATACCCAGCATTAAGAATGGCAAAATGCCCATCCGTGCTGAAAGCACAGAAATGTTCAGACAAAGATTGGCAGGATTTTCTGAAAATATGTATTGACTATTTAATTCGAGGTAGGAGACATTATATGATTTCCGGAGAATATCAGGAATATCTCACTCAGAACACAATAACCACTGCCATTTATCCTAAAGATTCAGAGTTGCATAAGAACAACAACCTTGTCAATAGATGGCCTAAAGTAGTACAAACTGCATCTGGAGTAAGAGATGAACAATCTCGTCTTGTTTTACTCCTATGTGCAGTACTAGGTTACAATGACCCAGAAAACTTTGATGAACAAAAAATTGCAACAGTCAATAATCTCTTGACTAATGCCTGGGAGTTTATCTCGCAAAACATTTTAGAATTAGTTGATAAAGACAACAATGGTTATATGCTTGATCTTCTCGGCTCAAAAGTAAAGCTTCAACTTATAGAAAAAGGGTATCTTTGTCCTGTTGATCATGTCATAGTTGATGTAACATTCCGTGGATATAGTCCACGTATGAATGGATACATAAGCCAAGAGAATTTTAACCGTTTTAAAGTAAGTACAGAATTTAAGTACCCTTATTTCCCATTTAAAACAGGACAAATAGAAGAAGAACATTTAAATGAGTGGATAGAACAAAATCTTGCTGAGCAAATTAAAATGGGTGTATATAGCAATATACATCAGCGAGTATATGCTCAAAAGCCAATTTTCATCTCTGCAGAACACTCTGCCCAACAATCTCGCGAAGATCTGGATAGATATGAAAAAGATTTTAACAAGGGATATATAAACATCTTATCATGTTCCACAACCATGGAAATGGGAGTAGATATAGGTGGCATTAGTGAAGTTGTCATGAATAATGTTCCTCCTAAATCTGCCAATTACTTACAACGTGCGGGACGAGCTGGCCGTCGAAATGAATCCAAAGCATTGGCTCTGACATTCTGTGCACCAACTCCAATAGGAATGCACACATGGAGCCATCCAGAATATCCCATCACACATATAACAGAAACACCCTTGCTCAAATTAGAAAGCAGACAACTTATTCAACGGCATGTCAATGCGTTACTCTTCGCAAAATTTGTTTCCACATTAGACGGAAATATACGCGTGACATCGCAGATAAGCGACTTTTTCCTAACCAAAGAGGGAGTGTCATATTTTAACCAATTTCTTACTTTCATAGATCATATCATCGGAGGACAATATAGTCATCTGAATACAGTTTATGCACACCTGACTATCAATACAAACATGGAGACAATTCCAATTACAGATGCAGCATACGCAACAAAAAAAGATATAATCTCTGTATCCAACATATTTTCTCTTCACCTGCAATCCATAGAAAAGTCACTAAATCTATTAAGTAGCAAAGATGAAAAGAAACCAGCTATAAATGCGATTAAAAGCCGTAAGGAAAATTTTCTGAAAACAGCACTTCTATCCTACCTGGCAGAAAATTCGTTCCTTCCTAGTGCAGGAATTCCAACAGGCCTTGTAGAATGTCTGCTTCAGTCCAACACAAATGCAAATAATCCAACAATGCATTTAAGCCAAGCCATATCTGCTTATGCACCTGGCAACAAAGTGATAAAGAATGAATGGATTTATGAACCAGCAGGTATTCAATTAAAAACGAAATATGATGACAATACATCCCGTTATGTACTTCAAAAATGCTCTCATTGTGGATATACAACAATCAACTATGGTAGCATCATGACACATTGTCCCAAATGTCAACAACAGAACACCATGCATGGCCTAAGAAATATCAATATAGGTTTGGAACAAAGATTCACAGAAGTTGTAGAACCAGCCGCCTTCACAATTGCCTGGGGAGACAAGCCCAATCGAAAAATGAATGTAAGAAATAATATGAATTTTGTTCAACCGGTTCTCCTTGAAATGGATCCTTGGCCGAAGAAACAATCTTCAGCCAAAATAACCATACGTTGCTCTACTCCAAGATCTGAGATACTATTCTATAATGATGGTAAAAACCATTTCGGTTATTCTTTCTGCCCACATTGCGGCCGAATGCAATCAGAACCGACTCCAACAAACGATCAAAGAATACTTGCAGGTCACAAGCATCTTACTACTGGCATTCCATGTCCCGGTGGTGAAAATCACGGTCAAAATATACGAAGACACGTTATTCTTGTCGGACGTTACCAAACAGATTTTGTTGAAATAAAATTCTATGATCAAGGAAACAATCAAGTATCTGACACCGAAACATTATATACATTAGGAGTTATTCTCAGCAGAAAGCTCACAGAACTATTAGGAGTTAATGACGGTGAAATAGACTTTGGTTATAATGCCGGAGATAAATCTATCTTTATTTATGATACTGCACTCGGAGGAGCAGGATATTCACCACTATTAAGAGAATACAAGGATGAAGTCATGGAACTTGCACATAAGACCTTAAAGAACTGTGACTGTAAACGCTCTTGCACCAAATGCCTGATCGATCGCCAATCCCAATGGTATTTGAATTCGTTAAATCGACAAAAGGCTTTAGAGTGGCTTGAATTAGAGCGGAGCTCCAGAAGTGCTCCATCAGAAATCAAGTCACTTATACCAGATGCTCATGCCATAACAACAGATTTTGCTACAGAACTATATAATTTGGCAAGAAATAAGAATATCAAGAGACTGAGAATGTTTGTAGATCAAGAATATTCATCCTGGAATCCAACAAGTTTCCCTTATGACAGATTGATACAAGAACTAGAATTAACGGGAACAGACATTTCTTTTGTCATCAATGCTGAAATTGATTTAGCATCCTGTTCTTCATCAGTTCGTTCTACAGTGATGTCAACTCTTCTGCAACACAAATTCTCATACGGTTCAACAAATCAGCCTGAAAATTTACAGATTCTTTTATCTGTTACCTATAATGATGGAAAGACTAAAACTTATTTCGGGAAAGACATTAACACATCTTTATCAGAAACATGGGGTAATGGTTCTATCTATTCAACATTAACAGATATAAATCTGTCATATTCAGATATTGATATGAAAAAATTCCTTGAGAAGTTAACAGAAAAGAATGATTTTCTTATGTTTGATACAAGAATTAAACATGACTGTTCCCTTGCAACATTTTTCAAAGTATTAACAGAAGAAAATAGAAATTCCTGGGAGCAAATCAAACAAGCCATTTATGGCAAAACTGTGACTATCAATTATTCTGACAGATATTTATTAACGCCATTAGGTTGCATGTTACTTGCCAATCTACTAGCATCAATAAAAGAAGAATTTAAGCTAAATATTATTTCCATAAATATTTCTGTGATGCAAATTATTAAGAATTATTCATACGATACCAACGATACGGCTATCTGTGATGATTTTAACAATAACAACAACCGTAATGAATTTCTACATAATGCCATAGAAAATTTATGTAATATTGCCCCTTATATTCATGATCAAGGTTATATCGACCATGAAAGATGCCTTACAATCAAGACAGAAATAGAGGAGTTGTGTATTCGTCCTGATGCTGGCATCAGCAATGGTTGGAAACCTTTTGGATATAAGAATAGCTTAATAAACAGTAATGAATTCGAAGAAGAATGGAATAAAAATATAGATTTATACAATCAAAAACAAAATCATAACGGAATACTATATACTGTTTCTTATAACAAATAAATTAAATTATCTTGGAAATTTTCGTATACGAAAATTTCCAAGATAAGATTATAGGATCCATCTAATCACATAATAAAAATGCCTAAGAAATTTTACACAACCATCCCGGCCAACTACGCCGTATGCCTGCATCACGACTGTCCTAAAGCGGAAACCTGTCTGCGCCAGATTGCCTATCAGACCCTGGTGGAACAGGAAAATTATCTGAACCTCATCAATCCGAACCGGTGTGGCAAAGACGATACCTGCCGTTTCTACCGCGACAATACTCCCGTTGTCTATGCACGCGGATTCACCAATTTCCAGAAACGCATGTTCCCCGACCAGTACCAGACCTTCAAGTCTATCCTGATCGACAAGTTCAGCCGCAACTCCTATTTCGAAAGAAGAAGAGGTGAAACCGCCCTCTCACCCAAAGAACAGAGCATCGTGCTCCAGGCACTGAAGGCAGCCGGTATCACGGAAGGATTCAAGTTCGACAGCTACGAAGAGAACTATAACTGGCGCGACTAATCTGGCGGAAAACAGAATAAAATAATACCGCAGTACTTCGCCCGGAGTACTGCGGTACTTTGCCTGAAATACTGTAGTACTTTGGCCGAAGTACTACAGTACGCTGGCCGGAGTACGGCCATACGAATAGTCAGGGACGGAAAAATCTCCAAAGAGACTGAGGTTTGCGACAACATCCCGGCAATCTATGCCGACGGCTTATTTCCCAAGCGCAAAATTCAGGCTCTTCATATTTTGGGAGATTACCCAAAGATACATGGTAGAAACAACATGAATGGCTAAATTCAGTTCCTGCATCGAAGCATCGGGCGCGTTGTGCGATTCGCTGTTTCTCCATTGCTTTACCATTTCCAGATAATCATAGAACTTCCGGTATCTTTCATCCGGGTTGTGTTTCAATCCCTTCAGACAACTGAGCGACAGGATGCAGTTGATGAATGTAGGCATACTGCTCTCATCCTTGAGGTTCACCATTTCTTTGCCATTCAGCAAATAATACACCTTCTTTAAGAACACCTCATATTTGGTCACCAGAGTATTGAAATGCCGTCTTTTGTCTACTAGTTTCATACCCTCCAGACAGTACAGCCGGTTGAAAGAATCCAAGAGCAGTTCATTGGCCCCATCGATGGAAGACACCGTCTGCGCCTTCAGGACCTGGATCAGACAGGAGGCCACAGCGTCAAAGTCGGGCAGGAACTGCTTCAATTCATCAAATTCAACTTCCACATCAGCCAATAGCCTCTGTTTGAACAACTCCGGAATAAACGGCAACTCATCTTCCTTCTTCTTATAGCTGGCATAAAACACCCGAGCCATCTGTGTCATGACATTCCGGTAGAAATCACTGTTCTCAAACAGTTTGGCAAAAGAATCCATCTGCTCTACATAGCAACCTCTGGCCACTTCATCGAAAATCTGAGGGAAGATACTTTCCTCAAACTGTTTCTCGTCGGTATTGTTTGCCTGTTTGGTCAGTTTCTTTTTAGCGGTAGATACCATCTTGTCATAGATAGTTTCCAGAATGACACGGTCCGACTCCGAGAACTGCCCCTGATACATGATATTCACCTTGTCGATGATACGGCTCAGCAAATCCTCGTTTTCACTCTTCGGCTTGCCGGCTTTCGGGTTCTCGCCCTTTATCGGTTTTTGATCGTCGCCCAACCGGATGGACACCGTTTCCCCTTCCGATATCCGGGAGTTGACCAACATGATCTGCCGGTTCAGGTCTATCCTCTCCCGGGCATTCTTGGGCAGCAACCGATACAGATAATCCGCATACACATACGCCTTATACAGATCCTTATCGTATGTTCGGGCAATCTGTGCCATATAAGCATAGAAACGCACAAAGTTCTTGATTTTCGACCTTACCTCAAACTGCTTCTCCTCATCCAGTTCACTGTATCGGTCCATCGTATTCTTAAAGGCATTCGACAAAGCTCCCAGACGGTCTTTCTGCTTGTTGATATTCTGCAACAGATCAAAGAATTTCTGTTCGTCGCCTTCGGTCCACAACTGATACATCTGAATATCCTTTCGGAAGGTATAGACAAAATTCACATCCACAGGCTTGATCAGTTCCGTGCCCTTATAGAACGGATCAAACGACTTTTTGATCTCATCCGGTTTATTGTAGAAGTCGAGCACGTAGGTGTCCTTCTTGTCCTTATGCGCTCTATTCAGACGCGAAAGAGTCTGCACCGCCTTCACATTCTTCAGTTTCTTATCCACAAACATGGTATGCAGTAGTGGTTCGTCAAAACCGGTCTGATACTTGTCGGCAACCACCAGCATGTTATATAAATCAGATGCAAAATACAACGGCAGTTTGGCCTCGGAGATGTTCCGTTCGTCCGTGGAGTTCAGTTTCGGTTCGGTATATTCCACACCCTGATAAGACACCTTTCCCGAGAAAGCCACCATCGGTTTCACATCCGTAATGTTATTCTCTTCGCAATACTTGCGGATCTCCAGAAAATAACGGACCGCATGGGCACGCGAGGAACAGACCACCATAGCCTTGGCCTTGCCGAGCATGGCGTTCAGAGTCACCTCCCGGAACTTCTCCACGATGATGGCCGTTTTCTGCGCAATCACATGCTCATGATTGTCGTGAAAGGCCTTGATGGCCCGTGTGGCCGGAGTTTCCTCATACAACGGATCGGCCTCGATGCGCTTGGCAATCTCATAGGTGGTGTCGTATGTGGTATAATATTTCAGCACGTCCTTGATGAACCCTTCCTCAATGGCCTGCAACATGGAATAGTTGTGATAGGCCACATACTTGTTGTCCTCCGGTGTCTCCCCCTCCTCTGCCAGTTCTCCAAAGGTCTGCAGCGTCTTGGGCTTCGGTGTTGCCGTAAAGGCATAGAAGAAAAGATTGCTGTGCTGCCCCTGAGCCAGCAGATCCTCCATCAGCGCATCCTTCTTCTTTTCGAGTTCTTCGGCCTCCACCTCTTCGATTTCGGCATATTCACGCAAAGCCTCATCGGTATCTGCCAGAGCGGCTTTCAGTTTCTCCGCACTCTTTCCCGACTGTGACGAATGCGCTTCATCCACAATAATGGCATAACGCTTTCCGCTACGGCTGGTCAGTTCCTTATAGATTACCGGAAAACGATGGAGCGTCGTAATGACAATTCTCGTGTTGTCATCATTAATGATCCGAGCCAGTTTCTCCGAATTGTCCGAGTCCGTGATGGTTTCTATCTGTCCGTCAATATGGTCAAACCCGAGGATGGTGCTTTGAAGCTGTTTGTTCAGCACACGCCGGTCGGTGATGACAAACACGCTGTTGAACATATTCTTCATGTCCGCGTTCTGCAGTCCGGCCAGACGATAAGTAAGCCATGCGATTGAGTTGGACTTTCCCGAACCGGCTGAGTGCTGGATCAGGAAGTTGTTTCCATGCGGTTTCCTTCGGTGCAACACATATTCCGGTCTTTCATCCGCCGCCTTGTCATAGTTCGCCCCGATATCATGACACGTCGTGTTTGGAAGATTTGCATAATACGTATCGGCCACCAGTTTCTCCACCACATCCAGCTGATGAAAACGGGGAAAGATAATCTTCACGGAAGTTTCCGTAATTTCTTTCTCCCGACCATGCTTGTCGACGATAATCTTCAGTTTTTCTTCCTCCTGTCGGGAAATATAACGCTGGAGTATGGCAAGCAACATTTCCCGCTGCAGGATGCGTTCCCACAAATAAGAAGTGACATATCCTCCGTCCTCGGATTCGGGATTGCCGGCACCGCCCACTTCTCCGGCTCCGTTCGATCCCTGATTGAACGGAATGAAGAAAGTCTTTTCCTTTTTCAGTTCGGTAGTGAGCGCCACCTCGTAAAGGTCCACCCCGAAGTAAGCCAATATACGGTTGTTGAAATGAAACAGCGGTTCTTTCGGATCGCGGTCCGTGCGCCACTGCCGTTTGGAGTCTTCCACATTCTGCCCGGTAATCTGGTTTTTCAATTCGAGGGCCACCACCGGAATACCGTTCAGGGAGAGCACCATATCAATGGTGTTCTTGTTCAGTTTGGAATAGGCAAACTGGCGGGTTACCGTAAGAATGTTGGCATGATAATTGGCCACCAGCTCATCGTTCAGCCGGGAAGCCGGAGCAAAGTAACAGAAGCGGATGTTGATACCCACATCACTGATACCTTTGCGCAGCACATAGATCAGTCCATACCGCGTTACATCATCCTGAAACACACGGTACAGCTGTCTTTCCGCCTTGTCCCCGTATTTGGTCACATAGCGTTTCCACTGTTTGGGCTGTGTCTTTTCGATAAAGGAGATCAGCACCGGCATATCAATGGCGCGCTCCTTATCGTATGTATCCTGATTGCCTTTGACATAGCCACCCTCCGTTATCAGATAGCGTTCTATATCGGCTTCAAAGTTCTTTTCCTTTAAGTCAGAGGTATTCATGGTTATTCTGTTTTTAATCATATATTTACAATTCAAAGTGTCATCCAAAGTGCCATTTTGGCTCTTGACTTCTTTTCTTTGGCACTTTGATATTAGCAGACTTTTCTTTTTCCGGTGACACACTCGAAAATCAATGATTTCTTGTAGTCTTTCAGTTTCTCGATTTTCTGCTGTTTGATGGAGATCAGTTCGTCTATCTCGCCGCATTTCTGGTCAAGGTAATCGGCGATGGATTGTTGTTCGGGGAGAGGAGGATATGGAATTAGCTCTTGCCCTAAATATGTATTATTAATAATAGGCAATGTTGTAAAAAAAGCATTATCTCTAATTTTATCTTTTAATACCTTAAATCCGCAACTCCATTCCCGAAGTGCTACCTACATAAAGAGAAATGGACTTTTGATTCGTAAGATAACC
>ENA-UESD01001336-UESD01001336.1-human-gut-metagenome-genome-assembly--contig:-NODE-1336-length-20284-cov-19.938833_pt1 | contig 20284 bp, 14 predicted proteins | sample MGYA00242985_ERZ507986 | MGnify/ENA primary metagenome ERZ507986 (study PRJEB26167, sample SAMN06115408) | human gut metagenome | host: Homo sapiens | place: China:Guangxi | collected 2016-04-06... | reverse complement strand
CCATTCAGCGAGAAGTATCCAGTCTTCCGCAAGTTGGCAGAGATAGGCGACCTCCGCAAGCTTTCCCGCGAGGAACTAGAGCTTTATGACGAGGACATCAAGAATATGCGTGATATATATGCCACCAGAAAGTTTGATGAGAAGAGAGGGATGGAAATAGGTATGGCGAAAGGTATGGCGAAAGGTATGGCGAAAGGTATGGAAAAAGGTATGGCGAAAGGTATGGAAAAAGAAAAGCTAGCCACAGCTCGCCGCCTTCTGTCAATGGGCCTTTCTGATGAGCAAGTATCAACAGCCACCGAACTTCCACTGGAGGAAATCCAGAAAATGAAGGAATAAGAAGAGATTACTAGGCGGTTCTCGAACATATCGGGAGCCGCCTATTTTCTTCTCAAAAAAACTTTTCCACCCTAAATCCTTGCGAGTTTCAGGATAAAGTCGTATATTTGCATGAGAAAAGCTGCACTCAGCAAATTGAAAGCAAGCTTTCTTTGCGCTCGTTTGCATTTTCTTTGCCACCGAATAGCAATATTGCGTCCACGACCTTATAAACAACAAAGAATGTAAAATGGCAAATAACATAGAACATCAAGACAAAGATGAACTGGTTACAAATTGTGACCGGTCCAAAATGGATGTCACAAAATATGATGACCATAAACTTGCAAGTAACATAGAACCTCTAATAAAAGTGATTAGAGGACAATAAGTTATGCTTGATAAAGATTTAGCCACCTTATATGGTGTAGAGACAAAAGTCCTTAATCAAACCGTTAAGCGTAACATAGAGCGATTTCCAAACGATTTTCGCTTTGAATTGAGTAAAGAAGAATGTTTGAGGTCACAAATTGTGACCTCAAACGGCAGAGGTGGTAACCGATACTCAACTTATGCCTTTACAGAACAAGGCGTGGCAATGCTTAGTAGTGTCCTTCGTTCGAAAACAGCCATAGAGGTAAACATTCAGATTATGCGAGCATTTGTTTCCATGCGTCACTTCATGGTAAATAATGCTTCTGTTTTTAGTCGTTTAGAAACAATGGAGTATCACCAGTTGGAAATTCTGCAACATCAACAAGATACCGATAAGCACATAGAGGCAACCAATAAGCGTATTGATGAGGTGTTCCGCAGATTGGACGAGGGCAATACGAAACCGAAGCAAGGAGTATTCTATAATGGGCAAATTTATGATGCCTATACTTTTGTTTCCGATTTGATTAAGAGCGCAAAAAAGCGCATTATTCTTATCGACAACTATGTGGATGAAACTGTACTTACATTACTAGACAAAAGAGAACCTGAAGTGACTGCTGTCATCTATACTCAGCAGATAAGTCGTCATTTCCAACTTGACATTGACCGCCATAACGCTCAATATGCACCAATAGCTGTAGAAACATTCCGTTTATCACATGACCGCTTTCTTTGCATAGATGATGACGTTTATCATATAGGTGCTTCTATCAAGGATCTGGGCAAAAAATGGTTTGGTTTCTCTAAAATGGAAATACTTACACCTAATGAGTTGGTGGAAAGAATAAATAGAGGGTAATAAAATGAGAAAGAAGCCCTAGAAGATGTTAAAGCTGGCAGAGTATATCATGCAAAAGATGCTCATGACTTAATCAAACAGTGCTTAGAATGAAATACTCTATTACAAACATTGTATTATAATTAATCTAACAGCCACTGTTCGACAAGCATACGGAGGCAGAGTGTATGGATATATTTGATTGTTGGATTTATATATAGTGAAGAATATGAACATGTTTGAACAGATGCCATTCAGCGAGAAGTATCCAGTCTTCCGCAAGTTGGCAGAAATAGGCGACCTCCGCAAGCTCTCCCGAGAGGAACTAGAGCTGTATGACGAGGACATCAAGAATATGCGTGATATATATGCCACCAGAAAGTTTGATGAAAAGAAAGGGATGGAAAAAGGTATGGCGAAAGAAAAGCTAGCCACAGCTCGCCGCCTTCTGTCAATGGGCCTTTCTGATGAGCAAGTATCAACAGCCACAGAACTCCCACTGGAGGAAATCCAGAAATTGAAGGAATAAGAAGAGATTACTAGGCAGTTCTCGAACATATCGGGAGCCGCCTTTTTTCTTCTCGAAAGAACTTTTCCACCCTAAATCCTTGCGAGTTTCAGGATAAAGTCGTATATTTGCAGACGAAACATTCTTAAACTTAGAAAACATGGAACAAGAGCATAAGCAAGGAGAATTGAGCATAGGTAACTTTCAAAAGTATCCTGTATTGCTGAAGCAGATAAAGCAACGCATTTCTTTTGCCCAACAGAAAGCCATGTACGCAGCAAACGAGGAGCTGCTACACATGAATTGGGACATCGGTGAAATGCTTACCAAAAGCCAAGAGACTGATGGTTGGGGCAAGAAGACTCTACAGCGCCTAGCTGTAGATCTTAAGAACGAGTATCCTGAAAGGAAAGGATTCTCTGTGAGAAACATGCAGTGCATGATGCAGTTTTACCAGGAGTATAACAAGGAGCTAACTTGGGTAAAAATGCATAATTATGCAATTACGCAACCATCGGTTGCGCAATTGGAAGGTAGTAATAAAGAACTACCTATCAAGCATTTATCTTAGACTCACAACATCATCCTTATCCAACGAGTAAAAGATATAAAAGCTCGATATTGGTATATGATACAATGCATAACTAGTCATTGGTCTAAAGAATACTTGACAGAAACCATCAAGCTGGACTATTATGGCAAGCATGGAGCATTGGCTAATAACTTTGCCACAACCCTCCCTGCAAAGGAAGCCCAAGAAGTTCAGTCTTTACTAAAAGACTCTTACATCTTCGACATGCTTACCTTTACTGAGCAATATGATGAGCGAGACATAGAAATCGGTCTTATCAAGCACATAGAGAAATTCCTCGTAGAAATGGGGGCAGGCTTTGCTTTTATGGGAAGACAATATCACATTGAGGTCTCAGGCGATGACTATTATATCGACATGCTGATGTATAATACATTCATGCATAGATATATGGTGATAGAACTGAAAGCTACTGAGTTTATGCCAGAATATATCGGCAAACTAAACTTCTATTGCTCTGCCGAAAGATTTTCGCAGCAGCCTTCCTTCCATTGAAGAAATCGAAAAGGGACTCAACGAATGGAATCAAGAATAACATCCAATAGGCGGTTCTCAAACATATCGGGAGCCGCCTATTTTTTATCTCCACCCTTCTATTTTTACTACCTCGTACCAGAGTTTTGTTCCTCACGACGGCACCTTTGTGCCCTCGCTATGGCAAAGGAGTGCCCTCGGGAGAAACTTTTCACGACATCCTCAATGCAGATATCCCCATACCTTGTTGCAATTGTGACCACCTCCATAACATTCAGCTTTAGTAGATAATTATTATTAAAAAACTAGAAAACATTTGGCGGTCTCGTTTTTTATTGCGTAATTTGCGTTGCGTAAAAAGCGCAATGAACGTTTGTATAATGAATGATAACAAGATATGGCAAGATTGAATAATCCTTTTGTGGTATATGGCTATAAGGGCGCAGAGTATTTCTGTGACCGCCAGAAAGAGACGGAGAAAATGATTTCTTCGCTGCATAATGAACGTAACATCACGTTGGTTGCCCCACGCCGTATGGGTAAGACGGGATTGATACATCATGTCTTCCATCAGATGGAGGAGCAATATGACGGGGTGAAGTGTTTCTATCTCGACATCTTTGCCACCAAGAATCTGGAACAGATGGTGCAACTGATGGCTTCTGAAATCATCGGAAAGCTGGATACTGTTTCCCAATCAGCCCTTCGGAAGGTACAGGAATTCTTCAGCAGCTGGCGTCCTACTCTGACGATAGATGAATTGACAGGCATTCCTTCTTTTTCTTTAGACTTGAAACCGAGTGAAGGGAAGGATAGTTTGAAGCGAATCTTTGAGTATTTGAAGCAATCGGGAAAGCGATGCTACATTGCCATTGATGAGTTTCAGCAGATATTAAGTTATCCGGAGGATGGGGTTGAGGCGATGATCCGTTCTTATATCCAGTTTTTGCCGAATGTATATTTCGTGTTTTCGGGCAGTCAGCAGCACATGATGCAGGAGATGTTTCTGTCGGCAAACCGTCCTTTCTTCCAGAGTTCGCTGGTGTTGTCTTTGCCTTGCATCGGGGAGCAGGTGTATCGGGAGTTTGCCAATCGCTTGTTGGCATCTCAGCACAGGTCGATAGATGAATCTACCTTTTCTTATATTTATCAGCAGTCTGATCGTGTAACCTGGTATGTGCAGTCGATATTGCATGGCATCTACGAGCATGCTTCTTCCGAGATTACGAAGTCTCTGGTAGATGAGGTAATTCTGGAGCTGATTGAGGAGCAGGCGATGACTTATCAGAACTATTGTGCCTGGCTAACCGAGAACCAGCAGATGCTTTTGGGGGCGATAGCTCGTGAGCATTTGGTATCTTCGCCGTTGAGCCAGCAGTTTATCAGCACCCACCATCTTCCAGCTACGAGCAGCGTGAAAACGGCATTAAAGGCATTGGTAGATAAGCAGCTGGTAAGCAAGACTCCGACTGGCTATCTGGTTAGTGACCGCTTCTTTGCGAAATGGCTGGTGAGAGGAGGAATCATAGCCAACTGAGGAAATGAAAATTACGTCCCGATGCAGCATTTGCTACGTCCCGACGCAGCAAAAAATACGTCCCGACGCAGTAACAGATACGTCGGGACGTAATTTCAGAAGCATTCTGGTAATCATCAAGTGAGCCTCTTTCGCATCAGGTTCAGGGGGTGGCAACAGGTGGCAATAAGGTGGCAATAAGAATACCCCTTATTGCCACCCGTTATTCGTTTATAATCAATGAGTTAAGCGCGAGCGTGGCAAATGTTGCATTAAAATGAAAAAAATAATTTTTCTTTTAAAGAATTCGCCTTTTGATGTAAGCTGATGAAATCATGTACGTCATTGCGCAAGTTCATACGTTTCATTGAGGTGACGGATACGACTTCACTAGGTGACGGATTCGACTTCGCTGGGTGGAAGATTCGACTTCGCTGGGTGATGGATTCGACTTCGCTGGGTGGAAGAGGCAATTTCGTTGGCTGAATGAAGCACTTGATGTTGCAGAATGAAGTGGTTGAAGTAGCTGAATGAAGTGGTTGAATGAGGCGGTTGATGTTACTGAATTTTCAACTATAAGTTGACTCAAGTTTCGCAAGTCTTGCCCTTTCAGGGCGTACTGCTTCATGGAGCTTTTGGGCCTTCAGCCCGTACTTGAACCGCATGCGAAAGTTCAGTTACCAAATCAAATGCTAGTGCGTACATACTGCCTCCTTTGCTGGCTCAAATAAGTCCTTATATCCAAAGAATATGTTCCCATCTGCGGTTTTTGCGGAGATGACAATTCCTACGAAAGGATTGTTCTCAACTTCAATCACTTCGCCCTGTGTCCAGTCTTTGGCATGTGTCAAGTCTGGAGATATTAATACTTTGTCGCCTGTTCTCATAATCATAAAAATATAAATGTTGTACTTATTCGGTGCAAAGATACGACTTTTCCTCGTAACTTCCAAGGTTTTGGGGGAAAATGTGGGGATGATGATAAAGAAAAATAGGCGGCTCCCGATAAGAGAGCCGCCTTTAGATTATTGTTGAAGTCTTGATGATTACTTCTTGATCAGTTCACACTTAGCATAGCCATTTGCCCAAGCATAGAGCTTGACATCGTATTTGCCATCTTCGGCCACCTTGATGTTACCACCTTTCTGTACGAGCGCATCAGGAGTACCTCCCCAATTAGGGTTCGGATCATCCCAACTGTGGTTAGAGCGGAACTTGAGTTCTTTTGCTTCCAAATGAACATCCTTGATTTCCCAGCAACGCTCTGTTGCATTATAGGTAAGGTCTGTATCAGCATCCCAGCCACCAGGTGTTGCATCACCAATCATACTGATGGATGTGATAGGATACAAAGTATAAGTCTTTGCAGACAAGTCTACATCTACCTTGTAGTAACCTGCAGGTTCTGTCATTACGATGTTACCAGCATCTTGTGCTGTGTCGAAGTTTGCGCCATAGTTGGTGCCCTTCCAGTCTTTCTGAGTACAGAACTTGAAACCATTCTGGTTCAGGTACATATAACCTGTGAAGTGTACACCATCGTCACCTGAGAGGTAGTCATATCCATCCCAGCCGTTAGCATCGCCCTTCATGTAGAGGATAGGCTTGCCTACAGAGTAAGTAAGGTTGTTCATATCAAGAGTAACAATCCATGTACCAGCTCCTGGGATAACAGGAGTCTGAAGCTTACCCCATGAATCGCCATCATAGAGAATGTATCCGAATGTGTCTTCTGAACCGTTCTCTTTGCAGCCCAAGGCTCCCTTGTTGATGGAATCCCAGTCATTACTTACGAAGTTGCTGCCAGCATAGAACTTAAACCAGTTCTTGTCTGCTGTAGTTGTAACCTTCAACTGATAAACGCCATCGCTAATTTGGGTCATCCAGACAGGAGATTTTGCATCCCATTCATTTCCGTTTACCTGGCCGAGCATATAGTAGCCCTTCTCATCGAGTTGAGGTGTTGCTGTTGGAGTAAACTTACCTGTAGTCTCGCCCTTGTTAATAATGCTTACCGCATCACCAGAAGCGAGATTGATAGAAACTTGAGTCTCCACTTTCAGGTCGCGAGCAACAGAAGCACGAGACTTATTCTGCTCGCAAACGAGTTTCTCCAATTCAGATGCACTTACCTGAACGTTGTTGCCAACCATTGTTCCATTGACAGCTACTCCGTTCACCTTAAGGTCTTTGAGTGTGAAACCAGAAACATTGGCATCAGAAGAATTGACTGATACGAGATTGATGATGCCATCTTCATCAGCCATGCTGCCTTCTGCCTCAGAACCGTTGGCAAAGGTTACCCCATACTTGGCTGCAGATGCTTCCTGCTCGTTGGCCTGTGGGTTAGCCCAGTCGTCGTAGTCGCCAGCGCAGCTGGCAAGTGCGAGACTTGCCATTGCTGCTAAGCTATATAATAATGTCTTTTTCATTGTGTTCATGTTTTTAATTATTTAACTTCTGCTGTATTCTTGTCGAAGTTGACATAGAGCTTCTGTCCTGCTGCGCAAGCTACAGAGTAGCCGTCACCTGCCTCAGTCCAAGAGTCAACAATGTTCTGGTTTCTCCAGAAGCAGTTGCCCTTGAAGATAGTGAACTCTGTACGATACCAGTCGATTCCTGGAATCTTGATGTATGCGCGAAGTTCACCTTCACCACCGAAAGCAGGAGATACCCATTCGCCAGTCTGGTCAGCAGGAGCTGTCATAGCCCAATCGGCAGAAGCATCGTCCCAATTACCACCTGCTGTCTTACCGATGATGTAAGCTGCACCAGGATAAACATTCAGTGAGTAGTTGATGTTCTTCTTGTCTGCTGACATTTCACCAACGAAGTGGAGAACGAACCAGCCGCCATGAGCAACTTTCAGGTTTCCGTCGCCATCTTCTGAGAATTCAGCACCAGCATTATCGTTGATAGCAGCCAGACGGCTATAGCCACGCCAGTCGTTCTCGTATGTACCCCACTTGAATGAACCGCCATCAGGAACATAAACCATGGTGTAATAGTTGCCTGCCATACCATATACTGGAGCCACTGGCTTCCAGCTCTTCCAAGCCTCCTGGATAGAAGAACCGATTACGAACAGGTTCTCTGGATACTTAGCATCAGGAGCCTTGTAAGTAGCCTTCACTGAAGGCAGGGTGATGATGTTGGAATAGCTCTGACCAAGATAAGGGTCGGCTGTACCATCTATGACAGCACGCAATCTTACATATACAGGCATTGTTTCAGGCACGCTTGTGTCTGGGTTGGCTGCCTGGAACATATCAACGAGTGTAGAGTTCAACTCTGCAGCATCCACTGCCATCTTGGCTGTGGTGTATGAGGTTGACAACTCTTTATGTGTAGCTGTTGTATCTGTCAGGAACTTCTGATCCAAAGCTACCTGCACATAATAGCGAACCACGTATGGAATACCGCCATAGTTTGGTTGGGTACAAGACAAGGTCAAGTTGTTGGCACTTGCCAAGTCGTATGTATTGTTTTCTGCGTATGCTGGTGTGTTCAATACAAATCCGTCAGCAGCATGACTTAAATCCAATGTAGGATTGCTGTCATTGTCGTCAGAGCATGAAGTGAAGAGCAAAGGCAAAACCATTGCAGGCAACAGCATCAATTTTAAAAATATCTTTTTCATAATTGTATTCTTTAATCAATTATAGTTCTTTATTCCGAAGAATCCCCGATTTACTAAGATTAGTAATTAGGGTTCTGAGTCATGTTAGGATTACCTGCGATGTCGGTAACAGGGATAGGATATACGTTGAACTTAGACTCGATACCGATACCACCTGCTACACCTCCCTTGAAGTCCCAGAGATACTTGGAACCTGTGAAGAGACCAAAGCGGATCAAATCAGAACGACGGCGGCCTTCTACATAGAACTCACGGCACCACTCGTCAATCAAAGTCTGTTCATCGACAGCTCCAGAGATTTCCTTGCGATGAGCACGATTCTGGATAGTCTGGATGTCTGCGAGAGCGTCAGTGGTATTTCCCAAACGATAGTTGGCTTCTGCACGTGTCAGGTAAATCTCAGCCAGGCGGAACAATGGAATATCTGTATCCATGAATGTACCATCGTGGATTTCAGAACCGTCAGCATGGCGATTCTGCCATTTTACGATAGAAGCACCATTTGTGAAACCTGTAATCTGCTTGCCAGGGCTAAGTGTGCGGATGCCGCCACCTACACCCATGTAGAACATGGCACGGTCATCACCTGCTTTGTTGATGACATCCTTTGTGGTTACTTTCAATTCTTCGTCCTTTGCGATAACCTGCTCCTCGGTGGCACCGTTCAATGCATCGTTTTCACCTGCCATAGGGATATTGTCATTAGGGAAGAATTTCTCAACCAAGTCCTTGCGGGCGAAGTTACAGCTCCAGTAGTTGCTGGTGAATGAGTTTGGCATTCCTGAAATTCGCATAGATGCTACGAGGTATGTAGAACCTGAGTATTCCTGAGTCTTCTTGCCATCCTGGCGGATAGGGAAGATAATCTCCTTCATAGCCTGGGTGTTCTGGTCGTTGTCGCCCATGAATACCTGCTCATAGCCTGTGAAACCATTCTTTGTATCGGTTGACAAAGCGTAAGCACCACTATTGAGAATCTTGTCACAGTAGTCCTTTGCCTTGGCGAAATCCTTTACCTGGCCATCTGTGTAAACTGCAGAGTTCAGAGCCAGACGAGCATGGAGGGCGTAAGCTGCACCACGATCGGCACGACCAAATCCCTTGTCGTCATTGTAAGCACCTACTTCCTTCAGTTGTGGCTCAATGGCGGTTAACTCCTTGTCAATCCAGTCGTAGAGATCCTTGCCGGTTTTCTCTACAGGCAGTTCGCTATCAAATGTATCCTTGAAAGGTGCCTTGTGGAAGAGATCAAGGAAATAATAGTAGTTTAAGCAGCGGAGGAAACGAACCTCTGCAATGACATCATCGCTCATCTTGCCAGTCTGCTCACTGATAAACTGGTTGTGAAGGGTGATGTCGTATGCCAGGCGCTGATATGCCCAGTTGGCACGTACTGAACTTGAGTTCCATGCAATATTGGTGAGGGCAGGGATGTCGGCATCAGTCTGCCAAGCCCAGATAACCTCATCGGTGCAAAGCTCCTGAAGATTGAAGATGACACGATAGAAACCGCTTTCACCCTCATCCTGGCTCATATCACCTTTTCCGGCAGGACCAGCCTGACCGGTCAAGCCAAGTGTTGCATATTGTTTAGCCAAAAGTCCAGCGGCATCATAAGTAGGTGATGACTGAGGATCTATTGAGCTGATATTCAAATCGTCTGCGCAAGAAGCCAATCCCAAGCAGAGGAAACCGGCTACTGCTGTCTTTAATAATATATGTCTCATAATTATAATCCTTTATATATTAGAAGTTGAGGTTCAATCCAATCTGGAAACTCATTGGACGTGGATATGGATTGCTGTCGATACCACTGGTTACCTCTGGGTCGATACCCTTATATTTTGTGATGATGAATGGGTTCTGTGCTGTGAAGTAGATACGCCCGCTGCAAGAATTCTTAATCAATGCAGGGAAGCTGTAACCCAATGTAATGTTGGTACACTTCAAGTAAGAAGCATTACGTACAAAGTAATCACTCAAGTAGTTCTGGGCAACTGTCAAACCTGTGAAACCGAGCTTAACGGCCTCTGGAGTGGTGTTGCTGAATGAACTGTTAGAGTAAAGACCTGATGGCGAGATGGATGCTCTGTTGGCCAGGAAGTCATAATATACGTAGTTGCCCAAAGATGCACGGAATGCCATACTGAAGTCCCAATTCTTATAGAGGAACTTAGTGGTGAGACCCATGATTACATCTGCAGCTGGGTTCTTGTAGAAGTAACGGTCATCGTCGTTAATCTGACCATCAGCGTTGCGATCTACATACAGACCCTCGATAGGCTTGCCATTCTCGTCATATACCTGCTGGTAAACGAAGAAAGCGTTGACTGCTTCACCCACCTTGTTTTTCATCACCTTGGTGTTGTTACCACGAGAAATCTTGTCTCCTGTCCATACCCAGTCCTGAGCACCGGCATCAAGAGAGGTAATCTCATTGTGATTCCAGCCTACATTATAGGTAATATCCCATGTAAAGTCCTTGGTTACGATAGGCTTTACGTCGAATGCCAACTCAACACCATAGTTCTTGAGGGAACCTACGTTCTTCAACAGGTTATCACCGAATGTAGTACCTGCTGTAACGTCAACTGTTGCCAACAAATCGGTAGTCTTGCGATAGTAACCATCAATGTTGAAAGAGAAACGATTGTTGAGAGCAGCGAAGTCGATACCAGCATTCCATGTTGTAGTCTTTTCCCAAGTCAACTTGTTGTTATATTTGTTAGGACGTACTGTCTGGTGATAATCGTTACCGAATGGATACTGAGCATAAGAGTTACCTACTACATAAAGGGGTGCGTAGTAGAAGTCGTCGATACCATTCTGCTGACCGGTCTTACCCCAACCCACACGGAGTTTTAAGTCATCGAGCCATTTTACATCTTTCAGGAATCCCTCGTGGTTGATCTTCCAGGCAAAGGCTGCTGATGGGAAGTAACCCCACTTCTTTCCCTTTTCAAAACGAGAAGAACCATCGGCACGGAATGTGGCGGTAATCAGGTAGCGGTCGAGAAGATTATAGTTCAAACGGCCGAAGTATGATACCAGAGAGTTGTGGTTAGCCCACTCCTGCTCGCTGCGCTTTGATGGGTTGTGCTGCCAATTGTAGTAACCTGTCTCCTCGTTGAGGACTGGGTTGTTTTCCTTCAGGTATTCATCTGTACCAAAGCCCTGGTTGTAGCCATGTCTGTGATAGTGGCTCTGCTCGGCACCTGCCATAACATCGATGTCGTGAACACCAAACTTATGAGCATACTGTGCATAAGCATTACCAATCATATTGTATTTCCAATAGTGTGTCATACCAGCCCAACCGAAGTAGTTGTTTGAGTATGAGTACTTGGAAATCTCATCGCTTTGCTGTGTAGAAGTGTACTGAGCACCCAAGCTTGCATGCAGATGCAAATCCTCGAAACCATGAATCTTGTAATCTACCTCGAAGTTACCACTGTAGTCACGGGCGTGAGCCATAATCTCTTTCTGGTTGAGAAGAGCCACTGGGTTCTGGGCTGCATTAGAGTTGGTCGTATTCTTCCAGTTAGGGTCTGTTATAGCATCAGACTTGTTGATCAGGTTCTGATAGTAACCACCTGTAACTGCATACTGGTCGCCTTCACCAAAAACAGGCTCTGTTGGATTCATAGACAAAGCTGCACCGATAGCACCGCCTGCATCTGCATAGCGGTCTTTCTCATACATGAACTTACCTGTGATGTTGAAGTTCAAGTGCTTGTCGAGCAATGATGGGGCCAAGTTGAGAGAAGCGTTGACACGATTCATCCAACTGGTCTTTACAATACCATTTGAGTTGTTGAAGCCTACACTGGCACGATATGGCATGTTCTTCAAACCGCCCTGTACGCTTACGTTATGGTTGGTTGAAACTGCTGTGCGGAAAATCTCATCCTGCCAGTTGGTATCAGCATTGCCTAATTTGGATGCATCAAGACCATTGATAGAGCCGACAAGTTCCTTGTACTGAGCAGCGTTCAAAACATCATATTTCTTCTGGATAGTAGAAATAGTTACATCCCCAGTGTAAGAAACAGAAGGCTTCTGACCATTGCGACCTTTCTTGGTAGTGATGATGATGACACCATTAGAAGCACGGCTACCATAAATAGCGGTAGCAGAAGCATCCTTCAATACGGTGAATGTCTCTATATCACTAGGATTGATCATAGCGAGGATATTACTCATACCAGTAGCTGTCTGGTTATCAATAACCAAACCATCTACTACATAGAGTGGGTCGTTTGATGCATTCAGAGAAGCACCACCACGGATACGAATCTGAGCACCTGCACCAGGAGTACCACCTGCTGTCTGTACATCAACACCGGCAATCTTACCAACCAACATATCTGATGCATTGTTGGTGATACCCTTAGAAAGCTCATCTGGCTTGATGGCAGTAACAGAACCTGTCAAGTCGTCCTTCTTGGCACGACCATAACCAATGACTACGACTTCGTTCAAAGCCTTAGAGTCATCCGCCAAGGTAATCATCATGTTAGATGTGGCTTTGATAGTCTTTGGAGTCATTCCAAGATAGGTGAATGTAAGATCGGTACCTGGAGCTGCATCGATAGTGAAGTTACCATCCATGTCAGTAATGCCGACAGCCTTACCGTTCACTGTAATGGTAGCACCCATGACTGGTTCACCGGAAGCATCCTTCACGTGTCCCTTAATCGCAGCTGTCTGCGCAAAGGAACTTGCTGTCAGAAGCAGACCACCTGCGAGGGTCAATGCTCTGAGAGGTAATTTAATTTTTACCTGCTTCATCATTTTGCTTGATTTTTAAGTTTATGTTTATAATTATATTTAAATTCGTAGTTGAATATCATTGTTAGTCTCTGGCCTTGTTTTATAAAAAATAGGTCGAGGTTTTGCGTTGCTTATTCTTTCTGGGTGCAAATTTACTGTGTTTTTCGATACAATGCACTATTTTTTAGTTAATTCCGTTATTTCTTATGCGCAAACGTTTGCACTTGATTTGCTTGATATTAATCAAGAAAAAAGGTACAAGATAACGGATATTTGTCTAATTTTGCAGCGTAACTTAGAAACAACATGAACGAAAATAACAATATAACAATGAAGGATATTGCTCGCGACCTGGGGGTAAGCATCGCCACGGTGAGCCGAGCATTGAAGGACAGTCCGAGAATCAGTGCTGCCCAGAAGGAGCGTATTCAAGCATACGCACGTGAACATAACTTCTATCCGAACGTCATCGGCGAGGCTCTTCGCCACAGCAGGGTGCAGCCGATGAAGGTAATCGGAGTTATCATTCCCGAGATGGTTCACTATTATTTTATGTCTATCCTCTCGGGAATAGAGGAGGAGGCGAGAGCCAGGGGATATCGTGTGATGGTGGCGCAGAGCAAGGAACGATACGACCGAGAGGTGGCTATCTGTGAAGACTTCTATAAGAATAAGGTGTGCGGCATCATCGTTTCGCAGGCGAAGGATACCAAGCAGTATGACCATTTCGAGAAGTTGATGGACAATGGTGTGCCGCTCGTCTTTATCGATAGAATCTGTACGGGCGTAAACTGCTCCAGAGTGGTGGTGGATGACTACATGGGTGCCTTCACCGCCGTGACCCATCTCATCGATACGGGCTGTAAGAAGATAGCCTTCTATGGTTCGCCGATGAACATGGAGATTTCCAAAAACAGATACAACGGTTACCATGATGCCATCGTGAAGCATGGACTTACCGAGAACCCTGACTGGGTGAGAATCTGCGACAACCGTGCGCAGGCTGAGGCTATCACGCCTGAAATCCTGGAGCAGGATGAAGTGCCGGATGCTTTCTTCGCCATCAACGACGATACCGCCATCGGCATCCTCTATACCGCCAAGCGCATGGGATACGCTGTGCCTGATGACATCAGTATCTGCGGTTTTACCAATGGCGACCGTGCCAAGGCGAGCGACCCTATGCTTACCACCGTGGAACAGCGAGGTGTAGCAGTGGGCGAGGAAGCGGCAAATATCCTCATCGGACAGGTGGAAGGATCCATCCAGAAGGATGATGTGGAGAAAAGAGTGGTGAGAACCCGACTCGTGGTAAGAGGAACTACGAGATAAGCTTGAACTTTGAACACCGAACATTGAAATTTAAAATAACAACAATATGACACAAAAACCTGATTTGAGTTTCTGGAAGCTCTGGAACCTGAGCTTCGGTTTCTTCGGGGTACAGATTGCCTACGCCCTTCAGAGCGCCAACATCTCCCGAATCTTTGCAACGTTGGGTGCTGACCCACACAACTTGAGTTATTTCTGGATTCTCCCTCCATTGATGGGAATCCTGGTACAGCCTATCGTAGGTACGCTGAGTGATAAGACCTGGTGCCGATTCGGTCGCCGCATCCCTTATCTCTTCGTGGGTGCCACGATTGCCGTCCTCGTGATGTGCCTGCTGCCGAATGCCGGTTCGCTGGGCCTTACCGTGAGCGGAGCTATGCTCTTCGGCTTGATTGCCCTGATGTTTCTGGATACGAGCATCAACATGGCGATGCAGCCTTTCAAGATGCTGGTGGGCGATATGGTGAACGAGAAGCAGAAGGCGAAGGCTTACTCTATCCAGAGTTTCCTCTGCAATGCCGGCTCTGTGGCTGGTTACATCTTCCCGTTCCTCTTTACTTTCCTGGGTATCAAGAATGTGGCAGAACAAGGCGTGGTGCCTGATTCCGTCATCTGGTCGTTCTATGTGGGTGCTGCCATCCTGATTCTCTGTGTTATCTACACCACGATGAAGGTGAAGGAGTGGAATCCACAGCAGTATGCGGAATATAATGGTGTAGCTGGCGATGTGGAAAAGGAAGAAGAGGGTAAGGCCGATTGGATTACGCTCTTGAAGAATGCGCCTGCTACCTTCTGGAAGGTGGGACTGGTACAGTTCTTCTGCTGGGCTGGCTTCCTCTATCTCTGGAACTATTCTACCGGTGCCATCGCCGAAACCGTTTGGAATACCACCGACCCTAAGTCGGCTGAATTCCAGGAAGCAGGCAACTGGGTGGGCATCCTCTTTGCCGTACAGGCTGTGGGCAGCGTGCTTTGGGCTGTGGTGCTTCCTCAGTTCAAGAACACCAAAATGGCTTATAGCGTGAGCTTGCTGATTGGTGGCGTGGGCTTCGCTCTGATTCCATTCCTGCACGACCAGTACTTGCAGTTTATCCCATTCCTGATGATTGGTGCGGGTTGGGCAGCCATGCTGGCAATGCCATTCACCTTTGTTACCAACGCCTTGCAGGGCTATGGTCACATGGGCGCTTATCTGGGTCTGTTTAATGGAACCATCTGTATTCCTCAGATTGTGGCAGCCATCTGTGGCGGCACCATCCTGAGCTTGATTGGTTCTCATCAGAGCGACATGATGATTGTGGCTGGTGTATTGCTCATCGCCGGTGCTTTATCTGTCAGTATCATCAAGGAAAAGAAATAAAGCTTATCAAGAACCATGAATAATGCCAGTCAAGGAAAACAAATGCAAACGTTTGCATTTGTTTTTTCCTCGATTTGTGCAAAAGAACCGTACTTGTTACGGATATTTTTGCTAATTTCGCATCGGAAATAAAAATAATAAATAACTAACCTCTAAATGGAGTCTTATGACAATTCATTTTAACATAGAATACAGAACCTTGTTCGGCGAGCAGCTCGTCTTGAACATTCAGAAGGAGGATGAGGAACTCAAGTTCCCGATGACCACTCTCAATGGCGAGAGATGGTCGTTTGACTGGTGTGTAGAACAGCCAGCAAAGGTTTACACCTATTATTATAGTGTAGAGCGCGATGGCAGGGTGCTCAAGACCGAGTGGCTTCTCGTGAAGCATTGCCTGGAACTGAACGCCACCAAGGCGGATGAGTTCACCCTCTATGACAGTTGGAAGGTGATACCTGAGGATGCTTATCTTTACAGCAGTGCCTTTACCGATTGCATCAATCACCAGGCTCCAGAAGAACTGGCGATGCAGAACTGTGCCAAAACCGTACGTCTCATCGTGCGTGCCCCTCAGCTTCGTGATGGAGAAAGACTCGGACTGGTAGGTGCCGACAACGTGCTGGGTGCATGGAATGCAGAAAAAATGCTGAAGATGACACAGCACACCTATAACGAGTGGGTGGCGGATTTGGATGCTGCTCATCTGCAGACCGCTCACATGGAGTTTAAGTTTGTGGCTTACAACGAGAAGAAGGACTTGCTTTTTTGGGAAACAGGCATGAACCGCACCATCGACCTGCCGGAGATGAAGGCAGGCGATGCCATCGCTTATGAACTGGACCAGGCTTTCTTCGCCCTCTACAACCGCAAGGTTGCCGGAACATTGGTTCCTGTGTTCTCTCTGCGTAGTGAGAAGAGTGCCGGCGTGGGCGACTTCGGCGACCTGAAGACCATGATCGACCTCGTGGCATCTACCGGACAGAAAGTGCTCCAGCTGTTGCCTATCAACGATACCACCATCACCCACACTTGGACGGACAGTTATCCATACAGCTGTATCAGCGTCTTCGCCATCCATCCGATGTATGCCGATCTGAATGCGTTGCCAGCGTTGAAGGACAAGAAGGCTCGCGAGGAGGCAGAGAAGACCCGCAAGGAACTCAACGCCTTGCATCAGATTGATTATGAGAAGGTGAATGATTACAAGCAGGATTATCTGCAACAAATATTTGCACAGGAAGGTAAAAAGATGATGTCGGGAGCCGATTTCAAGGCTTTCTTTCAGGAAACGCAACAGTGGCTCGTGCCTTACGCACAGTATTCTTATCTGCGCGACAAGTATCGCACAGCCGACTTCACTCAGTGGCCAGACCATAACATCTGGGATGAGACTGAGCGCAAGGATTTAACGAACCCGGAAGCCGAGGCATACAAGAATGTGGAGTTCTTCTACTTCGTGCAGTTCATCCTGAACAAGCAGATGCAGGAGGCACACGAGCATGCCAAGGCAAAGGGTGTTATCCTGAAGGGTGATATTCCGATTGGTGTACATCGCCACAGCTGCGATGTCTGGATGGAGCCTAAGTACTTCAATCTGAACGGTCAGGCGGGTGCTCCACCTGATGATTTCTCTGTGAATGGTCAGAATTGGGGATTCCCTACCTACAACTGGGATGAGATGCTGAAGGACGGTTGTCAGTGGTGGACCCGCCGCTTCCAGAACATGTCGAAGTTCTTTGATGCCTATCGTATCGACCATGTGCTCGGTTTCTTCCGCATCTGGGAAATCCCTGTGGATAGCGTTCATGGCTTGCTCGGACAGTTTGCCCCAGCCCTCGGCATGACCCGTGAGGAGATTCAGAGCTACGGCTTGAACTTCCAGGAAGACCGCTTCCTCCGTCCGTTCATTACCGACTGGGTATTGGACCGTATGTTCCATGAGCGTGCCGACGAGGTGAAGGAGAAGTATCTCGACCGCCTGGATGAGGAGCGCTATCAGATGAAGCCTGAGGTGGATACCCAGCGCAAGGTGGAGGCTCTCTTTGCTGATGTGACAGAAGAGAAGGAACTCTGGTTGCGTGATGGCTTGTATGCTCTGATCAGCGATGTGCTCTTCGTTCGCGACCGCAAGAACCCAGAACTCTTCCATCCACGTATCTCGGCACAGCTCGACTTTATCTACGAGTCGCTCTATGATAATGACAAGGCTGCATTCAACCGTCTTTACAACGACTACTTCTATCGCCGCAACAACCAGTTCTGGTATGGCGAGGCGATGAAGAAGTTGCCTAAGCTGGTTCAGGCTACCCGTATGCTGGTTTGTGCCGAAGACCTGGGTATGGTACCTGATTGTGTGCCATGGGTAATGAACGAATTGAAGATACTGAGTCTGGAACTCCAGAGCATGCCAAAGGATCCATCGGTTAAGTTTGGTCATTTGAGCCGTAACCCATACCGTTCTGTCTGCACCATCTCAAGTCATGATATGCCTACCTTGCGTATGTGGTGGGACGAGAACATCTCCCGTACCCAGGAGTATTACAATACGATGCTCTATCGTGAAGGACCAGCTCCTCATCCGCTCCCAGGTTGGTTGGCAAGAGACATCATCTCCCGCCATCTTACCTCTCCATCCATGCTCTGCGTATTGAGCGTTCAGGATTGGTTGGCCATCGATGAAAAGCTCCGTCTGCCGGATGCCGATGCCGAGCGCATCAACATCCCTGCCAATCCAAAGCACTACTGGCGCTATCGCATGCACCTGAGTCTGGAAGAATTGGCTGCCAGCAAGGAGTTCATGGAGAACATCACCGAACTGATAGCTCAGGGTGGCCGAAACTAAAATATTGCAATAGCAAATGCAAAATCGTGCAAACGTTTGCACCTTGATATACGGAAAAATACCCTCCCATTTAGCGGAGGGTATTTTTGTTTTTTGTATCTTTGCACTGTCTTAAGAATAAACAGATTATGATTAAGGTTAACTAACAAGGATTCAAAAAAACAAGAATAAGCAATAACTGAACAGTATGAAGAAACTGAATGTATTAGTGATGGGCCTCTTGCTCCCGATGTTGGCAGCAGCCCAGACCGTTAAGTCGCCTAACGGCAATGTCTCAGTGACTTTCTCTTTGACCGAAAAGGGACAGCCTACCTACGAGATGAGCTATAAGGGAAAGACTGTATGTAAGCCATCCCACTTAGGATTGGAGCTGGCGAAGGATAAGCATGCCTCTAAGGGTATGGAGGAAACCAGCCTGATGGATGGTTTTACAGAAACTGGCAGCAAGACATCGACCTTCGATGAAACCTGGAAGCCAGTATGGGGCGAGACTGCTACCATCCGCAACCATTACAACGAGATGGAGGTAAACCTGAACCAGGCTTCCTCCAAGCGTAACATCACCATCCGTTTCCGTGTATATGATTATGGTATGGGCTTGCGCTATGAGTTCCCTCAGCAGGAAAGCCTGAACTACTTTGTGATTCAGGAGGAGCATACCCAGTTTGCCATGGCAGGCGATCATACTGCCTATTGGATTCCTGGCGATTACGATACCCAGGAGTATGACTACAACATTACTCCATTAACTGGCATCCGTCCAGTCATCGCCAAGAACCGCGAATCTTACAAGAGCAATTCATCTACCACCGTCTTCTCGGATACCGGTGTTCAGACCTCTCTCCAGATGAAGACCAAGGATGGTCTCTATATCAATATCCACGAGGCTGCCTGTCTGGATTATCCAACCATGCACCTCAACCTCGACGAAAAGACATTGACCTTCGAGTCTTGGTTGACTCCTGATGCCGTAGGCAGAAAGGGATTCATCCAGACTCCTTTCAATACTCCTTGGCGTACCGTGATGGTAAGCGATGATGCCCGTGATATGCTTTCATGCAAGTTGACTTTGAATCTCAACGAGCCTTGCAAGATTAAGGATACTTCATGGATTCATCCTACCAAGTACTGCGGCGTATGGTGGAACATGATCGTTGGCACCAAGACCTGGAGCTATACCAACGACCTGCCATCTGTTCGTCTCGGTGTAACCGATTACAGCAAGTGCAAGCCTAATGGTACCCATGGTGCAACCAACGAGGAAGTAAAGCGCTACATCGATTTTGCTGCCAAGAACGGTTTGCAGGAGGTGCTGGTAGAAGGCTGGAACGAAGGTTGGGAAGACTGGTTCGGTCATCAGAAGCTCGATGTCTTCGATTTCGTAACTCCATATCCTGACTTCGATATTAAGATGCTCAACGACTATGCTCATTCCAAGGGCGTGAAGCTGATGATGCACCACGAGACCTCTTCTGCTGCTCTCAACTACGAGCGCCATCTGGAGGATGCCTTCAATCTGATGAACAAATATGGCTATGATGCCGTGAAGACCGGTTATGTGGGCGATATCATCCCAAGAGGTGAGTATCACTACAGTCAGTTGATGAACAATCACTACCAGCGTGTGGTTGAAACAGCTGCCAAGCATCATATCATGGTAAATGCCCACGAGGCAACCCGTCCTACAGGTATCTGCCGCACCTGGCCTAACCT
>ENA-UESD01001316-UESD01001316.1-human-gut-metagenome-genome-assembly--contig:-NODE-1316-length-20441-cov-56.255303_pt1 | contig 20441 bp, 20 predicted proteins | sample MGYA00242985_ERZ507986 | MGnify/ENA primary metagenome ERZ507986 (study PRJEB26167, sample SAMN06115408) | human gut metagenome | host: Homo sapiens | place: China:Guangxi | collected 2016-04-06... | reverse complement strand
ATACTCGATATATTGAAGGCATTCATCGAAATCTGCAACAAGTATCACCTCAGATATTACTGTTGTGCCGGCACCGCTATCGGAGCCGCCCGTCACCACGGAATGATTCCCTGGGACGATGACATCGACGTACTGATGCCACGCCCCGACTACGACCGTCTGCTCGAAATCGCCAAGCATGAAGACTTTGGCAAATACGAGGTAGTAACTCCCTACAACAACGAGTCATACCCTCTGTATTTCTCCAAACTCGTGAACCGCGAAACCACCCTTATCGAAGAGAAGGAGCGTCCCTGCATCATCGGTCTTTACGTAGATATCTTCCCTCTTGATGCCACCGACGATGACCAGGAAACGGCAAAGGCGCTGTATCGCAAATACTCGAAGACCATCAACCGTCTGAATGCCGTAACCACCCACAATACTTTCTTTGAGTACATCTCCCTGCTCCTGCACAAGGAAACCTGGGGCCGCTTTGCCATCAAGACGATCGCCTTCTTCTGCCGCAGCAAGATGCGCCACCGCCTCATCCAGCAGATGGACGAGATGAGTCACCGTTATGACTTCGATAAGGCGAAGAACGTACTGGTGAATACAGGTTCCTACCACTATAAGGAGATTTTCCCGAAGGAATGGCTCGGCAAGGGCAAGGAATTCCCGTTCGAGGATACCACCGTCTTGCTGCCGGAGCAGGCTGATACCTATCTGCGCCACTTCTTTGGCGACTATATGAAGTTTCCACCCGTAGAACAGAGAGTAGAGAAACACCTTCGCTACTATCTGAACATGGAAAAGCGGGAAACATGGGATGAGATTAAAAGAAAGCTTTAGCCTTCCCTCACTTCCTGCAAGGTATGTCCGAAACCTTCTTCTACATCAAAGAGCGGTTTCCAGCCTAAAGCCTTGAGTTTATCCGTACTGAAGGTTGCCTTGGTGATAGGCGTGGTATTGCCCTGCTGCGCATCCGCCTCAGGAATATCAAACACCACCTTTCTATCCGCTTTCCGGGCTATCAGCTCTGCCAGTTGGCGGATGGAGATATTCGATTCTGAATGAGCCACATTATAGGCATTTGCCCTCTCGCCATCCAGCAGGAGGCGCAAGATGGCATGGGCGGCATCTACCACATAAAGCCAGGAGCGGAAAGCCTCACCCTTACTCTTCAGGACGATATCCTCACCCTTCAGAACATTGCGGATAAACTGGGCATACACCCTATTGTCACTCTCCGTAAAGCCCGGACCGTAGGTATGACTCAGTCTGGCTATCACCACATCGGCATCATACTCTGCTCCGTATGCCATGCAGAGCGTTTCGGCTGCACGTTTGGAAGATGGATAGCAGGCACGTACCGATGCACAATCCACATAGCCGCTACTCTTCTCGGTAAATTCAGAGCCATCGCCCTCGCCATAGATTTCACCCGAAGAGATATAAACCATGCGCTGCATGCGGTGACTCAATCCATATTCCAGCAGGTTGGATACGCCGTTGATGTTTGCCATCATCACCTCTACAGGGTTCTGCTTAAAGAAGTTAGGACTCGCATTGCTGGCTGCATCGATGATGTAATCAGCGCCCTCAGCCAACTCATTATAGACTGGTTCCCCTATCATCCTGTCCATGCTCTTGATGACAGACTGGGTAACGTCTATCTCTGCAAAGAAGAAAGATTCATCCTCCCAATAGGCAGCAAACTTCTGTCGGGCACGTTCCTTGTTTCTTCCGGCTGCTATCACCTTGTAGCACCGGGCAGGATTCTGCATCAGCACATCAACCACACAGCCTCCTACCAATCCTGTAGCACCAGCCACAAGAATGGTTTTGCCATGCAGACGCTCCAATTCCAAACCTTCCCGGAAAAGGCGCGCAATATCTTCCTTATATGGTGAATTTCCTATCATAACATGTTTATTTTAACCAAGCCTCAGGCTGAACCTTCATCAGTGCCTTCAGTATCTCCAGATCCTCAACGGTGGTTATCTTGATGTTCTTCTCTGAACCAGGCACGATATGCATCTGTCTGCCTCCCAGTTCTGCCATCAGAGTACAGGATGCCACCGAATTGGCGATGCCCTTCTCCTTAGCCTCTTCGTGGGCTGCTATCAGATTGCCCAAACGGAAGGTCTGGGGTGTCTGGGTACGAATCAGTTTGTCGCGCGGAATACTGGTGTTGGTCGTGAAACCATCTTCGCTCTCCAGGATAGCCTCTCTACATTTGATACCCGTAATGGCATAGCCATACTTCTGACAGATGGCGATATTGGATGAGATGATGTCTTGCGACAAGAGTGGGCGCACGGCATCATGCACCAGCACCAGGTCGTCATCACCGCATCCCGCCTCTTTCAAGCCATAGATACCATTGTGAATCGACTCCTGACCATTGCTTCCGCCAGGGAATATCCATTTCAGCTTGGTAATGCAGAACTGGTTGGCATACGACTGCAGTACCGTTTCCCAACCTGCCAGACATACCACAGCAATCCCCTGAATATCAGGATGCTTCTGAAAAGCCATCATCGTATGGATGATGATAGGACAGTTGTCTACATGCATAAACTGCTTTGGGATGTCCTGTCCCATTCTATTGCCAGAACCTCCGGCTATGATCAATGCATAGTTCATATTCTCTATCTTTAAATTGATTATTTCTGAATGATTCTCCCCGGATTCCCTACCACGGTAGCCCCGTCGGGAATATCCTGGAATACCACGGCACCGGCTCCTATCGTCACGTGGTTGCCGATATGGATGCCGCCGAATACCGTGGCGCCGGTATAAATCTTCACGTCATTTCCGATGGTGGGTCTGCCGCCCTTGCCGTTGCCCAGCGTCACCATCTGCAGACAGTAGAAGTCATCACCTATACTTTCTGCGTTGAGATAGGTGGCATAGCTGTGCTCCAGATGCGCACCCTTCCCGATATGCGGGCACCAGATGGTCATCGTACGCTCGGGAGGCAACAGCCAGCTGATGAAAACCGAACGGTATTCGCCCATGCGGTAATAAAACAGATTGCGGAAACTCCTTTCGCGGGTGCATGCCTTAATCAGGTTGAGCACCGTAGGCTTCCTGTCCTGCACCTTCAGCAGGTCGGCATCTATCTCCTTCTTATGGAGCAGATACAGAGCGATATGCGGCAACATGCGCACCGCCGAAGCTGACAATATGATGGTTTGTACTATCGGATTCATGACTCTAAATCTTATTTTAACATGGATGCAAAGATACAAAAAATAAAGCAACTAGCATGCTTTTATCCGAAAACAATTGTTCTTTTCACTAAAAATAAGATAATAGAACAGGGTTTGTAGAATTTTAGTCGGTTTTATTGCTAAATAATGTGAATTAAATAGCTTTCCATATAACTTTTCCGTACCTTTGCACAAAGTTATATATAACGATATTTTAGAAGAGGATAAAACAGAACATCATGAAGAGGATATTGATTGTAGAAGACGATTTGGCATTCGGAACCATGATACAGACTTGGCTCAAAAAGAAAGGATTCGATGTAGAAAGGGTAACATCTGTAGGCGCTGCCATCAAAGCGATGGGAGCCGGCGATGCATTCCATCTGGTTCTTTCCGACCTGCGCCTGCCCGACCATGACGGACTGGTATTGCTCCAGCATATCAGAAAGTCCGATGCCCGCCTGCCTTTTATCGTAATGACTAGCTATGCAGAGGTTCAGAATGCTGTATGTGCCATGAAATCGGGTGCTACCGATTACGTGGCTAAACCCTTCCATCCCGAAATCCTCTTAGAGAAAATCCGTGAGGCTATCCAGTCGGCTGCTTCAGCGGTTTCTGACCCTCAGCGTGCGGAATCTGCCGCCATGCAGGATGCGCCCCAAGAAGAGCAGCAGGGCGCTACGGAGGTGCCTAGATATATAAAAGGTGAAAGTGAGGCTTCCAAACAGCTCTACGAGTTCGTTTCGCTCGTTGCCCCAACCCCAATGTCAGTGCTCATTCTCGGAGCCAGTGGCACCGGAAAGGAATATGTGGCGCGCAGCATCCATGAACAGAGTCTGCGCAAGGATAAGCCTTTCTATGCCATCGACTGCGGTGCCATCCCTAAGGAGGTGGCGGCATCTGAATTCTTCGGATATAAGAAGGGTGCCTTTACCGGAGCCGAACAGGATAAGAAGGGTGCCTTCGAGATAGCTAACGGCGGAACGGTTTTCCTCGATGAGATGGGAAACCTCAACTACGAAGTACAGGTGCAGCTCCTCAGAGCCTTGCAGGAGAGAAAAATCCGTCCGCTGGGCAGCACGCAGGAGATTGATGTGGATATCCGACTCATCTGTGCCACCAACGAGAATCTGGCGCAGGCGGTAGCCGAAGGCAAGTTCAGAGAGGACCTCTATCACCGCATCAACGAGTTTACCATCTACATGCCTGCCCTCAAGGACAGAGGTGCCGACATCTTCCTCTTTGCCAACCTCTTTATCAAGCATGCCAACCAGGAACTGGGCAAGAATGTACTCGGACTGGATGCCAAAGCCTCAGAAATCATTGCCTCATACGACTGGCCGGGCAACCTGCGCGAACTGAACAATGTGATGAAGCGCGCCACCCTGCTCACCCGGGGCAAGTATATCGGTGCCCAGGAACTGGAGAAGACGATGGCACAGACCTCCACAACCCGACCAATCAATATGCAGCTGCACAGCGAACAGTCGGAACAGGAAAGCATCGCCGCTGCCCTGAGAGCCACCCACGGCAACAAGAGCAAGGCTGCCCAACTGCTTGCCATCGACCGCAAGACTCTCTACAACAAAATGAAAAAATACGGCATGGAGTAAAAGATTCCCCAATATATTCCACACTATATTGGGGAATTTTTCTACACCTTTTCCCCACTTTCCCCACATCCCATTTCTGGCACAAAACATCATCTCCTCTGATTATCAGATACTTAACCAAATTCACCATTTTCTGGCACGCCTATTGTGATATTATTTAGCGAACTCGCAAATGAGTTTCAGCAAGAGAATTAATAAACAAAATAATATTCACAATTTAAAAACAAAAGAATTATGAAAAAGTTAGTATTTGCAGTTATCGCAGCAGTAGCAATGGTATCAGTTAGCAATGTATTTGCAGGTAACAGAATGGTAAACGTTGCAGGTTCAGAACCAGTAGACACAGTAGCTCCAGCCGACACAACAGCAACACCTGTTGAGACCCCAGCAGAGGCTCCTACAGACACTACAGTAACAACAGTGGATTCAACCGTAGCAGAGTAAATTCACCTTCAGAAAATAGTAATTACGCGTCGCTTTCAATGAAACAGGAGATAGATGACCAGATTTTGGCATTTATCTCCTGTTTTCGTTGGTTTATATCGCATTTTTGATTAACTTTGCACGCAAATAGCAAAAAGACTCAAAACATTAAAAGATAAGAAGATGCAGCAAACAAACGTTCCTTTCAAGGTAGCCCTGGGTTACATCATCGTCGCCATCGTACTGATTCTGGCGATAGGGCTGGTATATCGCAACACCACAACCGTGCTCGCTATCAACCAGGCAACCCGCGACTATATCGAAAAGCGACAGGCAGCCGACAGCACCATGTCCAACCTGCTCAAGGAGGAACAGACCAATCTGCAGCAGCTTACCCGCGCCATGCAGGGCAAGTCATCCCACAACTATCTGCACGAGAAGATGAACAGCCTCAACAGTGGCGAAGATTCCGTTGTCGTGCATTCCAAGGCACCCAAGACTCATGTGGCAAAGAACACTACCGTAGAGGTGATGAAAACCCGCAAGGGCTTCTTCCGCCGCCTTGCCGATGCCTTCAAGAAGGAGCATGCCGAAACGCTCAGCATCAGACGCGACAGCAACCAGGCTGTCACCGATACCCTCTCTACCCCGGTCAACTTAGCCGGAAACGTAGCCAATATTCTGGAACAGATTGACCGCAAGGAGAAGCAGTCTACGCGCGATAACCACGAGGCCATCAACCGCGAGGTGAGAGACCTGCAGATAACCAATGCCCGCCTCGCCCTGCGCTCCTCACAGCAGCTCAACGATATCCACCAGCGCGAACGTCAGGCGATGCAGCAGGCTATCAACCAGGCGATGCAGGCGCGCCAGAATCTGCTCTGGCAGATAGGTCTGCTTGCCATCGTAGCCATCACAGCCGCCGTCATCCTCGTCTATTACATCTACCGCGATACGCAGAAGGAACGCATCTACCGCGAGAATCTCGAAGAGGCTAACGAGGAAGTCAGGCGCATCATGAACCAGCGCGAACGCCTGCTCCTCACCATCACCCACGACATCAAGGCTCCGGCTGCCAGCATCTCGGGCTTCATCGACCTGATGAAGGATTATGTCGACAACCCGCAAGGCATCTCCTGTCTCAACAGCATCAAGGGTTCTGCCACCCATCTCTCCCGGCTCGTTGCCGCCCTGCTCGATTATCACCAGTTGGAAAACGGACTGATGAAGCTGAACCCTGTAGATTTCTCGCCTGCCATCATGTTCCGCCAGTGTGCCGGAGAGATGCAGATCCTGAGCCAGGAGAAGGGACTGGAACTGCATCTGGAGCTCGATGGCATCAGCAGTCCGCAGACCTACTACCGTGCCGATGCCTTCCGTATCCGCCAGATACTCAACAACCTGGTAAGCAATGCCATCAAGTATACCGACCGGGGCAGCGTCACCATCCAGGCATCCATCAGTCCACAGCACCTCCTCACCTTCTCGGTAAGGGATACCGGCAAGGGCATGACCACCGAAGAGCGCCAGAAGGTGTTCCAGGCGTTCACCCGTCTGAAGAGTGCCCAGGGCATCGAGGGCAGCGGTCTCGGACTGAACATCACCCAGGAACTGGTCAATCTGCTCCAGGGCACCCTGCGTCTGGAATCCATCAAGGGCAAGGGCAGCACCTTCACCGTCACCATTCCGCTTGCCTTAGGCACCGCTCCTGCAGCAGAAGAGGCAGAAGAGCAGAAGCCGCTCACCCCAGTCAAGCCCCATTTCGAAAATCACAAGATACTGCTGCTCGATGACGACCCGTTGCAGCTCCGTCTGCTTCAGGAGATGCTGAAGAAGCTGGTAGGCGACAGCTGGCAAGTCTTTGCCTGTCTGCATGTAGCCGAGGCGCTCACCATGCTCCACAACGAGCATCCTGCGCTGATGATGATGGATATCGAAATGCCCGAGATGAACGGCATCAGGATGATTCAGCACATCAACCATAGCCACATGAAGGTAGTAGCGATGACCGCCCACGATGCCAGCATCATCAAAGAATTGAAAGAAGCCGGTTTCGACGATTGCCTCTTCAAGCCGTTCAGCACAGAGAAGCTGAAAGAAATCCTCGGTTTGGAGGATGCAGCATCAGAAACAGAGGATATTACAGAGAAAACAAGGGATACTGCATCAGAAGCAGAGGATATAGCAGAGAAAACCAATAAGAATTCCCGCTTTGCACCCCTCCTGACCTTTGCAGAAGGCGATCCGGAGGCAGAAGCCGAGATACTCAGCACCGTCAAGCAGGAGTTGTCATCCCATCTCCAAAACCTCCAGCAGGCAACAGAAGGCGAGTTATCAATAGAAGCCATCGGCAAGACAGCCCACAAGCTCCTCCCTATCGCCACGATGATAGAGATGGAGACCCGCCAGTACATCGCCGCCCTCGCTCCCGAGCATATCAGCGATCTGTCAGAATCTCAGATAAGAGCCTACACCCAGGCCATCATCGCCGACCTGAAGGGGCTTTAAAGGTAAAAAAGTAAAAAGGTAAAAAGAGCCTAGCGGAATGTTAAGCTAGGGTGCTCTTTTTACCTTTTTACCCTTTTACCTTTTTACTTTTCACACAGTTCCCAGTATCTGTGGGCGAGGTCATGGATGAACTTTCGTCCTCGTTCGGTCCATACGAGATAGGTATGGGTGTAGGCTCTGCCCATCTTCTCCTGTCTGCCATCGCTCTTCGGGTCAAGGAAGGCGCTGTAGCGGGTACGGCTCTTTGCCAAGCCCATGTGGGCGTAATCAGCATAGAGGAGATACTGACCGCTCTGGTAGTACTGGATATGCAGAGCGCAGAGCGAGCGGTTCAGCTCCTGGGCAGTGATACCGAGTTCCTTCGCAATCTGCGTAGTAGTGAAGCAGGAAACGGAATCGAGAACGTTATCGCTATAGAGCGCTTTCGGCAAAAGATTACCCACCTGATTCTCCAACTGGATGATGTTATCACCATTCTTAGCGATGCGAACCACCTGTTCGTCTACCACATCATTCAAACGTCGGATTTCCATATCCTGTTCGCCGATAAGCTTCTTCTGCTGTTCAATCTGCAAACGTTGCTTCTTCAGCAGATTCTCCTTCTCCTTGAGCGTAGCACGGAGAATTTTTTCTGCATGTCGGATTGTCTCCTCATCGCTCTCTCCCTGCTGCACCGGGATATAACCGCCCGTCTTGCGAATCTGTGGCAGCACATCAGCCGTAACCCAGTTTTTGAACTTCACGGCAGTAGAAAGCTTAGAGCCGAGAACCAAAGCATAGAAACCGCTCTCGTTGACGAAGAGCATCTGCTGAGTTCGTACTGTTCGACTTCCATCCTTACGAAGGCTTCCCGATACCTTGACCCCTTGTTTCAAGGTGTCATGTGAGTTAACTAATTGATACACTGCGTTATAAGATTTCTTATACCCCAGTATATCACAGACATCCTTTGCACAGAACAAAGGTTCTCCGTTCTCATCGGTCAAGGTACGAATCTTACCGAATTCAGGGTTTTCAAATACGACAGCAGCTGCTGCCTTCTTATTCATTTCTACTTTATTTGTATTAACTGACTTTACCATAATAATTTGTTTTTAAAAATTAATAACTCAACATTCAACATTCAACATTACAAAACGGTAATCCAAACGCTCTCCTCCCGTTCCCTCGCTGCGGTAATGGCATTGATAAGCCTGTGCAACCAGATGCGGGAATTAAAGATGGCACCTTGTAATTTATTTTCACCTACCAGAATGCAGCCCTGCGTATCATCGGGATAATTACCGGTATGAATGCGGATGCCCTCAAAATCAGGAACACCCTGCACTAGCGGAAGCCACATCTTAAACCTTGGCGATTTCGAGATAACAACAGGATACGAACCCTCCGGTATCGCCGTATGACCCGGTATCTTGCGGGCTTTCTTGCCCGATACCCTGCTGTACCGACCATCCTCCTCTTCCGGTTTCAGTTCGATACCCAGGAGGTTTCTCCACGTAGGCTCCAGGGTATCACAGAAGTAATGCTCCTTGTCCAACTTCGCCTTATCGAAGCTGTGCTCAAAGATACGCTTGTCGCCTATTTTTACCCCCGAACGCCAGGTACGTTTCACATCCTTATCGCTCAAAATATAAAGATGACCTATCGTATAAGTCTTCTTTTTTGCTATTCTTTTTACTACTATTTCCATAACTCAAACTCCATTAAGATTCTAATATTTTTACCTCTTTACCATCCTTGCGGTTACGTAGCTTTTCAAAACTGAATAACTGAATACTGATTACGTCACCCGTTACACCCTTAGGCGGAATCTTCCGGATATAGTTTCGGTTCACCCAATTACGCAACATCGAAGGAGTGCCCTTCTTGTCCATGCCCAACTGCGAGCGGAGATATTCTGCCTGCTGGAAATTAAAGACATCAGGCAACTGCTGCAACAGATTTGCCGGTCCACGCTTACTCGATTTCTCGTTCGAAAAGTTCGCCCTCTTGATGGCATCACCAAAGAAACGCATCTTGCAGTAGAGGTCGTAACGCTCGCTCCAGCGGATGAACTCATCTATCTCCGGCTCCCATTTACAGCCGTTCGCCACATACAGCACACACGCCTTCAGGTAGGCGATGACGTTGGCACGGAAGGAAAGATTCTCATAAACCCTATCCTGCGACAGGCGCGAGAACTCAGCATTCTCATCCTTCAGCCGGAGGGCAAGCTGGAATGCCTCAGGACAGTCAATCAGCCCCCTGGCGTTGTTCAGATTCTCGATATAAGGCTTCAGCCCCTCTCGGTAAGCATCATCGTAATCACCAAAGACAGGCATTTCATCACCGATTTCACGCTCCGGAATGGTACAGAAATTGATGCGGCTTATCGGACCATCTGTCAAAACTTTTGAGAAGTAACGCTGTCCTTTCTGGATAGTGGTAGATGCGTTCCAGTTGAACCGGATGGTTACACGTTCCGTAACACTCTGAGTTCCCACGCGAGTCTGGCCGTACTGGTTGTCGCTATCTGAGGCAAGACACATGATACGGAAATGCTGGTTTCCGGTACCCTTCAGAGCATCAAACTGATCCAGTTCATTGAGCGAAGTGTAAAGAAATCGTCCCTGCGCCTCAGCGGTTCTCATCACGAATGCCGGATTGGTCATATCGGCATCAATCTCCTGTATAACGAGGTTGTCCGGTCGCTTACGCTTGTCCTTGTTGGCGCCCTTGCGCGTCATCTCCTCCTTCCATTCCTTCTCACGTTTCAGATTCTCCGCATCCCGTTTCCGGATATCCTCCATAATATAGCTAATCGGCTTGTTTACTGAAGATTTACCAGCACCCGTACCAGCCAGCAAACACGTAGACAATGTAGCCTCATGCACTACATTATCAATATATCGGAAGCTCGTCTGCCAGAGGTGCGTAGCGAGCGGTGGGAAGATAGCGTGCGCCACAGCCGGCTTATAAATCTCCGGTGTCCGAGATATCAGCAGTTCCACCAGCTTCGGCAGTTTCTCCGGCATCTCCGGCGGTTCGGGATAATCCTCCTCGCTACTTTGAACTCCGTTACTTTGAACTTGGAACATTGAACTTTGAACTGTATGATTTGTGTTAGGGCTATTAACTGTTAACTGTAAACTATTAACTTGCTTGCTGGCCTGTTTTTCCGCCAGCGCATTCACCCTTATCACATCCCTCGACATCGGCTTGCAGCTGTCAGCATATTTCGCATAGAAATCATGTATCAGCTGATGGCAGTCATCCTCCTGATAGTAGCTTGGCATTTTCGTCCTCACCACCTTCATCAGTTCCTCCTCGCTCATCACCCTCGAAGCGCCTGCGCTCATGATAGCGAGCAGCGAAGAGTGCCGAGACCCGACAGTATCAATCGCCATCCCTTCAAGCCCTGCCGACTGTACGAACAGATCAAAGGCTATCAGATTCTTCTCACTGGCCTCTCCCAGTTCACCAGTGCCATAATTGCCTCCAGGATTCCCGAAATGAGAATCATCAGCATGATTGCTATTACCAGATTGGGCAGGCTGAACAGCAGTGCCAGCAGAAGCAGCATAATCGCCACGATTGCCCGAAAGTCGATTGTTTTCATTATTTTTACTATTGCTATTAACTGTAAACTGTAAACTATTAACTATCTTGCCGTCCACGGTAAGCCCACGATTAAGGAACGCTTGTCTGCGAGCCTGTATCTCGCTCTCCGGCAGCACCGCGCACCACATTTTAGACCGGTAGATTTCCGAGTCCTTATCTGTCAGGAAAATCATTCTCTCGGGTGTGATGCAGCTCTCATCATAAGGCACACCGAGCGCCTCACAATACGCCTTCTGCGTCTCCTCGATGGTCATCCCAATCGGCATTCTAATCCCGATATGCAGCTTTTTGCGAGCGCTATAACAGAGATGCAGCAACGAGCCGTTCCATATCCCCGAAGAGCAGTTCAGCTCGCGCGCCTTCTCAATCGCCTTCTCCACATACTCCTTATCATCCACATCGATAATCGTCTGGAAGAGAAAGCTTTCCGGCATCGCATTCTCCTGTCTGCGCACATTATTCTTGAACATGCCGTAGTGCGGACAGAAGAAAGGCAGCTCGCTCTTCAGCCTCTCCTGCGCCTTCTTCACCGCCTGCGCATCGTTCAAATCCACTCCGTCAATCGGCAATTCACCCCGAATCTGCTGTATCATCTTTTTAACGGCAGCCGATTCAATCACCTTATCATAAGTATCGATATTGTAAGAAAAAACTTTCCCCTTATTTCCCTTACGATAAGGATTAATTGCCACTACATGTACTGTCTCCATTTTACCTCCATATTTTTATTAATCGAACACTTCGCTGTTAATCATGATATACCCTGAGCCATAACTTACATTGATAGGCAGAATCAGCGAGTTATCCGAAATCTCCTGGACCCCGTTCGCCTCGAAGAGCGAAGCATTCTCGGCATCATTCAGTCTGCTCTTGACGAAGCCTAGCACCCATTTTGCCGCAATTTTCTCGGCGGCAACATCCTTGTCAACGAGGTCCTTCACCAGCTGTTCATCGCAGAAGTTGATATCCGCATTCACGTTCTCAGCCTCCGCTTCTTCCTTCCCCATTTCCTGGTTCTCGAAGAAGAGGTTATACTTGATTTTCATATCCTTCATCATTACGATGTTCAGATTTTTCAGTTCCCCCTCCGAGTCAGCAATCGTCTCGTAGAGTTTCTGTACCGACTTCTTGAAGATGTTCTTTACGTCCATCAGACAGTAATAGATTTTCCCGTCAATCACCACCACCCTCAGTTTTCCGTACTGCGGATGAGTAAAATAAAAAGGTTTCATTGCTTTCATCTTATAAATTCCTTTTTAAAACAGTTGGGCGCTCCCACAACGGTTGATGTGCCTATACACAAAAGCCCCCGAAACTCAGACCATATCGGTTCTGAATTCCGGGGGCAAATGTACGGCGATTCTGCGACAAAAAACTAGTACGTACCAGTACTGTCGTACTAGTACTACTTGCAAAAGACGGTCATTTAACCTATATATTTATTGATTTTATCTCCAAATTCACCCATAGAAGGCATTGAGATAGCTTCATTGTAGCGCGTTCTGAGCACAGCAGGGTTCATATCCCATAACTGTGAGAATACTTTCCATAGCTTGGTAATATGCAGTTTGATGGATAACTTATAGGCAAGATAACCTTTCTGGTAGCCAGAAAGATTGACAGGCTGGTAGTTTTCATCCAAAATCCCATACTCATACAAACTTTTCAGAATCTGTTGTGCTTTTTCTCCTTTCAATTCTTTAGGAATATTACGTTTATGAGGTAAGAATAACTTAGTTATGCCAGATGCTTTCTTATTATTCCCTTTGTCCTCTTCATCAACATTTTCAAAGTCTGTTTCCGTTACTTCGGAATCAGAAAAATCATCTCCCTTATACCTCTCTCTTGCGGCATCATGCGAAGGATTGAAGTTCACTACATTGCCAAGATTCACACCTCCCACATGAATATCGCCATTAAAATTTAGTATGCAACTGACTTTCATGATTCAAAAAGACTTATAAGGTTATCAACACTTGTAGTACCCTCAAACACGCGAACGCCTTTCAGGTTAACTACGATATCAACACTCATACTGATGATTCCCAACACAGCCAGGGCAATCTTCAGTTTTACGATAAGTTTAGTCATATATCTTCTCATTTTAAGATAGACTAAATTTACTTCCTCAATCTTGGAAGAAGAGGTGGCCCCTGAAAGTTTTCCAGGGTGAATCCTTACTTCGGAGACATTGAGCTGCAGAGCAGTATGAGGAATGCCTCCCCCGATTTCATGTTGAATTTTTCATTTTTATTTGTTTAAAAGTTAATATTGTTATTTGTTTCTTCATGATAGCCACACAAATACTCATGTACGGCTAAATATTATAGTTGTTATTTGTTTATCAAAGCTTCAGCGTTCTCAAATCTACTCCTTTGGCGATTAGTTCATCAACTATAGTAGCTTGTATACCATAAAGTTTTCTATACCCTTTATCAAGTTTTTTAACCTCACTTACAGAAACCTCATCAACTTTTTCCTTATTTGCCTTGCTCTTCTGTTTATTCAGCTCTTCATTCAGATAATAAGCAATAGCATAATTGAACTTCAATATGGAACCCATAGAAATCTTTACCCCGTCAATAACAAGTTTTCTGACGGTTTTATAATCGATATGAAATTCCTTTTTAAGTTGCTTGCGGGTTACTATATCTTTCTGCAACATAGATTTTACGAGGGGCCTTAGTTCGTTACTGAGCTCCTCTTCCATGTACCCCTGTGCAGATATTATTCCAGTATCCGTATTTACCTTCATGTTGATTTTATTTTTAAAAATTTCTACGAAGGTAATTTATATTTTTATGTCAGGCAAAACAATTAGGAGCAATAGCTCCTAAAAAAAAGTTTCAAAGCACTTTATTTCTCAGAATTATTTACAAAAAAAAGGGAAAAAGTGAGCAATTTACGTTACTCGCCTTCTTCCCCTTACTTTTATAATTTTACGGTAGGTGCATCGCTCTGCACAATCCTTATTTCATCGCAATCTTGATAGAATCCTTACCCACTTTGGCGATAACCAAAGACTCGGAAACGGCATAAGAGGCAGCACCGTTGGCTGCAACCGTAGAGCCGAGATACCTGCCATCAGCAGCGAAGAACTTCACCACCTCGCCATCGTCAAGACCCGAGAGGCTGATGATGCCATCATGAGCCGATGCCACCACGCCCCGTGTTCTTACCTGGTTGATATTGGTACCATTATCAAGGTTAGCATTAATCCAATACAGCGTAGCCTCCGCCTTATCAGATGCATTATATCCATCTGCTGTAGCATAAACAGAAATCTTATAGGCTGCAGAAAGAGATACCTTTCCCTCCTTGTTATAAGCATTAGAAGCCATATCGGCATCCGTAATTGTATAATGATACTCTGCGCCAGTTGTTTCGCTAGTGAACTTCAACTCTCCTGATGCGTAAGAAATAGATGGTGTAGCACATTGAGTAACTGGCTTGGTATCATCACCAGATTCACTTGGGTTCCAGGCGTAAATATATTTATAATAAGAACCTAGAGTTTTTTTATAATCCTCTAGGTATTCGCTTGGCACGTTAAATATGCAAGTCGTAGAGATAGATGCATCCGATAAATTTCTCGGTGTACTACCCTTAAAATACATGGTTTCAAGACGACTACAATGCTCGAAACAAAAAGCACCCAGCGATGTAACAGATGAAGGGATAGTAACAGAAGGCAAACTACTACATTTGCTGAAGCAAGACATTCCTATTGATATTACAGATGATGGAATCGTAACAGAAGTCAAGCTACTACAACCACTAAAACAAAACTGTCCCAACGAAGTAACAGAAGACGGAATCTTGACAGAAACCAAGCTACTACAGCCACTAAAACACTGATATTCCAATGATTTAATAGCAGAAGGAAGGATAACTGAAGTCAAGCCACTACAATTATAAAAACATTCTTGTCCTATCGATGTAACAGATGAAGGTATAATGATAGAAGTTAATTTACTACAGTACCAAAAGCACCTCTCCCCAAGAGATGTAACTGACGACGGAATCGTAATAGAAGCTAAACTGGTACAATTATAGAAACAACCATCACCTAAGGATGTTACAGCTGAAGATATGGTAACAGAAGCCAAGCGACTACAATTATAGAAACATTCTTGCCCCATCTTTGTAACAGATGAAGGAACGTTTATAGAAGCCAAATTACTACAATCTTTAAAACAATAATTTCCCAGAGATGTAACAGACGAAGGGATAGAAACAGATGTTAAGCCACTACATCCCCAGAAAGAATTATCCTCAAATGAAGTTACAGAATATGTATTTCCATCTTTCGCTTTAATATTTTCCGGAATCACAATATCACCTGTATATTTTTCGGCATTAGCAACAAGTGAGGCTGTTTTGGAGCCGGAATTTAGTAAATATTTAAAGCCATCAATTACTTCGTAACTGACACCAGCTAAAGCGTTGCCAGTCATCATAATCATCATAACTAGCAAAATGACAGTACGCTTAGAAAAGCCGTTTGACACTTTACGGACATATAACCCCGTACATTTAAATAAAGTAAAATTTTTCATAATCTTAATTGTTAATTTTCAAAATTATAGTATATAGTGAATCGATTTCAATAGCAATGTAATCTCGCCATTCGGTTTATTCTACAATTGCAGAAATTTCATAACTTTTAGTACTGTCCGAACGTCTTAGTTCTTCCCTCAACACAAAAGGTTCCTTGTCTCGGCTTACACTGATTCTTACATAGCTATCACTCGTTGATGTTACAACAGCCGCACTATACACTCTCAGGAAAACTTCTTGCCCCTTTTTAAAAGGCCCAAAAGTTCCTTCCCAGCTAGGATTCTTGGTACTAAAATGCTCCTCTTTTTTATCTCCCTGGCATTGTATCGATACGCCCAAAGCTGATCTATTTATATTCATATGAACCTCATACTTCACATAATAGCGAGCCTCCTCTTGAGCAGGTTCGTCATAATGATCATCATCACTTGAACAACTAACAAGGCAACTAGAGCAAACCATAAGAAGAACACAAAACAATTTTAATATATACTTTTCCATAATTTATGTTTATATCATTATTTACTTAATCTCATCACTATTCATATCAGCCATTTTTTCATTAACTCACCCATCTCGCTTTTCAGTTTCTCGAGTTGTCTATCACGTCTTTCTTCTTTGGATAAAGTCGTAATTGTCAGGTCGAGTTTCAACATAGCTTTAATTGTGAGAATTATTTTGTGTTTGCCTTTCGTTGAGTTAGGAACAGAAACCCAGAAATCACCACACGGAAGCTGATTAGAATAAACCTGCATAGACGTAACTAAATCTTCGGAACCATTCGTCAGATTTAGTTTACTAACATCCCTTGCACCAATACTTTCTATTAATTTAACAAATACCTCACGCCCATTTCGATGTTTCAAATCAAACGTCTGTCCATCAAAATCTACCAAAAGAGTATCATCAAGTTTACGAGTTCGCTTCTCACCCAAATCTATATTTACACCTTGATTTTTAAGGTTTTGCGCCTCCATATGATTGAGTATTTCTTCTGGCACAAGTTTCACCTTCAAGCCCAAATGGAGTTTGTCATTAATCGTATTGAGCTGAAGATATTTATTACTAGTTCCACCAACGGTATTCACAAACCATCCATGCCCGATAGATTTCATGTATTTAGCAAACTGGAGATAGGGTTCTTTCGTAAATACAGGCAGATGAGATATCTCAAGAGCGACTTTACTCAATCGTTCTCCTCCAATAAGCCTAAGCACTTCCAGATACGTAGATTCACTCGTATGATGGAATATCCATCCATGCTCAGGAACCCATACCAGAAGTTTATCTGATTTATTTCGTTGCCTCATCGTTGGTACTACTAATAATTATTAAATGCAAAGGTAAACAAAAAAGCGTAACGATGTTCTGCAAGTTACATATTTAACGTTACTTTAACTTTGTGCAGAGAAGCGCAAGTCCGCTAGGCGTTCCTATGGGCATGAGCAGTTACAACTAAACCGCCCATTGTTAAAATAATCTGGAGAAACTGCTACAGAAATGGAATCAACTAATTTATGCCTCAAAATCACGCTGGTAACCCAACGTGATTTTGAGGCATAATGCATATTATTTGTTTCATTGCAATCTTGATAGAATCCTTACCCACCTTGGCGATAACCAAAGACTCGGATACAGCATAAGAGGGTGTAATTTTATATACTACCCACTCATTAATTTAGTGTAAACTTGCATTTAGGAAAGTTCGAACACCCATAAAAAGAGCCATATCTTCCATTGCGTAAAACTAACTGGCCACCACATTGTGGGCAAACACCTTGCCTTATTAAGTTCTTTGCTCTATATTGCCTATCTTTAACATTCTGCTTGTGCTGTCTTATTTCTTCCTTATTTGCTATTGTGTAATACCGTTGAATAGAATTGATAATCCAATCAATTTGTGTAGCATTTAGAATAATGTCTTGATATTGAGATATTGCCCAATTCAAGTTGCATCTGTTTACAACTATATGGTTACTGACATGAACTTTCAACTCTGCAGAATTATTAAATACAACAATCGGAATAAAAGGGAAATCAACAGGACATTTAAACAAATGGCGAAGAAATCTTACATGCCCCTCATTCTGCTTTATCGGATTATAAAATTGGTGTTTACTTTTGTAGATGACCTGAGTCCAATATTCTGAATTCTCTCCACCTAATATCCAACCTTTATAACCCTTTGTCTCAATGACGAATACCCCATAAGGTGACACTACAATATGGTCAATTTGAGTTGAGCGTCCATTACTCTCAAACAATAAATTGTTGAATATTGTGTATTCGTCTGACAGCTGCAACATTTTCTTATGCACCAACCTTTCGGAATATTTACCTTTCCACATTGGCATCTTCAATTTTAAGAAGATTACCAACGCAAGAAATACTACCAAACAAACTATACCCATATTTTACCAAACCTAACATATTTGTTTAATCCATTTTATGTACTTAAGAGAAGCTTCGCATAAGTTCTGTAAACTAAAGCTACATACTACCCATACGCCCTGTTTTAGGATGTATGGGTAAGTGCAAATGATGCGGCATTCCGGATAATGCTGGTATCCAATTCTACCTGTCCAAGGAAACTTCATCTGCAACAGATGCAGCCACGGAGATCATTCGTTTCTCCAGGCAGTTCCTTATCCTTTCAGCTGCTGTAACTGACTCTCCGACAATCCTGTTATTTCCATCACCGTGGCAGCATCCATACCATTCGCCAGCATCTTTCTGGCAATCTCAAGGCTTCGCTTGTTCATGCCCTTTTCCACTCCTTCTGCCAAGCCCTTTTCCACTCCTTCTGCCAAGCCCTTTTTCATTCCTTCAGCCAGGCCCTTCTCCATGCCTTCAGCCAGGCCCTTCTCCCTGCCTTCAGCCAGGCCTTCTTCTTTCCCTTCTCGCTTAGCGGTATCAATCGAATTCTTGATATCACGATATGCCATCTTGCTGGCTTCATACTCCCGCTGCTCCTGTGGAGTGAATTTTGCAATCTCGGCTTCTTCGAATAGGCGGTCGAAGACCTTGTCGCATAACGCCTTAGGGCGCTGAGTAAGCTTGTAGAGGTTCTTTAGCGCATAGAGCCACTTGTCGTAGAGCGTTTCCAACTCGTCCAGCGATTTGTTGAACTTGGCGATTTCCACGTAGATAAACTCCAGCTTATCGTAAAAAATCTTGTGCGTGGCAGTATCGCACAACTGCACATGATGGCGGATTTCTTCCTTATTGAAGGCTTCCTCGTTCATATTGAAGTTGAGCAGGGCAATGGTGTAGATATGGTTGAGTTTGAAATCCCATTCATTACCCTTGGGAGCCTGCTCACGGATAGGGAAGGTGGAATAGAACAGGGCACGGTCCTTGAAGTATGTCTGGTATGCATTCTGCATTTCCACGATAAACTTCTCTCCGTTTTCTCCTTCACAATATACGTCGAAGATGGCCTTGCGGTCGGTATATACATCTCCCACGTGCTCCGGGTTCAGATACTTCACGTCCTTAACAACCTGTCTTCCGTTGAACAAGCTGTTGAGGAAACAGATCAGCAAATCCTTGTTGGGAGCTGATCCGAAAATTCGCTTGAAACCGAAATCGGTCAACAAACTGATATATCTTTCTTCTACCTGCTTCATAATCCCAATGTTATTAATATTTCTATTGCATCAGCAAAGTTACGATTTTATTTTCATACCTGCAAGAGTTTTCTGATAAAATTACGCAAGAATCTGCTGAATAGCTTTAAATGAGCTATTTATGAGTGTTTCGTCTCAATAGAGGTAATGATTTGGCAACGGTTCTAATTTCTGCAATATGCGAACGTTTGCTGTCAAACAACTCTTTTCTAACCTTAACATTGCAAAAATACTAATAAAAAGTTACATTACTTACAAAATCATTTTATATTTAGGATTTCTTATCATTTCATTTACTTATATAGACAAGTCTACCAACAATATTAATTTGATTATTGATGCTTGAGCTTTAACAAGTTTCTTAATTTTCTTTCCCATCCATTCGCTTCCATATAAGAATCAGGAATGTTTGGTATGAAAAGGAGAAAATTGTTGAAATAATCTATGGTATTATAGACCATGAAGAAGAAAAAAGCAATTATACTTGATATTATTTTCATATTACGAAGTTTATATTGGCTGTTTCAACAACATTTCCATGAGAAGTGAATAAATTTTACTTGATTCTGAAGACTATTCTAACCTTAATTCCCAAGGCATGTATCTACGATATGTAGCCAAAGGCATTTCCGTGCCATACAAGCCCTCAGCTGAGATAGCTGGGGGCTTGCATGTTTATACGTATACTATTCCATACCGGTCATTTGGTCATGGGCATTTTCGGTCAAAATTAAAAAGATAACGATAAAGGCACAACCGTATTGAATATCTTATCAAGCATACCTTTTATTTTTAAATAAGGTTTACTTTAATATATTTTTACTTGTAAGTGATATCACTAGTGTCCCGTTAAAACGAGACGATTATTAAATAAGTTATTAATACTCAAAAGTTTACGGACTTTTTATAGT
>ENA-UESD01001313-UESD01001313.1-human-gut-metagenome-genome-assembly--contig:-NODE-1313-length-20464-cov-5.171482_pt1 | contig 20464 bp, 16 predicted proteins | sample MGYA00242985_ERZ507986 | MGnify/ENA primary metagenome ERZ507986 (study PRJEB26167, sample SAMN06115408) | human gut metagenome | host: Homo sapiens | place: China:Guangxi | collected 2016-04-06... | reverse complement strand
CTTTCTCTGGGGGATTCAAAGGGGGTATTCTCTTCGAAAAGAGAATACCCCCTTTGGTGCCGCGGCGCGCACGCCGCTCCCCCTCCCGCGCTAGCGCGGGAAAAAGGATGCAGCGCTGCCGCGCTGCGATTGAATCCCCTGCGCCCTATAGGCGCAAAAAAGGAGCAGCCCTTTCGGGCTGCATAAACTCCCCGCGCCCTTTGGGCGCGAAAAAAGCCGCGCTTGCGCGCGGCAATACAAAAAGGAGCCTCTTTCGAGGCTCCTTTTTCAGTGGCATCAGCCATTATATCCAAAGAAGTTATTGAAGAAATCCCAGGGATTGGAGTAGTAGCCGTTGCCGCCATTGCCGTACCCGCCGTTGCCGTACCCGCCGTTGCCATTGTAGCTGTTGTCGGTGCTCTGGTCGGAATTGTTCGTTTCCGCCGATTCGGGAACAGCGTCGAAGGTGAGCTCTACCTCGATCGTCTTACCCTCGCGGTAGACGGTCAGCGTCACGGTGTCGCCCGCGCTGTAGCTCTTCTTGGCCGCGACGAGGTCTTCGTAGGACGTGATGTCGGTGTCGTCCATCTTCGTGATGACATCGCCCAGCTTGAGCCCCGCCTTGGCGGCGGCGCTGTCCGGGTCAACGGAGCAGACGAACACGCCCTCGGTCACGTCGTAGCGATACTGCTGCGCCATCTGCGCGGTCATCGTCTGCGGGGTGATGCCCATGTAGGCCTTGTTGGTCACATAGCCGTTGGTCATGATGTCCTTGACGAGCGACACGACGTCGTTGATGGGAATGGCAAAGCCGATGCCCTCCACGGTGGTGTTGGAATAGCTCGAATACTTGGCCGACACGATGCCGATGACCTCGCCGTAGCTGTTGAAGAGCGGGCCGCCGGAGTTGCCGGGGTTGATGGAGCAGTCGACCTGGATCATGTTAAAGGGCGTGCCGTCAACATTGATGGCGCGGTTCACGCAGGAGACGATGCCCTCGCTCATCGAGAACGTCAGTTCGCCGAGCGGGTTGCCGACAGCGGCGACGGATTCGCCGATGGCGACCTTGCTCGAATCGCCCAGCACCACGGGCGTTGCGCCCGTCACGTCGATCTTGAGAACGGCGATGTCGTAGTCCTCATCGCTGCCGATGACCTTGGCGTCGTAGGTCTCACCGTTGTAAAGCGTTACCTTCACGCTGCTCGCATCAGAGATGACATGGTGGTTCGTGAGAATGTAGCCGTCCTCCGTGATGAAAAAGCCCGTGCCGCTCGCGGCGGTCTGCACGGTCTGGCCGAAGTAGTTGGTCGTGGCGGAAACGTTGATGGACACCACGCTGTTGACGTTCGAGGCATAGACCTCCGACATCGACATCTGCGTCTTGCCGTCGACCTTGACGGTCTGCACCTGCGCGACCTCGCGGTCGCTGACCTGAACGCTCGTCTTGTTGACCTTGGTCGTCGCGCCGCTCACGCCTGCGCCGATGAAGCCGCCGACGAGCGCGCACACCAGCGCCAGCGCCACGATCTTGCCGGAAAGACCGCTGCCGCCCTTTTTCTTCGGGCTGCCGCCGGGATTCTTATCCCACGGGTCCTCGGCGTAGTTCTTCGTGTCGATCGGGGCGTTGGGGTTCTGCTCGTCGCCCTTGCGATAGCTGTAGTGATACAGGTTGTTTTCGTCTTCGTACATGATGTTGACCTCCTATGGACTGAGACCCTTGCTGGCAGCCTCTTTGCTTTCGATGATGCTATCATAGGGCATATTTATGTATATTTCTTGAACGCTATTTGACGATTTCTTAAATTCCCGATGACTTTTTTAAGTTTCTGTGATAATCGCGCGATTCCCCTTGCGCTTTCCTTTCCGTCATAATAAAATGAAACGCGACTGAAGAAAAAGGAGGCGGCGCACATGCTTCGCATCGACAATCTGAAGCTCCCCGTGGGGGCAAAGGAAGACAAGCTGCGCGCGGCCTGCGCGCACGCGCTGCGCGTGAGCGAGGAGGCGCTTGTTTCCGTTCATCTCCTGCGCCGCTCCATCGACGCGCGCGAGGGCGTGAAGCTCGTCTGCTCCTGCGCGGTCGAGGTCAAAAACGAATCCGGCGTTTTACGGCGCTGCAAGAATAAAAATGTGCAGCCCTATGCGCCGAAGAAATATACGCCGCCCGCGCCTGTTTCAGCGCCGGAGGTCTCCCCTGTCGTTATCGGCGCGGGGCCCGCGGGCCTTTTCTGCGCGCTGCTGCTGGCCCGCTGCGGCGCAAGACCTATCTTATTAGAGCGCGGGCGCGCGGTCGAGCAGCGAAAGCGCGATGTCGAGCACTTCTGGCGCACGGGCGAGCTTGATCTGACCTCGAACGTGCAATTTGGCGAAGGCGGCGCGGGCGCATTTTCCGACGGTAAGCTCAACACCGGCACAAAGGACCTGCGCCACGGCTATATTTTAGAGGAGTTCGTCCGCTTCGGCGCGAGCGAGGATATTTTAGTCGACGCCAAGCCCCATGTCGGCACCGACAAATTATATGTGGTGCTGCAAAATCTCCGCCGCGAGATCATCGACCGCGGCGGCGAAGTTCGGTTTTCCCACAAGGTTGTGGATATCGAGCAGAACAGCGGCAGCGTCACGGCGCTGCGCGTGAGCGCCCCCGAGGGGGAGTACACGCTGCCCACAAAGCACGTCGTGCTCGCGCCCGGCCACAGCGCGCGCGATACGTTCGAAATGCTGCAAAAGCGCGGCGTGCCGATGGAGCCCAAGCCCTTTGCCGTCGGCGTGCGCATCGAGCACCGCCAGCGCGACATGGACTTAGCGCAATATAAGGAGGCGGCGGGCACGCCCGGCCTCCCACCCACGTCGTACAAGCTCTCCTGCCACACGGAAAAGGGGCGCGGCGTGTTCTCGTTCTGCGTCTGCCCCGGCGGCGAGGTCGTCGCCGCCGCGTCGGAGGAAAAGCGCGTCGTGACAAACGGCATGAGCGAATTTGCGCGCGACGGCGAGAACATCAACGGCGGACTTTTGGTCTCCGTTACGCCGGAGGATTTCCCGTCCGGCGATACCCTCGCGGGCGTCCAGTTCCAGCGCGAGCTGGAGGACGCGGCCTATCGCCTTGGCGGTGGAAATTACGCCGCCCCCGCCCAGAGGGTCGAAGATTTTCTCAAGCATCGCCCGTCAACGGGAGCGGGAAAGGTCGTGCCGACCTATCTTCCCTCCGTCCGCTGGTGCGACCTGCACGGCTGTCTCCCGCCCTTTGTGTGCGAGGCGCTCGAGGAGGGCCTTCCGATGCTGGGGCGGAAATTAAGGGGCTTCGATGCGCCCGACGCCGTTTTGACGGCGGTGGAGACGCGCTCTTCGTCGCCTGTGCGCATCGTGCGCGACAACTTGAGTTTTCAATCCGCCCTGCGCGGTCTATATCCCTGCGGCGAGGGCGCGGGCTACGCCGGCGGTATCATGAGTGCCGCGGCCGACGGCCTGCGCGTCGCAGAAATGATTTTGGAGGAATTGAACCATGAATGAAAAAATCGGCGTCATCATCGACTTCCTGACTCCGGCATACGAAAAGACGCTGCGCGACACCGCCGCACGCTGCGGCTACGACATCGTCTTCTTCCCCTCGTCCAAGGCGGCGGAGGGCAATGTGGACGACTGCACGATCCTCTACGGCCATCCGTCCCAGCGCGTTATCGCGGGCGCACGCGATCTCAAGTGGTACGCGAGCTGCTGGGCGGGCGTGGACCGCTTCTGCCGCGACGACCTGTATCAGAATCCCGACTGCCTGCTGACGAACGCCTCGGGCGCTTACGGCACGACGATCGCCGAGCATTCTGTCATGGTCTCGCTGATGCTGCTGCGCCGCCAGATGGAATACACCGAGATCATCCGCGAGGGCGGCTGGCGCGTGCTCCCGGGCGGCATCCACTCGCTCCACGGCGCGCGCGTCACGTGCCTCGGCACGGGCGACATCGGCACGGAATTTGCCCGCCGCGTGCGCGCGTTCCATCCCGCGAGCCTGACCGGCGTCAGCCGCAGCGGCCGCGCGAACGCGGACTTTGACGCCGTTCATCCCGTCACGGAGCTCGATCAGCTCCTGCCCGAGACTGACCTTCTCTTCATGTCTCTCCCCTCGGTGAGCGACACGGTGAACATCCTGAACGCAGACCGCATGGCGTTGCTCCCGAAGGGCGCTTATGTCGTCAACGTCGGCCGCGGCACGGCCATCGACCAGGACGCGCTGATCAAAGCGCTGGATTCCGGGCACCTCGCCGGTGCGGCGCTCGATGTCGTCGTGCCCGAACCGCTGCCTGCGGATCATCCGCTGCGCAAGGCCAAGAACCTCCTGCTCACGCCGCACGTCGCGGGCAACATGACGCTCGGCTACACCTGCGAGCGCAACGTGCAGCTCTTCTGCGAAAATCTGGAAAATTACGCCGCGGGCCGCCCGATGCATCACCTCGTCGACCGCAGAAAGGGCTATTGAATCGCGTCGCGTTCCGCCGCTTTGCGGCGGGCGCAGCACATAAAAAGGCAGCAATATGAAAAATTCCCGCATCAAAAACGGTATCATGCGCATTGTGCAGGGTATCATCATCGGCGCGGGCGCGATTTTGCCGGGCATCTCCGGCGGCGTGCTCGCAGTCGTATTCGGCATCTACCGCCCCGCGATGGAGCTGCTCACGCACCCCAGGCGCGCGCTTCAACGCTACTGGCGGATGCTGCTCGCCGTCGGCATCGGCTGGGCGATCGGCTTTTTGGGCGGCGGCAGCGTGATCCTTGCGCTGTTTCACCAGTCGGAAACCGTCGCTACGTGCCTCTTCATCGGGCTCATCCTCGGCACGCTGCCCGACCTCTGGCACGAGGCGGGCACGCAGGGGCGCGGCAACGGCTCGTACATCTCGCTGATCGTCAGCTTCCTCGCCCTGTTCGGCGCGCTGATGGCCGTCAAGTTCAGTTCATTTGCCGAGATGCCCGCAAACTTCTGGGGCTTTCTCTTCTGCGGCGTGCTGTGGGGCTTCAGCTTCATCATCCCGGGGATGACGTCGTCGTCCATCCTGATGGCGGTCGGCCTTCTCACGCCGCTGATCGACGGCATTGCCCAGCTTGATTTCACCGTGCTCATCCCCTGGGGGCTTGGCATGGCCGGCGTGATGGCGCTCTTTGCCCGCATTGTGAGCAGGCTTTTCGACACGCACTACTCCATCGCTTATCACGCCGTCATCGGCATCGTGCTTGCCTCCACGCTCATTATCATTCCGACGGGCTTTGCCTCGACAGCGGAGATGGTCTGGGGCGTCGCGTGCGCCATCCTCGGCGCGGTGCTCGCGTATTTTGGCAGCAAGCTCCAGCCGCAGGAAGACGCGGAGATTGAGGCGAAATAAAAGCAGATACAAAAAGCTGACGGTCAAAAGATCGTCAGCTTTTTACGGTATCATCATTTGTGAGCGCTTCGCTTTTGCGCTTGCGCTTGTAGTGGTACATCGTCCGGTCGGCGCGTTTGATCGCATCCTCTACGCTGCCGAGCACCGGATTGAAGCACGCATAGCCGACCGACACGTGCGGCAGGTGCTCGTTTTTCACTCGCCGTGCCGTCAGCTCGCGCAGGAATTCCGAAAGATACTTTTCCGCCGCCGTGTCGGAGATTTGCGCGATGACGCAGAATTCGTCGCCGCCGATGCGGTAGCAGTAGCCGACCTTGGAGAACACGGCGTAGATCGTGCTGCCGACCTCGGCAAGCACCGCATCGCCCACGCCATGGCCAAAGGTGTCGTTGACGGACTTGAACTCGTCCACGTCGAAATAGTAGATGACTGCGTGTCCGCGCAACGAGGCGAGACGGCTCTCATAGCTGCGGCGGTTCAGAAGATGGGTCAGCGTGTCGATTTTCTGCGTGAGCTCGGAAAACAGGATGTAAATCATCAGAACATCGACCGCTGAGCACGCCCACATGATGCGCACTCTGGCACCGTACTGGAGGAACAGCCCACAGAAGAAAAAGACCGGCAGGACGATAACGAGCGCCCGATACAGGCCATAATGGTGCGAACTCTCGCTCAGCAGCTGACCAATGAACAGCAGAACGCCGCTGGCATAGGCCAGCACGTAGACCCAGTAAAACGTTTCGTGATGATAAACGTTTTGTGCGTCGACCGAGAAGATGAAGCCGAAGAAAGCCGACAGCACCTCGAGCCCTGCGTGGACGCCGATGAGGGTATAAATGAGCTTTTTATGCTTGAGCGGCGTCATCAGGTCGCTGCAAAGCACAGTGATGATCGGCGCTGTGGACAGCTCGATGGTCTTAACGAGGATGTGCAGCGTCCGCAGCGACGGGTCGGCCCCGTCCATCCAGACGCCGAACCATTCCGATACCATGCATGCGACTACCAGTACGGAGATCGTGTAAACCGTCTACTTTTTGTCATGCTCCATCAGATCATTGCCGCTCACAAGCATGTCCATGATAATCATAATAAAGACCGAAAGGAAGATGGTAGCCGAGTAGAAATCAAACATGGCGCGAACCTTCCTTTCTGATAGTTATATTCTTACGATATCACAGTTGAGAAAGACTGCAACTAAAAACGTCGAATCCTGTCGTTTTCCCAAAATTCACACAGAATCTGCCAGCAATTCGCTGTAATTTTCAAGGCTCTGCGTGGCGAGTTGCTGCATCGTCGACCAGTCCGCCGCGCCCGCACTTCCCTGCACCGCCACGGTGCGAAAACCCGCGTCCTTCGCGTTTTGGATCGCCGCAAGCGAGCCGGAAAAGACGATCGTATCGTCCTTTTGCGAGTGCAGGCGCTTCATCGCGCGCTCGAACATCGTGCCGCTGTCCGCCTTGCAGAGCGCGACGGATTCTGTCAGCACGAAGCGGAAATACGAGCTAAGCCCCGCCTTTTCGAGCGCTTTTTGCGCGTCCTCCGCGCTGAGCGCCGTCACCGCGCTGAGCCACACGCCCTCCATCTTAAAAAGTGAAAGCGCCTTGTCGAGTCCCTCGCGCGCCGCGCCGTCGGGGGTGAAGAGGGTATCGCCCAGTGTAAAGATTGCGCTTTGCAGCCGCATATTCGGTTCCTCCTGCGTTTGAATGATGATTGCCTCTTATTATAATGCGCCCCGCCGTCATTTGCAATCGCGGCGAAGAAGAATATCCTATGCAGCACGATTCTGTATAAATTTACGGATACATTCACAAAAGGATCTGAAAGACGGGGGCTTGACGCACTGCTTTGTGAAAAATGATGAACAAAAATACAGATTCAACGCTGAAATTTGGCGTAATTAGGTATGAATATTCTCTTGACTATGTATTTTTATTGAGTTACACTAAACTCATCAACTTTCCGCCGCTGTGTGTGGCGGCATAAGACCACTCTGGAGGACGAAAACCATGAAACATTATCCAAACTCTGTCAGCAAAGCGCTCGCGCTGCTGATGGCCCTGGTAATGACGCTCTCGCTCGCGGTCACGTCCGCGTTTGCCGTCAGCTACCAGGACATGAACCCCAAGGACGATGCGCTGCTGGGAACGAAATTCCCGGTCGACGCGACCATCACCCTTGTCACCGATGAAAACGGCAAGGACGTGTCCCTCGCCATCCCCGTGTCCGGCATGACGAAGGATGCGCTCGCCGCGGCCGTCAGCACCGGTACCGTTTCGCTCGCGCTCGAGCGCGACGATTCCCGCCCCTACGTCAACGAGGAGCTGTTCCCCTACGCTTACGCGGGCGGCTCTCTGAATGACTGGCTGACCGAGGGCGACGAACACCAGTTCACGGACATCAAGCTGACGGCGAACGAGAAAAACGGCAAGACCGTCCTCGACGTGAGCTTCCACGTGAATAACTACTTCTACTCCACCAACCGCAGAACCGGCGTGACCAGCGTCGACTACAGCGTGCCCCATGTGAACGGCGGCTACTACATCGACCTGTGCGGCTACTTTGATCTCGTCGCCAAAAACAGCGGCAAGGATCTCGGCTCCGTGAGCGTCAAAGTTGCGCCGTATGAAAACTTCAACACCATGTGGGAGATCTACAAGGAGCTCGATACGATCGTGGCAAACGGCACGAAAAACGGTCTGTATGTTGAAAAGTTCTCCATGGGCCAGTCCACCGCGGGGCGCGATATGCCCTATCTGATCGTCGCCGACTCCAAGGCGAGCGTGAGCAAGTGGCTCGCCCTGACCGAGCAGGCCGAGACCGATCCCGATGCCGTGCTCGCCCAGATCAAGTCCGGCGCGCTCGACGATATCCGCGTGCCCGTGATGTATTCCAACATCCACTCCAACGAGGTCGCCGCCACCGACGGCGTGCTCGACTTCGCCAAGATGATCACGAGCGAAAAGACCATCGACTACAAGACGCTCACCGGTTTCACCGCCGCGGGCGAAAAAGAACTCAAGGAGGAAATGGGTCCTGTGGGCGCGGAGGGCAGCGTTGCCATCCCCGACCTCGTCAAGGATAAGGCCAGCTACTTAGGTTACCTGACGGCCGATAACAACGGCAAGTCCGGCAAGGTCGACCTTGAAAAGTATTACACCGTCGAAAATAAGAGCGTGAACGTCAAGGACGAGCTTTTGTCCGACGTGTTCTTCATCCTCGTCCCCGAGGAGAATGTCGACGGACGTACTTACCTGACGAGACATTCCACCAATGGCTATGACCTCAACCGCGACAACTCCTTCCAGACCACGAGCGAGACGGCCAACATGCAGCAGATCATCGGCACGTTCAACCCCATGTCGCTTGCCGAGTTCCACGGCCGTGTGCAGGCCTTCCAGTGCGAGCCCTGCGATCCCCCGCACGAGCCGAACTTTGAGTACGACCTGCTCGCCGAGCACCTCATCACCGGCGGCGAGGCGCTGGGCATCGCGGCGGTCGCCAACAACGATGGCTACAACAGCTATGTGATCCCTCAGCGCGATTACCTGAGCTACACCGGCAACGGCACCGAGACCTACTGGGAAGACCCGTGGGACGATATGTCCACGAGCTACACTCCCCAGTTTGCTATGCTGCAGGGCACCGTTGCCTATACCGTTGAGCTGCCCGCCTACAACGACGATACCGCTCAGGCGGCGCAGTACGGTATCCTCGGCAACGCCGCCTATGTTGCCGCGGAGAAGCTTTCCTATCTCGAATCCCAGGTCACCATCTTCCAGCGCGGCGTGAAGAACTTCAATTCCGACGCCTACGCGCTCGTCGGCCAGTGGCTGTGCGACCAGTACGACGTCGAGGGCGCGGAGATGGACGTCTTCCGTCCCGAGTACAAGGGCGCGGGCCAGAACGGCAATTTCTATCCCGAGTGCTACATCATCCCGCTCGACGGCAAAAATCAGACCAACCTTCAGGCCGCGGCCGACATGATGGAGTGGCTCACGAGAAACGACGTCAAGGTCAACGTGACTGAAAAGGAATTCACCTATGACGGCGTCACCTATCCCGCCGGGACGATGATCGTCTCGATGTATCAGGCCAAGCGTTCTGTCGCCAACGGCGTGCTGTATGACGGCACGCTCATCAACGGCTGGACGGTCCTCTACTCCGAGGGCATCACCTCCTTCAATGAAACGCGCGGCTTCGACATGGTCACCGTGGCCGAGCCCGCCGCCTACAAGAGCATCTCCGCCGTCTGCGGCGACGCGATGGATCACGACGACGCGCTCGCTTACACCAAGGCGCTGACCTCCTACTTCACAGGTGACAAGAACAAAGACGTCATCCTCTCCAATGCCTCTGAAGACTCCACCGCCGCCGTCAACGAACTTCTCAAGGCCGGCAAGACCGTCGGCATGGTCACGAGCGGCGACCACATGGGCGATTTCATCTGCTCCTACGCCGACTATCAGACCGTCGCGGGCAAGTATCTGCTCTCTGCCGCGGGCGTCGACAAGACGAGCGTGAAGGCGAAGATCATCACCAAGTCCCCGACCGTCTACGTCCCCGGCACGCCTGCTGAAAGCGAGAAGGGATTTGTCTACACGCCGCAGATCAGCCAGAGCGCCGGCTGGAACTATGATACCGCCGCGATGAACCTCATGGGCTTCACCACGACCTCCGACGTGACCAAGGCGGACGCCGCCGCAGGTGCGACGAAGCTCGACGCCGCCGCAAAGACCGCCGTGGAAAACGGCCTGCCGTACATCGGTTACAGCTATTCCGCAGCGTCCTCCGCCTCTGACCTCATCGCCGGCGTGGAATACACCGAGCTGGACGGCGCGATGGACTGCCTGACCCCCGTTGTCTATCCCAACAAGACCCTTGTGAACGCGAGCTACATTGCTGACGGCGACGGTATCCTCTACGCCTACGGCCTCGGCTACTTCTCCAAGGTCCCCGCCTCCGCGACGGTGCTCGTCAAGAGCGACAAGAGCAGAACGCCTACCGAGGGCTTCATCCCCACGAACACCGCCGAGCGCGCCGCGGGCTTCAAGGCCTACATGAACGGCGGCGTGCAGGGCTTTGCCTACAAGGAAAACGGCATGAATGTCGTCCTCTTTGCCAACTCCCTCACCCATAAGGTCCACCAGAGAGACGAATATGCCTACCTCAGCAACTTCCTCTTCTCCTCTGTCCTGGGCGACAAGAACTATGACGGCTCCGCGTCGCTTCCCTTTACCGATGTCGCCGACGACGCCTACTATGCTGACGCCGTTGTCTGGGCCGTTGCGAAGAACATCACCTCCGGCGCGACCGCCACGACCTTTGCGCCGAACGCGGGCTGCACGCGCGGCCAGATGGTCACCTTCCTGTGGAGAGCCAACGGCAGCCCCGAGCCGAAGTCCATGACCACGTCCTTCACCGACGTGAAGAGCGGCGCGTACTACGAAAAGGCCGTTGCGTGGGCGGTGGAAAACAACGTGACCACCGGCACGAGCAGCACGACCTTCTCCCCGGATGCTTCCGTCACGCGCGCACAGGCTGTCACCTTCCAGTGGAGAGCGGCCGGCGCACCGGCGGCTGAGGGCACGAACGCCTTTGCCGATGTGAGCGCGAGCGCCTTCTACGCCCCCGCCGTGCAGTGGGCCGTCAACGCGGGCGTGACCACCGGCACGAGCGACACCACCTTCTCCCCGAACAGCAACTGCCTGCGTGCGCAGATCGTTTCCTTCCTCTACCGCGCCGCCAAGTAAGCGGCCACTATCTGATGAAAAAAGAGGGAACGGTTTTTCCGTTCCCTCTTTTTGTTTTTTTCCGAGAAAGACACGATGTCTTTCCTTTTGCCGAAAACAAGAAAAACCTCACTTCCGAAGAAGTGAGGTTTTGGTGGAGACTGCTGGACTCGAACCAGTGACCTCCTGCGTGTGAAGCAGGCGCTCTAACCAGCTGAGCTAAGCCTCCAACTGTGGTGACCCGTACGGGATTCGAACCCATGTTACAGCCGTGAAAGGGCCGTGTCTTAACCACTTGACCAACGGGCCATATACGAGGTGGATCCTGTATAGGATCCACCCTGGTAGCGGCAAGTGGACTCGAACCACCGACAAGCCGGGTATGAACCGGATACTCTACCAACTGAGCTATGCCGCCATATATCCGCCCAAAAAAGGGCAATGATGATTGTACAGGAAACAAAACAATTTGTCAACTATTTTCTTTTTATTTTCTGCAATATTCTGAGAAGAACCGCACATACTGGAAACGGGGTGATTTACAATGAAACTATGGCGTTCTCTGATTCTGTTTTACATCGGCGGAATGGTTTACATTCTGGTGGAACTGGTCTGGCGCGGCTGGTCCCATCCGAGCATGTTTGTGGTGGGCGGCTTCTGTTTTGTCATGATCGGCGAGCTCAACGGCCATCTGCTGCGCTGGAATACGCCCTTGGCGGCGCAGGCCGTGCTGTGTGCCTGCGCGGTGACGCTGGTGGAGCTGATCTCAGGCCTGATCCTCAATGTGTGGGGCGGCCTGAATGTCTGGGACTACGGCAATCTGCCCTTTAACTTCATGGGCCAGATCTGCCTGTACTATTTCCTGCTCTGGATTCCGATGTCCGTGGCTGCCATCTGGGCCGACGACTGGCTGCGGCATCTGCTCTTTGGCGAGGAGCGGCCCACCTATAAGCTGCTCTGATCGGCAAGCTCACCCAAACAGCCCTGTTCGGTCACGGCCGTGATACGGACCTCGCGCACCTCGTTGTTGTGCATGGGCGCCTGAACGGCCACCTGCACATAGTTTGGCGCATGGCCGACAAAATATGCGCCCTCCGGCTGCTCAAAGAGCACAAGATAGCGCTGCCCGACCATGGCCTGGCGAAAGGCAGCCGCCGATCTGGCGGCAATGGCGGAGGCTCTGGCAGCGCGCTCGGCCTTGCACTGATTGGAACACTGGTCCGGCATCCCGGCCGCAGGCGTACCCGCGCGGCGGGAATAGGGGAACACATGGCAGGCCGCGAAGCCGATGTCCTGTAAGAATGAACATGTGGCGTCAAATTCCTGCTCGGTCTCGCCGGGAAAGCCCACAATGAGGTCTGTGGTGATGGCGCAGCCGGGGAAGGCTGCGCGCAGCAGCCGGACGCTCTCTCGGTAGCGGGCGGTGTCGTATTTGCGGTTCATCCGCCGCAGCACCGTGTCGCAGCCCGACTGCAGACTCAGATGGAACTGTGGACAGAGGTTGGAAAAGCCCTGCAGAGCCTGACAGAAGGAGGCTGTCACCGTGCGCGGCTCCAGGGAGCCCAGGCGAATCCGCACCTGTGGTACGGCCCGGCAGACAGCTGCGATCAGGTCGGCCGGCGTCTGGCCCGTTTTGAGGTCGAGCCCCCAGGAGGAGAGCTCAATGCCCGTGACGACCAGCTCCCGGTAGCCCGCCTGGGCCAGTTGCCGGGCCTGATCGACGGCCTGTTCCAGCGCCATGGAGCGGACGGGGCCGCGGGCATAGGGGATGATGCAGTAGGTACAGAAATTGTGGCAGCCGTCCTGCACCTTCAGCATGGCGCGGGTGCGGCCGGACAGGCTTCCGGCGGGAAGGGGCTCAAAGGCGCGCCGGGACATGGCGGGGACCACCTCCACGATGGGCTGCCGCTCCGCGGCGGCCTGTTCCATATGGTCGAGAAACCGGACCCGCTCGCCGGCGCCGCCCACCACATCGGCGCCCAGCGCCCGGACCTGGTCGGCGGCCAGCTGCGCATAGCAGCCGCAGACCCCCACCACGGCGTCGGGATTTTGCTTCCGCGCCCGCCGGATGGCGTTGCGGGACTTCTTATCGCCCGTGGCTGTGACGGTGCAGGTGTTGATGATATAGCAGTCGCAGGGGGAATCAAAGTCTGCCAGTGTGTGGCCCCGGGCCAGCAGCATCTGCTCCATGGCCTGCGTCTCGTACTGGTTGACTTTACATCCCAGCGTAAAGAGTCCAAATTTCATAGAGAATCCCTCCGGCAAGCATTTTAACAGCTTTTTTCCCGCTTGTACAGGATGATTTTGGGATAAGCCGGCCGCCCGGCACATATGCTTGTACGGAATCAAGGAAGGAGCGGATTGGCATGAAAAAACGCATTGGCGCCCTACTGGTGCTGGCCGCGATGTTGCTGGGAGTGTTGGTCATTCCGGTTTCGGCGGCAACGGTGGAGATCACGGCCCCCTCAGCCATCCTGATGGACGCGGCTACGGGGACGATTTTGTACGAGGAGAACGCCCATGAGCGGCTGGCCCCGGCGTCGGTCACCAAGGTGATGACGCTGCTATTGGTGATGGAGGCCATCGACAGCGGCATTTTGAGCTGGGACGACACCATCACGGCCTCCGCCGCTGCGGCGGCCAAGGGCGGCAGCCAGGTCTATCTGGAAGAGGGCGAGCAGATGAGTGTGCGCGACATGGTCAAGAGCGTCACAGTCTCGTCGGCCAACGACTGCGCTACGGCGCTGGCCGAGGCCATCAGCGGCTCGGAGACAGCGTTTGTGGAGAAGATGAATGAGCGGGCGCAGGAGCTGGGGATGACGGACACCCATTTTGTCAACTGCACCGGGCTCGACGACGACCCCAACGCCAAAGAGCATCTCACCAGCGCCTATGACATTGCGGTGATGTCGCGGGAGCTCTTAAAACATGATGAAATCAAGGAATTCACCACCATCTGGATGGACAGCGTCCGGGACGGTCAGTTTGGCCTGTCCAACACCAACAAGCTGGTGCGCTTTTATCAGGGCACCACAGGCCTCAAGACCGGCTATACCTCCGCTGCCGGTTTCTGCATCTCCGCCTCAGCCGAGCGCGACGGAATGGAACTCATCGCCGTGGTGCTCCACTGCGCCAGCTCCACCGACCGGTTTGAGTCGGCCAAGGCGCTGCTGGACTATGGCTTTGCCAACTACGGCCTGGTGTCGGCTGCACCGGAGACGCCGCTTCCCGCCGTCAAAGTGGAGCTGGGCGCGGTGCCGGTGGTACAGACGGTCCTGCGCGAGGAGCAGCCCATCTTGGTGGAGAAGAGCGTTTTGCAGTCGGTGGAGCGGGAGGTGACAGTGCAGGACACGGTCCAGGCCCCGGTGGAGCAGGGCCAGCGGCTGGGAACTATCCGGCTCTACAGCGGTGAAAACACCCTGGCCGAGGTGCCTCTGGTGGCGGCCGAGGCGGTGGAGCGTCTGAGCTGGTGGGATCTGGCCTGTCAGTATCTGCGCGGCATCTGCGGCGTTTCTGACTAAAATGGATGGGAGAGTCGTTGCAATCCAAACCGGTTTGCGGTATGATGAAAAAAACCAATAAAGGATGTAACGACGATGATCAATGCGGATATTTCAAACATCTGGGGGGAACTGAGCCTTCCGGCGCTTCTGGCACTGGAGCGGGAGGTGTTCGATGCGCACATGCGGCTCACCGACAAGACCGGCCGCGGCGCGGACTATTTGGGCTGGATGGCGCTGCCGGACCGGATGACCACCACGGAGCTGCAGCGCATCCGCCAGGCGGCTGAGCGGATTCGGGAGCAGTCCCAGGTGCTGGTGGTGGTGGGTATCGGCGGCTCGTATCTTGGAGCGCGGGCAGCCATTGAGCTGCTGCGGGGCCAGCAGTACAATCTGACCAGTAAAACCATTCAGATCCTGTTCGCCGGCAACAGTTTTTCCACCCGCAGCCACCAGGAGCTGCTGGAACTGCTCTCGGGCCGGGATTTCTCGGTCTGCATCATCTCCAAGTCCGGCACCACCATGGAACCGGCGCTGGTCACCCGTTCGCTCAAATGGCTGTTGGAGCAGAAATACGGCGCCGAGGAGGCCAAAAAGCGCATCTATGTCATCACAGACCCCACCCGCGGCGCGCTGCGCCAGATGGCGCAGCAGGAGGGCTACGAGGCGTTTCCCATTCCGCCGGATGTGGGCGGTCGTTACTCGGTCCTGTCCGCTGTGGGCCTGCTGCCCATGGCAGTGGCGGGCATCGACCCCGGCCAGGTGCTGCTGGGCGGTTCAGAGGCCCGGCGGCAGTTGGACATCCGCTCCTTTGAGAACCCGGCCTGGCTGTATGCGGCGGCGCGGACGCTTCTGTACCGCGGCGGCAAGTCCATTGAAGTTCTGTGCAGCTGGGAGCCGCGGTTTGCCGTCTTCGGCCGCTGGTGGCAGCAACTTTTCGGCGAGAGTGAGGGCAAGGAGGGAAAGGGATTGTTCCCTGTGAGCCTGGAATTCTCTGCAGACCTGCACTCCATGGGGCAGATGATTCAGCAGGGGCCCAGGAACCTGTTTGAGACGGTGGTGCGCTTTGCCCCGCCGGAGCAGCAGGTGGCTGTGGAGATGGACTGGAAGGATTTGGACGGACTCAACTATCTGCAGGGGAAGACCTTTGAGGATGTGGCGGAGCAGGCATGCCAGGGGACCATCGCGGCCCATGTGGACGGCGGCGTGCCCGTCATCACCCTGGAAGCCGGCCCCACAGACGCGGGGACGGTGGGAGAGCTGTTCTACTTCTTTGAGCTGAGCTGCGCGCTGTCCGCCTATCTGCTGGATGTCAATCCCTTTGACCAGCCGGGCGTAGAGCAGTACAAGGAAAATATGTATGCCCTTTTGGGCCGGCCAAAAAACAACCGTTGACAGAAAAACTGTAGAAAAGCGGTTGAAAAAAAACGGTCCAACTGATACAATATGACCACAAGAGCTGGTTCGCCGGCAGACGAAGGAGGTTTTCACTATGGTAAAAGTGATTATGGGGCTCAAAGGCTCCGGCAAGACCAAGCAGTTGGTTGAACTCATCAACAACGCTGTTCGCGAGGAGAACGGCAGCATTGTCTGCATGGAAAAGGGCAACAAGCTGCGCTTTGATATCGACTACCGTGTCCGCCTGATCGAGTCCGACTCGTACGGCGTCGACGGCTATACCTTCCTGAAGGGCTTTGTCAGCGGCCTGCACGCTGGCAACTTTGACATCACCAATCTGTTCATCGACAGCCTGTACAAGATTTCCGGCTCCAGCGACCTGAAGGAGACGGAGGAATTCTTGCAGTGGTGCGAGAAGTTCAGCGAGGCCAACGGCGTGAACATCACCATCACCATTTCCGATGACATTGCCAATGCGACGGAAAGCATGAAGAAATACTTCTGAATTTCAAAGGCGCAGGGCGAACCGGAAGGCTCGCCCTGCGTTTTTCTGCCAAAATACAGGCCGGAACCCCGGCTGGAAAATACACAGGAGGCGGCCTATGGCTGCAATGCAAGACGAAATTTCAAGGCGCAGGACCTTTGCGATTATCTCGCACCCGGACGCTGGTAAGACGACCCTGACGGAGAAGTTCCTGCTCTACGGCGGTGCCATCGCCCAGGCGGGCGCAGTCAAGGGCAAAAAGGCCAAGGCGGCCACTTCCGACTGGATGGAAATTGAAAAACAGCGTGGTATCTCGGTCACCTCGTCGGTCATGCAGTTTCAGTATGAGAACTTTGTCATCAACATTCTGGACACGCCGGGCCACCAGGACTTCTCCGAGGACACCTACCGCACCCTGATGGCGGCGGACTCCGCTGTCATGGTCATCGACGGCAGCAAGGGCGTCGAGGCGCAGACGCGGAAACTCTTCAAGGTCTGTGCCATGCGCCATATCCCGATTTTCACCTTCATCAACAAGATGGACCGGGAGGCCAAGGACCCCTTTGACCTGTGTGAAGAGCTGGAGCACGAGCTGGGCATCGACACCTACTGCTGCAACTGGCCCATCGGCTGCGGCAAGGAGTTCCGCGGCGTCTTTGACCGGGATCAGTCCCAGATTTTGCTGTTTTCCGGCGAGGACCGCAAAAAGAAGGCCGACACGGTGCAGATGGAGCTGGACGCGCCGGAGCTCACGGCGCTTCTGGGCGAGCAAAAAGCCGCGCAGCTGCGCGAAGAGGTGGAACTTCTGGGCGCGGGCCGGGAATTTGACATGCAGGCGGTCCGGGCCGGCACGCTGAGTCCGGTGTTCTTCGGCTCCGCCCTCACGAACTTCGGCGTGGAGCCGTTTCTGGAGGCGTTTTTGCGCATGACCACGCCGCCGCTGCCGCGCATGTCCGACCAGGGGCTCATCGACACCTTCTCCCCGGACTTTTCCGCCTTTGTCTTTAAGATTCAGGCCAACATGAACAAGGCCCACCGCGACCGCCTGGCCTTCCTGCGCATCTGCTCCGGCAAGTATGAGCGGGAGGCGGAGGTCTACCATGTCCAGGGCGGCAAGAAGATGCGTCTGAGCCAGCCGCAGCATCTGATGGCCTCCGAGCGCGAGATCATCGACGAGGCCTATGCCGGCGATATCATCGGCGTCTTTGACCCCGGCATCTTTTCCATCGGCGACACCGTCACGATGCCGGGCAAGAAGTTCCGCTTCGGCGGCATCCCCACCTTTGCCCCGGAGCACTTCATGCGCGTCTCCCCGAAGGACACCATGAAACGCAAGCAGTTTATCAAGGGCACCGAGCAGATCGCCCAGGAGGGCGCTATTCAGATTTTCAAAGTGCCGTACACCGGCATGGAGGAGGTCATCGTAGGCGTTGTGGGCGTGCTGCAGTTTGATGTCTTTCAGTACCGGATGAAGAACGAATACGGCGTGGACCTGCGCATGGAGGGACTGCCCTACGAGTACCTGCGGTTTATCACCGCCTGTCCCGGCGAGCCGAAGGATCTGAACCTCACCTCCGACGCTGAACTCCTGGAGGATTACCGCGGACACAGCCTGCTGGTCTTTTCCAGCAGCTGGAGTATCGACTTTATCCTCAAGCGTAATCCAGGGCTGGAGCTGTCTGAAACCCTTTCGGAACCCCAGGGTGAGGATGCTGACTGAGCCTGCTGTAAAAGCAATATGTGGAAGAAAAGAAATTGAAAAATTGAAATATCTGGTTGAGATTCCTTTAAGTGCCTGTTATAATATTGGCAATTTCTGTCGAACTGTTTGTGTGGTTTGACGGGGGAAATGGAGGAAAGAAACCAATGAACATGAAAAAAAGTGTAGCAAAGACCCTGGTAGTTGCAGCAGTGGCTGGCGCTCTGATGGTGCCGGCTGCAGCAACTGACGCCGCGGAGAACGCCATTACCGTGACCGTTGACAACAAGGCGGTGGTATGGGAAGACGCCACCCCGTTTATCCAGGACAACCGCACGCTGGTTCCCCTGCGGGCCGCAGCGGAGGCCATGGGCCTGGAAGTCGACTGGGACGGTGCGGCCAAGTGTGCCAGCTTCTCTGCCAGCTACAAGCCGACACAGAAGTGGATGGACGAGATCAAGCAGGACGAGCCCCAGATGTTCCTGACCCAGACCACGGTGAAGATGTACGCCAATCAGGACTCCTATGAGGCGGTCAATGTCTGGACCGTCTATGACGCCAATGGCAACACCGTTGATGTCCAGGAAGAAGTGCTCCCGCTGGAGATGGACTCCGCAGTTGTGATGAAGGACAACCGCACCTATGCGCCCATCCGCTATGTGGCGGAGCCCTTTGGCTATGAGGTCGGCTGGGATGCAGAGAGCCGTACCGTTCAGATTGCTGATGCAGTAGACAGCGCTTGGAAGGGCGAACTGTATTATGCAGCGGGCACCGATGCTGAGAACGCCGGCGGGCTGATTCTGGCAGTGGGAGATTTGGAGAATATCGCCTCCCTTACCATCCAATCTGCAACGATCCAGAATGTGACTGCTGAAGATGAGGCCGCAGCACTGAACTTTGTCCAGCTGTCTGAGGAAGACACCAAGGCATTCCAGAAAGCGCAAGCAGACCTGACCATTGAAGCGGATCTGGTGGCGTATGGCGCAGAGACTGCCATTGCGGCAGACCAGCAGTACAATGTGGTCGTGTCGATGGAAATTGTCAAGTCCAACGGTATTGTTGAAACCCCTGAAGTGACTTTCCAGATCAACGCACCAGAAGCAGAGGAAGCTGCAAACTGAGAATCCCCTTATAAAGGCCCCAGCCGGCAGATACCGGCTGGGGCCTTTTCCTGTCTTGCGCCGGCGGAACAAGCCTGCTATAATAGAGCAAAACCATGCCGCGATGCGGTGAAAGGATGAGACAAGATGAAGTTTAGAAGATGTTGTGGCGCCCTGGCAGCTGCCATGCTGGCCGGCACCTTGACGATTTCCGCCGCTGCGGCTGCGCCGGTGGCGGTGCAGATCAACGGCAATGAAGTTCAATGGACGGACGCATCGCCTTTTGTGGCCGATGGCCACACGCTGGTGCCCATGCGGGCCGCGGCTGAGGCCATGGGCCTGGAGGTCAACTGGAATGACATCACCCGCAGCGCCGAATTCTCCTACACCTACAGCCGGGACAAGGCCCCGGAGGTGATCGAGAGCGAGGATGGCACGGATTATCTGACCTATCTGGAGGTGTCGATGAAGATCGGGGAACCGCGCTGCCTGGTCACCTATGGCTATACCCGCTATGATGCGGACGGCAACGAGATCCGCTACCAGGGCAAGACCTATGCCGAGGCCATGGATACCGCGGCCGTGATTCAAGACGGCCACACCTATGCGCCCATCTCCAATTTGGCCGCCCACTTTGGCTATGATGTGCTCTGGGACGGCGCAACCAAGACTGTCATGCTGGAACCGGCGCAGGCGACGGAATGGAGCGACGCGCTGATGCAGGTCAAGCGGGGCGGTGAGCCCAGCGGTGAATGGGTACTGGCGTTCTATGATTTGGACGGCATTGCCTTGCTGGAGGTGACGGACGCCGCCATGTCCTATCAAAAGGGCGGCGAAGAGATCACCGAGCCGGTCCGGATGCAGCCGCTGACCGCAGAGGAGGCCGCTCAGCTGGCCGCAACTTCTCCAGACCTGGAGGACAAGACCGATGTGATGATGTACTGGGTTTCCAAGGACGACATCGAGCAGGAGACCGATTGCAGCCTCTTCTACCGGGTGGAGATTGTCAAGGATAACGGAGCCAGTTATTCTGTGCTGCACCATACCACCATCGAAAAAGAGTGATAAAAGCCACCTCTCCGCCGCCTGCGGCGGCACCTCCCCTCCAGGGGAGGCATTGGGGGTGCAAAACAAAAAGGCTTCCCTTGAGGGGGAAACCGGCGAAGCGCCGCCAGCGGCGGAGAAAGCGAGCCGGTTTCGAGGAAGCGG
>ENA-UESD01001307-UESD01001307.1-human-gut-metagenome-genome-assembly--contig:-NODE-1307-length-20507-cov-86.416936_pt1 | contig 20507 bp, 15 predicted proteins | sample MGYA00242985_ERZ507986 | MGnify/ENA primary metagenome ERZ507986 (study PRJEB26167, sample SAMN06115408) | human gut metagenome | host: Homo sapiens | place: China:Guangxi | collected 2016-04-06... | reverse complement strand
AATCAACCTATCTGGAAAGCTGGGGATCCGGAGCGAAACGCATTATGGACGCATGCCGTGAGCAAGGTATAGAAGAGCCCATCTGGCGATGTGACGGTGGTTTTGTGATTGTCACATTCAAACGACCATTTTACGGGCTAAGCTACCAAGAAAAGAAGCCTGCAAAAAAGAATTTATGGGGTAATGTCGCCCAAAATGTCGCCCAAAATGTCGCCCAAAATGTCGCCCAAAATCTTGATAAGAAAATTATTCAAATCATAAAATCTAATCCCTGCATTAAACGAGAAGATATTGCGAACCAATTATTTGTTACGAAAAAGACAATTGAGCGACATCTTAAAAATCTTGGAATTAAGTGGGATGGACATCCCAAAACCGGGAAATGGATTCTGCAAGATAATAACATTTAACGGGCTTTTCTTGTATATTAAATAGTTATTATAAACTACAAAAATGTGAGTGCGAATAATGGTATGTTAGTCCCAGCTGCTCAAAAACTATACGGTGTATTGTCAAACTTGGAGAGATTATGTCTGACTGCTGGATAAAAATAATTTGAAAAATAAGAAAGAATTTATTTTGATATGTCCATATTTGTTACACCTCTTTATACCACAAAAGCGGGAGATCTGCCGGTAAGAGCAGGTATTTTTATACCTGTTACTCTCCATATACGGCGGTTTCGTAGCTCCGTGTTGGAGCGTTAATGTGCTCACTGTCTTTTATAATTTTTCAGAATATTCAGATAATATAAAAACTCAATTAATTTTCTTCCGGGCGGATAAAACCGATAGGGCGGCGCGGTTTGTCTGACAATTTCTGATGTACCTGCAATTCTGCCAGTGTCTGATTGATGAGTTCGAGTTGTATGCGGGTGTCTTCGTTGATATCGTTCTGGTCGGCGAATATTTCTTCCATGTAGTCTTTCAATTTTTTCATTTCTTCCCGGAGTTCAGCATTCTTATCAACGGGAGGATTAGATATTAAGCGGCGCACAGCTACGAAAGCACGCATGATATTAATATTCACCTGTATGGCTGTATCCGAGTTTGATATACCGGAAAGCATGGCTGGTCCTTGTTCGGTGAAGGCATAGGGGAGTTTACGGGTACCTCCCCAATTTGATATTCCATTTTGGAATATCAAGTTTGTTTTCAACTGGTCAAATTCTTCTTTTGTTAGTTGAAACATAAAATCAGAGGGGAAACGCTTGATATTTCTTTGAACGGATTTATTCAAATTGCCGGTGGTTACCTGATACAATTCAGCTAAATCGCGGTCTATCATTACTTTATGTCCGCGGATTTCATATATTTTGCTCTGTATGAGTTGTAAGTCTGCCATAAACACATAGTTTCCGGATTGAATCCTATAAATTTACCTTAATCGTCCTCATACCAGTCCGGGATAAAATCGACCGGCAGATCTTTTGAATCCTTACGTTCCTTTGATAATACTTCCAACAGCTTGTATTCGGTCCAGGCAGGTTCGCCCATATTTCGGTCCAGATAGCTCGTTGCACTGATACGTATTTGGTATTCGTACCCCGGCTCGTAATCAAACTTAGTGATGTTGCCAAGAGGTTGCCACTCCGACTGCGATTCGTTCTTGACTGCGTACACATCAGTAAGAGTGCTATTGCCACACGATGTAACTACTCCGGGTAACTTCTTAGAAGCCACAGTCAGAGTGTACTCTTTGTAATCGGTAACCTTTCGGACATCGCGGTCATCATCGTTACTGCAAGCTGAAATAAAAAGGCAGGCGATGAATAGGAAAGAAATGATTTGGTTTCTCATATTCTTTATTGGCTCTCGTAGGCTCAACAGAGAGAATTAGTTAAATATAGAAAACGTGAGCCAACTATGCCACGTCTTGATTTGTAGGTCGTAGGAAACCATTAGTGCAGATGTTACAATAGCAGCCCACGCTATAAGCGTGAGAATCACTATGCTATCTCTTGCACTGATTCTTGAATTTCCTACATTCACAAATCTCAAGATAAGCATAACGCTTCTTATTTTTTTCAAAATGTCGTGCAGGCCAAAGACTTGCGATGGCACAGTTAGCTATTATTATCAAGAATAGCACCATATCTCCCGATAAATGTGTAATTTTGCGTTGATAAAACAATTACGATGGCACAAGAAATAGACCACAATCTCGAAAATCAGCTCTATGATGATGTCTGTAACATCATAGAGCAAGCCCGTTATCGGGTTGCTGTGTATGTGAATTCCGAAGCGTCCATGATGAACTGGAATGTCGGCAAAAGGATTAAGGAAGATGTGCTACTCAACAAACGGGCAGATTACGGAGAGCAGGTTCTTAAGCGTTTGTCTCAAAGATTGAAAGCCAAGTATGGCGGTGGGTGGGGTTATCAGAAACTCCAACATTGTGTACGCGCTGCGTACACTTTTGGTGAGGACGAGAAAAGGGGCTGTCTAACAATAAAATGTTATTCAGCCCTTTTTTTGTTCTTCGTGAGTATATATTTTCTTTTCAGTGAGTTTATGCAGCCTTTTTCTTTCTCTCATCGTTAATTTGTATAGTTCTTCGCCAATAATGTGTCTTTTTTAGCGATTTTGCTTCCCCCAAATGACGAACCGCCCTCCGGGCAGCCATTTTGCTGATGTTATGTGCAATGGCTTTTAATCCGAACTCGATACAGACCCCGGTAATGCCTCTTAACCTGAACCGTCTGAACTTCCCCGCTTCTTTAATATTTGCAAAGACTGCTTCCGGTTCAATGGATCTTTTCTTCCTGTGAAAGATCCCTTCTTCACTGTTGAGCAGTTTCCTGACTTTTTCCTTGTACCGGCTGAGCGTATGACTGACTTCTATCTTTCTGTTACCCATAGCTTTGTTACAAAGTCCACGCACAGGACATCCCGCACATTTCACCGCCCTGTAGACACTGACCCGTGAGCTGTATCCTGCATCGGATTTACGCTCTTCTTCCCGGATGAAAGACAGATGCTGCCCCATGGGACAGACATAGTAGTTTCCTTTCGGGTTATAGAACAGATTCTGCACAAGGAAGGCATTTTTCTTATACTTACGTTTCTGCTCCTGATGGAACATATTGTACTTGACATAAGGAATGAGGTTATGACCAAACAGGTATCCATAGTTTTGCTCACTGCCGTAGCCTGAGTCAGCAACCACCACACTACTTTGTCTGCCGTAACGTTTTTCAAAACTCTCCAGGAAAGGGATAAGTGTAAGCGTATCGGTGGGCCGCTGATAAACGGCATAGTTGGTTATGAACTGATTTTCCGTGGCTATCTGTATATTGTAACCGGGCTTTAGCTGTCCGTTTTTCATAGCATCTTCCTTCATGCGCATGAACGTAGCATCTGTATCGGTTTTCGAATAGGAATTGCGTTCTCCCAGGATATCGAGAGCGCGTTCATATTCAAGTATTTTCGGTATGGATTCTTTTTCTGTCTTTTCTACTGCCTTCTTTATTTTCTTGGGAACTTCCGTACTATTCATCTTTTTTTGTATACGGGCTGTCCGTGCCTGGAACTCTTCCACAGAAAGTTTTTCGTCCGGTTGTGTTTCACGGCTCTCCATTTCCAGTACCTGTTCTGCCTCAGAGAGGATGCGGCGGGTCTTTTCCCTCAGACGGGTATCATACGTTTCTATACTCCCACGCCACACAAAGGTGTATTTATTAGAAGCCGACTCGATTTTCGTGCCGTCTATATATTGTTGTACTTCTAAGGAGACAAAACCCTCCGAATGAAGGAGTTCTACCACTTGTGTAAAAATACCGTCAAAAGAGTCTTTTAAGCGTTTACCACGGAAATAATTTATCGTACGGAAGTCCGGACGTGCTCCGCCCGATAACCACATGTAATGGAGGTGTTCCTGAAGTTGACGCTCGATTTTTCGAGAGGAGTAAATATTGTTCAGATAAGCATAAATCAGTACTTTTAGCATCATACGCGGATGAAAACAACTATTGCCGCCTCCCTTATAACTTGCAAGCACCTGACTGACATCGAGACGGTCTACAATACTGTTTAAAACACGTACGGGATGAGTGGCAGGAATTAATTCATCAAGACTCGGAGGTAATAATTGGATTTGACCCTGATTATCGGATTTAAATGCTATCTTTGCCATCGGTATCAGATTGTGTGTTATTTAGTTAGGCAAAACAAATATAATAAATCAATCTGAAACTGAAAAGGCTTTCAAACTGATTTTCAGCAAGAAAGCCTTATTTTTTTTAATAAAAAAGAACTGTCTAAAACTTGTTAGACAGTCCCCAATTGAGTTGGACTCACCTGCGGTCACTAATGGCACTGAACAACAGTGTGGCCCGTCAGTTTTATATGGAGATGTGCCGCCTTGAACATTGGTCAACACGTACTCTTGATGAGAAAATAGATGCGCAATTGTTTGAGCGCACGGCCATCAGCCGTAAGCCGGACGAGATAATCAAGGCTGAACTTGACAAGGTAAAGGAGAAAAACGAATTACAGCCGGATATGGTATTCCGCAGCAGTTATTTTCTTGACATGCTCGGATTGCCTGATGTTTTCAGCGAAAGCGATTTGGAAACAGCGATACTCGATCAAATTCAATATTTCCTTAAAGAGTTCGGCTCTGATTTCGCATTTGTCGACCGACAGAAACGCATCCCTGTTGATGGAGTGGATTATCGGCTTGACCTGCTGTTTTACCACAGGGGACTGCGCCGACTGGTAGCAATCGACCTTAAGCTCGGAAAATTCAAGCCGGCATACGAAGGGCAGATGCTGCTGTATCTCCGCTATCTCAACCGCCATGACAGGAAAGAAGGCGAGGCTTCGCCAATAGGTCTGATACTTTGTTCTGAGGGTAATACAGAACATATTGAGTATCTTATGCTTGATGAAGAATCGCCCATCAAGGTAGCCCAATATTACACGAAACTACCAGATAAAAAACTGCTTTCCGAAAAATTGCAACGTGCCATTGCCATAGCAAAAGAACATTACCGCTTGAAAAAACGTGATGAGGATTAAAGAACGCCGACATAGATATAGATAAAAGAGAAAGGGGTGTATAATGAACTTTTTTTGCAACTGATATAGCAAGCCACGAATTTATTGTCATGAAAAACCAAGCCAAATACCAATAGGGCGAAAGTGTGAACAAATCGTTCACTCATTGATGAACCTTGCAATGTAGCATCAGAACATTTTACTTTAAGCGTACTATATATACGCTTGGAGTAAAATAAAATTATCTACGCATGAGTACCAACCTGCCCAATTTCACACATACATAGCTAAGCCTTCAAAAAAGAAAAATAGTATTTACCCTTTTCCAAAACACCTGTCATACAGTCCCTCTTATAATGCGTTCCTTATTTCTTTTTTGAAGGCCAGATCTTCCATCGAAAGAGGCGTTTGTATGTAAATAAAAGTTAAATGCATTAAATCTTTGGTTTTAGAATCCCTATAGAACCCATAACGTCACTTTTCTATCGTATTATGCGCAAACTATTGAACACCAGTCATTAACAAATACTCTGACAAATAAATTCAAGTCTATTGTAACTTGAAATCCTTCCTTATCCGTTCTTGTGATTGGAACTTTTATACTACTCATACCAACTATTCTTCTTTTTTGCCAACGGCTACCATATTGGCATGTTTAATAAATGGTTGGTATATATACATAAAAACGTGGAGCCAGTCCTGTCACTCGTTCCACAGTGTAAAGGCCTTCGCATTGCCCTGCCAGTCGAAACGAGCAACGCCGAAAGCCCCACGCCAGTGTAAGTATATAGAAAGCACTCTTGACAACGAACAATAGAATCGTCCGAAGCCAATGAGAGCTGTATATAATACACCTCATGAGGCGTTCTGCATTGCTTTGTTTTTGACTTACAGTTGAATTTGCGAAGTTCATCGATCGTCAAAACCAAAGCGTACAAAAACGCCTTTTACCATATGTATGTCTGCCCAACCTCTGCCCATCGGGGCTTCCGGTATGGGTATAGACGTTACAAAGATAACACTTTTATCTCGGAAACCACTTTGTTTTGCTGGTAAAGTATGATTTTAAGGTCTGATTTAACATTATTAAATATAAATATGTCAAAGAAATCCACTTCCTCGTGACTTTTCTTGCTAAAAAATTTGTATTATCAATGATTATTCGTATCTTTGCATCGTCAGTCCTCGCCAAGCCTCTTAACAATGCTCAAATCGTGCGAGGCGTTTTTTGTTTATACACTTTTGAATATGGCGAATCTTATTCCCTTTACAAAACGGTTTGAATCTTCTGAAAATCTCGTTAATTTGCTTGAATCACGAGGTTTACAGATTTGTGATAGAAACAAAGCCATACAATACCTTGACAACATTGGTTATTACAGATTGTCTGCTTATATGTATCCTTTGTTGAAGATGCCCAAAACAGCACATTTGTATAAGGAAGGTTCAACATTCAAAAAGGTGATGATGCTTTATCGCTTTGACAAGAAACTGAGACTACTCATGTTCAATGAAATAGAAAAGATTGAAATTGCTATCAGACGTGCGGTGATGCAAATAACAGCAGATATGACAGACAATCCTTTCTGGCTTACTGACCCTTCTTACTTCTTGGATAGTTCCAGGTTTAATGAAACAATGCGAGCTATATCCAAGGAATACAGCAAATCTAAGGAGGAGTTCATTCTCCATTTCAAACGAACCTACTCAGAGCCTTACCCACCATCGTGGATTTTAGGAGAACTGCTTACTATTGGAAACGTCAATGCCATTTATCGCAACATTAAACAAAATCGCATACGCAAGCGTATTGCCAAACGTTTTGGGTTGCCTATCAATGTGTTTGAGTCATGGCTCACGGTTATTGCTGTTACTCGAAATGCCTGTGGTCATCATTCAAGAGTATGGAACAAACAAAATGCTATTCAGCCAGCAATTCCCAATAGTCCCGCAGGAGAATGGATAACGCAGCCAACAGATTCCATGCGTGCTTACTTTGATCTTTGCATCATCAAGTACTTTCTTAATGTTATATCCCCCAATAATGATATGCAATCCAAACTAACATGGTTGTTCATTCGGTTTCCTGAAATTGACTTAAAAGCTCTCGGCTTTCCGCAGGGATGGGAAACGGAACCATTATGGAGGTAATAACATGTGGAATGGCTACTATCATTCATTCCCTTACATGGTCTTTTTTGTTTCCTTTTTATCATATTACGGGGGCGGTTCAAACGACCCCATCCAATCCATATCTATGTAATTTTTGATGTAACTAAAAGTTAAATACGTTAAATTTTAGCCATTTCGTATCTATATAGAATCTACACGGCCACTTTTCTACCGTTTAGAGCGTATAATACTGATAATCAACTAATAATAGATACCAATATTGAATGAAACGATAAAATCCATATTGTCATAACTTATTACAATGTTAAAATTTTGAGGAATTTTCACCAATAATCCTGCTATTTTAAAGGCAAATTTTAAACTTATTCCAAGACTTTTTGCTACATTTCCAACTTTATCAACATCAACAACCACCTTGTTGTTTGAGAATTCACTTCCTGTATAATCTTGATAAAATAGTTCGAACTTTTTAATGTTCTTGTAGGTGTAACAATTCACGTCTTCTCGTTTCTCGATACCTACTTCTATATATTTATTCAACCATAAAGGAAGTACTGTGTCTTGTAATGATTTGTAATCTATATTATATTTATTAAGAAGTGACCTCATTGCCTCATTTATAGAAATCGTATACCAATTAATCTCCGAGGTACTTGTAAGCATTTCGAATTGCTCTTTGTACATCTTGCTTAAATATTTGATTATTAATTCTTCTTGGTGCAGGAACATTCCATTTGTTTATTTTAGGGTCGCGAGAATAAAAATACAATCCAGCCTCTTCATCGAATTCCTTCGCATTGAAAAGATAAGGTGTATTCCTATGTTGTTGCGCTCCTTTACGGACACTTACTAAAATAAAACATTTCCCCAATTAATTCACTTGTATTTTCCTCATGAGGAAAATACAAGTTATTTGGTATAGAATCCTTTAACTTAAAAAAAGCTTTGGTTTTTGTTTCACTATCGTACAAACAAAGGGTATTGGATACGACTTTAATTTTGTGAGACTTGGTAAATGTTGTATATTCACCATATAATTTTCCTTTTAAGAATAATCTGAGAGAAACATTTGCCCTGAGAGCATCTTGTAGCAGACCCGACAATATGGTTCTTTGTATCACTTTGAAATTATCTCTCTTTATCTTCAACGTACCTAAATACTTAAAATCATATTCAGTAATATAGCCTTCTACCTTTGTTTTTAAAGAGAATGTAACAGAATCGTCATGGCATTCTAAGCATAGTTTTTCTAATTCTGTGGCATAATTCTCCACATTATCATAGTCTCTGATAGTTGATGTGCTTTTTTTACAACTAACTATCAGAAAACAAATAGTTGTATATATACAAATAGTAATAATTTTCATAAGGTGTGGATTAGGTTTAACATATCGCAAATATAACGAAATAATATATAGGGTGTACGCGGAACAATCATTTTTAACATTGGTTAAGCGACTGGTAATTCAATCTTTTTCTTAAGCTTTTCTCACCGCTCGCGTCCGCCGTCCGATCAGATTCCGTTCGCCGCCCGATCAGATTCCGTTCGCCGCCCGATCAGATTCCGTTCGCCGTCCGATCAGATTCCGTTCGCCGTCCGATCGGATTCCGTTCGGGTGACGATGACTTTTCGTGAGGGTTTTGCTGCAAGAATTGAACAGCTAAAGATGCAAGTCGTAGTTCGATGTGCAGCAAAACAATGCGTAAAGCTGACCGACGGCACGAATTATTGCTATATATAATAGGTGGAATGAAGTTTTTTAGTTAATTTTGCGAATGATTAAAGCTACACACCCCATACTATAACTTTATATCTTTGGAATGAAAGAATTTGTAATATCAGAAGTAAAGGCTGAGACAGCCATACTCGTAGGTCTTATAACCAAGGAACAGGACGAGGCAAAGACAAAAGAATATCTCGACGAGCTGGAGTTCCTTGCCGACACCGCAGGTGCCGTAACCGTAAAGCGCTTCACGCAGCGCGTGGGCGGACCAAGCTCCGTAACGTACGTGGGTACGGGTAAGCTGGAGGAGATACGCGCATACATCGAGGCTGAGGAGGACGCTGAGCGCCCCGTCGGCATGGTCATCTTCGACGACGAACTCTCGGCAAAGCAGATGCGCAACATAGAGAAAGTGCTGCAGGTGAAAATCCTCGACCGCACATCGCTCATCCTCGACATCTTCGCCATGCGCGCGCAGACGGCTGCGGCAAAGACGCAGGTGGAGCTGGCGCAGTATCGCTATATGCTTCCGCGTCTACAACGTCTGTGGACTCACCTCGAACGCCAGGGCGGCGGCTCGGGCTCGGGTGGCGGCAAGGGTTCTGTGGGTCTGCGCGGACCTGGTGAGACGCAGCTCGAGATGGACCGCCGTATCATCCTCAACCGTATCACGCTGCTCAAGCAGCGACTCGTGGAGATTGACAAGCAGATGAGCACGCAGCGCAAGAACCGCGGACGCACCATACGCGTGGCACTCGTGGGATACACCAACGTTGGCAAGTCGACCATCATGAACATGCTCGCAAAGAGCGAGGTGTTCGCCGAGAACAAGCTCTTCGCCACGCTCGACACTACGGTGCGCAAGGTGGTGATAGACAACCTGCCGTTCCTGCTCGCCGACACCGTGGGCTTCATACGCAAATTGCCCACCGACTTGGTCGACTCGTTCAAGTCGACACTCGACGAGACGCGAGAAGCCGACCTGCTGCTGCACGTGGTAGACATCTCGCACCCCGACTTCGAGGAGCAGATACGCGTCGTGGAGAACACGCTGAAGGAGTTGGGATGCGCCGACAAACCGTCGATGATTGTGTTCAACAAGATTGACAACTACACGTGGACCGAGAAGGAGGAGGACGACCTCACGCCGATGACGAAGGAGAACATCACGCTCGACGAGCTGAAGCGCACATGGATGGCACGACTCGGCGAGAACTGTATGTTCATCTCGGCTAAGGAGAAACTGAACATCGACGAGTTCCGCGAGACAATATACCGTAAGGTGCGCGAGCTGCACGTGCAGAAGTATCCGTACAACGACTTCCTGTATATGGATGTGGAATAGAAAGGTGTTGTTGTTGTTGTGTTGAGATGTTGTTGTGTTGACATATGCATATCTCAACATCTCAACACAACAACACCACAACACCACAACATCACATCTCAACACCTCAACATCATATCTCAACACCTCAACATCATATCTCAACACCTCAACATCTCACCACAACAACATCTTTACAACACCTCAACATAACAACATCTCAACACCAAAAGCACATGATATATCGCAACTTAACCGAAAACGAAATCTCGACTCTACAAGCCAACAGCTGCTGGGCAGAAGACTGGCAACGCATTGAGGTGAGCGAAGATTTCGAGCCTCGCTTCTTCCACGGCGTAATGTTCTACGGCGATATACGCCTCGGAGCATTCACAAACAACGTGGAGGTGAGCCGCGGCTTCATGAAACACGCAGGCGTGAACAACGCCACACTGCGCAACGTAACCATTGGCAACAACTGTCTCATAGAAAACATTTCGGGATACATTAACAACTATATCATTGGCGACGATTGCATCATATCCAATGTATGCACTATGGAAACAACCGACGGTGCAACATACGGAGAAGGCAACTTGATATCGGTGCTCAACGAGGTGGGCGACGGAAACATTATACTCTTCCACGGACTGACAAGCCAGATTGCAGCACTTATGGTCAAACACTTCCACAACCGACAGCTGAAGGATGCCATACGCCGACTGATACGCGAAGAGATAGAACGCACTTCGCCAGATATGGCAACCATCGGCAACCGAGTGAAGATTGTGAACACTAAGGAGATTACGAATACCGTTGTCTACGACGACTGCGAGATAGCGGGCGCAGCACGACTCAGCGACTGCACTCTGATGAGCAACAGCGATGCATCGGTGTACATCGGTACAGGAGTAATCTGCGAGAACTCAATCATCAGCAACGGCTCGGCTATAACCAACAGCGTGAAGATGCAGGACTGCTTCGTTGGCGAAGCATGCAAATTGAGCAACGGCTTCACCGCAGCAGGCAGCGTATTCTTCGCCAACTCGTACATGGCGAACGGAGAGGCATGCGCAGCGTTCTGCGGTCCGTTCACCGCTTCGCATCACAAGAGCTCACTGCTCATCGGCGGACAGTTCTCGTTCTACAACGCCGGCTCGGCTACCAACTTCTCCAACCATGCCTACAAGATGGGACCGATGCACTACGGAACGCTCGAACGCGGATCGAAGACTGCCAGCGGTGCATACATACTGATGCCGGCGCATATCGGTGCCTTCTCCGTGTGCTTCGGCAAACTGATGTACCACCCCGACACACGCTCGCTACCCTTCTCGTATCTTATAGCATATAACGACACCATGTACCTGGTGCCAGGACGCAACCTGACAACCGTGGGACTGTACCGCGACATACGCAAATGGCCAAAACGCGACATGCGACCAAACGGCGCACGCAAAAGCATTGTCAACTTCGACTGGCTCTCGCCGTTCACCGTGGGCGAGATACTGCGCGGAAAGAAGATACTGGAAAATCTGCGCAACGCATCTGGCGAAGATGTGCCGACGTACAACTATCATGGGTATGTCATCAAAAACTCGTCGCTGCGCAAAGGCATCAAATACTACGACATCGCACTTCGCATATACATGGGAGCGGTGCTCAAACGCCATGCACCGATGGAGCCGACAACGAACGTGGGCACCGGACCGTGGACTGACCTGTCGGGACTGTTGCTGCCCGTGTCTGAGGAACAGCACCTCGTGGACGATATTCTCTCGGGCGAGATTGACACCACCGAGGATATTGCCGAGCGATTTGAGGAGATAAACGCCAACTATTCCGAATACCGCTGGGCGTGGTCGTATCGGATGATTATGAACTACTACGGCTTCTCAGAGCTGAACGAGGAGAACGTGGAACGAGTGAAGCGCGACTACGTCACGGCACGACGTGCATGGATTGCCGAGATTAAAAAGGATGCCGCAAAGGAATACGAACTGGGCGACGTGGAGGAAGAGGTGTTCAACAACTTCAACGAACAGCTCGACAAGGAGGTTGACTTTGAAAACCAGAAACTCTATATGTAATATTTTAGACAAAACAACAATAATGAAATTCAAATCCTTTCTTATTGCCGCAATACTCTCACTGGGAACAGCGGCTACTGCCTCGGCATACGAATACGAGACAGTGAAGGGCGACCCGATGCAGACACGCATCTACACGCTGCCCAACGGACTGAAGGTTTATCTTTCTGTGAACAAGGAGCAGCCACGCATACAGACTTACGTGGCTGTGCGCACTGGTTCGCGCAACGACCCTGCCGAGACAACGGGCTTGGCTCACTACCTGGAGCACCTCATGTTCAAGGGAACACGTATCTTCGGCACCACAGACGCAGCGAAGGAGCAGCCCTATCTCGACGACATCGAACGCCGATACGAGCACTATCGCACCGTGACCGACCCCGAAAAACGCCGCAAGCTCTATCACGAAATCGACTCGGTGTCACAGATTGCTGCGCAGTATTTCATCCCGAACGAGTACGACAAGCTGATGGCTGCCATCGGAGCCAACGGCACCAACGCTTATACAAGCAACGACGTGACGTGCTACGTGGAGAACATACCGTCGAACGAGGTGGACAACTGGGCACGCATCCAGGCTGACCGCTTCCAGAACATGGTCATCCGCGGATTCCACACAGAGCTTGAGGCTGTGTACGAGGAGTACAACATGCACCTCACAAGCGACTTCGACAAGGAGTGGGCTGCACTCGGCAAGAAACTCTTCCCTACTCACCCCTACGGCACACAGACCACTATCGGTACGCAGGAGCATCTGAAGAACCCATCAATCACGAATATCAAAAACTACTTCAAGCACTACTATGTGCCGAACAACGTGGCTATCTGCATGGCGGGCGACTTCGACCCGGAGGCTGTGATGGCTACCATCGACAAGTACTTCGGCTCGTGGAAGAAGAGTGAGCAGGTGAAGTACCCGCACTTCGCACCGGTGAAGGACCTCACGGCTCCGGCTGATACTACCGTAATCGGACAGGAGGCAGAGAACGTGTTCCTCGGCTGGAAGATGGACGGCTCGGCTTCGCTGCAGGCTGACACGCTCGACGTCATAGACCGTATGCTCGCCAACGGCAACGCCGGACTCATCGACATCAACGTAAACCAGAAGATGCTCTGCCAGGGTGTGCAGTCGGGCAAGATAGACATGCGCGACTACTCGCAGTTCATTATGATTGGTCAGCCCAACGAGGGACAGTCACTCGACGAGGTGAAGGCTATCATGCTCGCAGAAATCGAGAAGCTCAAGCGTGGCGAGTTCAGCGACAAGCTGTTGCCTTCGGTTAAGAACAACATGAAGCTCGAATTCCTGCGCTCGCTTGACAGTAACGAGAGTCGCGCAACGTCGTTCGTCAACACCTTCATCTACGGACGCCCGTGGAAGACGCAGGTGGAACGCTTCGACCGCATCGCCGGTATCACCAAGGAGCAAATCATGGACTTCGCCCGACGCCATTTCACCGACGGCTACGCCATCGTCTACAAACGTCAGGGCGAAGACCCCACACAGAAGAAGATTGAGAAGCCCTCTATCACGCCGATACCTTCCAACCGCGACCTGCAGAGCGCACTCGTGAAGGAGATAAAGGAGTCGAAGGTGAAGCCTATCGAGCCGGTATTCCTCGACTACACCAAGGACTTCGCTCGCACTACTACAAAGAAGAAGCAGCCGGTCTACTACATCCAAAACACGCAGAACGACCTCTTCGAGCTTCACTTCGTGTACGATTTCGGTTCGGAGGCTAACAAGTGGCTGCCCTACGCCACCGACTATCTCGACCTGCTCGGTACCGGCACGATGTCAGCAGCAGAGGTTAAGGAGCGTTTCTACGAGCTTGGCTGCGAATACAGCTTCACCCCCACATGGTCTACTATGACCGTATCGCTCAGCGGTCTCGGCGAGAACATGACCGAGGCAATGAAACTCATGGAGCAAATGCTCAACAATGCAAAGGTCGACAACGAGGCTTACAGCAAGTACGTTGACAACCTGCTGAAGGGTCGTCGCGATGCGAAGCTCAACCAAAAGGAGAACTTCTCAGCACTGCGCAACTACGCATTCTACGGCAAGTACAACCCCACGCGCAACGTGCCCGACAGCACAGAGCTCGTAACAACCCGTCCGCAGGACGTTATCAATATGATCGCTGCGCTGAAGAACTACAAGCACGACGTGGTCTACTACGGTCCGCTCGCCATGAAGCAGCTGCTTGCTATCGTCAACAAGAACCACATCACAGCGAAGACTCTGCTGGATGCGCCCGAGAACAAGCCGTACAAGATGGTGGAGACTCCGAAGAACGAGATACTCCTCGCACCATACGACGCAAAGAACATCTACATGATGCAGCTGCACAACGTCGACCAGAAGTGGACTCCGGAGGACGAGGCTAAGATTTCGGTGTTCAACGAGTACTTCGGTGGCGGCATGAACGGCATCGTGTTCCAGGAGCTGCGCGAGAGCCGCGGACTCGCCTACAGCGCATTCGCCGACTACAGCACAACTAAGCGCAAGGAGCATCAGACCAACTATGCTTATACATACATCATTTCGCAGAACGACAAGATGATGGACTGCATACGCGTGTTCAACAACATCCTCGACACAATGCCGCAGTCGCAGGCGGCGTTCGAACTGGCGCAGCAGGCTGCCGTCAAGCGCATCGCTTCGCAGCGCATCACCAAGGCTAACATCATCTTCTCTTACCTTGGCAACAAGCGCATCGGCATCAACTACGACTTGCGTCGCGACATCTACGCTGCCATGCCGAAACTCACACTCGAGGACATCGTGAAGTTCGAGCACGACAACATGGCTAACAAGCCGTGGCTCTACATCATCCTCAGCGATGAGAATAACCTCGACATGAAGTCGCTCGAGAAGATTGCGCCCGTCAAGCGCATCGCTACAGAAGAAATATTCACTTTTTAAACCAAATAACACTATGGCAACAACACCAGATTTCAAGTATGCTCCTATGTTCCAAATGGGCAAGGATGCTACCGAGTATCGCCTGCTTACCACCGAGGGCGTAAGCACAGGCGAGTTCGAGGGTAAGACAATCCTTAAGGTTTCGAAGGAAGCGCTCACACTGCTCTCTCAGCAGGCGTTCCACGATGTAGAGTTCATGCTCCGTCGCGAGCACAACCTGCAGGTGGCTCAGATTCTCTCCGACCCAGAGGCATCTGAGAACGACAAGTACGTAGCTCTGCAGTTCCTCCGCAACGCCGAGACAGCTGCCAAGGGCATCCTGCCTTTCTGCCAGGACACCGGCACCGCTATCATCCACGGCGAGAAGGGACAGCGCGTATGGACCGATTTCGAGGACGAAGAGGCTCTCTCACGCGGTGTGTACAACACCTTCACCGAAGACAACCTGCGCTACTCGCAGAACGCTCCGCTGAACATGTACGACGAGGTGAACACACGCTGCAACCTCCCTGCACAGATCGACATCGAGGCTGTAGAGGGCGACGAGTATCGCTTCGTAATGGTGGCTAAAGGCGGTGGCTCTGCCAACAAGACATACTTCTACCCGATGACCAAGGCTACCATCCAGAACGAGGGCACCCTGCTCCCCTTCCTCGTAGAGAAGATGAAGAGCCTCGGTACAGCGGCTTGTCCTCCGTACCACATCGCATTCGTTATCGGTGGCACATCGGCTGAGAAGAACCTCCTCACCGTGAAGCTCGCTTCTATCAAGTACTACGACTCGCTGCCTACAACAGGCGACGAGACTGGACGCGCCTTCCGCGACATCGACCTCGAAGAGAAGCTCCTCAAGGAGGCTCACAAGATCGGTCTCGGCGCACAGTTCGGCGGCAAGTATCTCGCTCACGACATCCGCGTAATCCGTCTGCCACGCCACGGCGCAAGCTGCCCAATCGGTATGGGCGTTAGCTGCTCGGCTGACCGCAACATCAAGGCTAAGATCACTAAGGACGGTGTGTTCCTCGAGAAGATGGACGCTAATCCTTCTGAACTTATTCCGGAGGAACTCCGTCGTCCGGGCGAGGGCACAACTGGCATCGAGATCGACCTCGACAAGGGTATCGACGCTGTACGTGCAGAGCTTTCTAAGTATCCGGTTAGCACACGCGTTAACCTCAAGGGCACAATCATCGTAGCTCGCGACATCGCTCACGCTAAGCTCAAGGCTCGTCTCGACGCAGGCGAGGAGATGCCGGCTTACTTCAAGAATCATCCTATCCTCTACGCTGGTCCGGCTAAGACTCCGGAGGGTTATCCTTGTGGTTCTATGGGTCCGACAACAGCCAACCGTATGGACCCGTACGTAGACGAGTTCCAGGATCACGGTGCTTCGCTCGTGATGATCGCTAAGGGCAACCGCTCACAGATGGTTACCGATGCTTGCAAGAAGCACGGCGGCTTCTATCTCGGCACAATCGGCGGCGTAGCAGCTGTTCTCTCGCAGAGCTCTATCAAGAGCATCGAGTGCGTAGAGTATCCGGAGCTTGGCATGGAGGCTATCTGGAAGATCACTGTTGAGGACTTCCCTGCTTTCATCCTCGTTGACGACAAGGGCAACGACTTCTTCCAGCAGCTGAAGCCCTGGTGCCCTAACTGCAAGTAGCCCCAGGGGGTGCACTTGTCTCAAGTGCACCAACCAACAAGTGCACCAATCAAGCAACAGTGCACCAACCAAGCAACAAGTGCACTAACCAAGCAATAACTGCATACAAACATACGACTCCCATAACCTGCTTACGGCTATGGGAGTCGTTTTTTTGGTGGCACCCTTTCTACTTCACGAGCACCTTTGTCGTTATGTTGCCACGCTTCACGATGTTTATGCCCTTTTGTGGAGCGTTCAAGCGGCGACCATTTACGTCGTAGTACTCTGCAGCGATGTTGTCCGTTGTCGAAACCGCATCAATACCGCTTGCAGCCTTATACGTGAAATAGCCCGTGGTATAGTTTGCCATCTCCTTACCAATCCTGTTTGGATCATAAGACACAGCACCCACAAGTTTCTTACAATTGCCAAATATTTCGCAATCTTCTGAACATGCTGTTGTCACAAACTTATCGCTTGCATAGATTGTGGCGAGGTTTACACAACCATAGAACATACCGTACATATTAGTCACGTTCTGTGTGTCGAAGTTAGAAAGGTCGAGGGAGGTGAGGCTATAACATTGGAAGAACATAAAATCCATATTAGTTACGCTCTGTGTGTCGAAGTTAGAGACATCAATGGAAGTGAGGTTACCACAATCACCGAACATACCGTACATATTAGTCACGTTCCGTGTGTCGAAGTTAGAAACATCAATGGAAGTGAGGTTGCCACAACCAATGAACATATTATGCATATTAGTTACGTTCTTTGTGTCGAAGTTAGAGACATCAATGGAAGTGAGGTTGTTACAACTACCGAACATATAACCCATATCTGTCACGTTCCGTGTGTCGAATTTTGAGAGTTCAAGGGAGGTAAGGCTATAGCAACAATGGTACATTCCTAGCATATTCGTTACTTTATCTGTATTGAATTTAGATACATCAATGGAGGTGAGACCATTACATCCAGAAAACATAAAACTCATGTCCGTCACGTTCCGTGTATCAAACTTAGATACATCAATGGAGGTAAGGCGACCGCATCCACAAAACATATAACCCATATCTGTCACGTTCCGTGTATCAAACTTAGAGACATTGAGGGAGGTAAGGCTATTACAACCATAGAACATAGCATACATGTCCGCAACATTCTGGGTGTTGAAATTGGAAACATTAAGCGAGGTGAGATTGCTACACCCTCCGAACATTCCTCTCATATTCGTTACTTTCTCTGTATTGAAATTAGAGACATCAATAGAAGTGAGGCTACTACAAGTATTAAACATTGCCCACATATTCGTCACTTTATCTGTATTGAATTTAGAGACATCAATAGAGGTGAGATTGTTACAACCTTCGAACATGCTCCCCATATCCGTCACGTTCTTTGTGTCGAATTTTGAGAGATCAAGTGAAGTAAGACTTTTACAATAATAGAACATACCAAGCATGTCCTCAACATTCTGGGTATTGAAATTGGAAAGATTAAGCGAGGTGAGATTGTTACATCCAACAAACATTACTCTCATACTCGTCACATTCTGTGTATTGAACTTAGAGACATCAATAGAAGTGAGACTATTACAACGGCTAAACATAGCCCTCATACTTGTCACATTCTGCGTTTTGAAATTAGAAACATCCAGTGAGGTAAGGCTACTACAACCACTAAACATGGCTCTCATGCTCGTCACTTTCTCTGTGTTCAGATACCCTATACCTTCAATAGTGGTTAAATCTTTACATCCAAAGAACCAGCTGTAACAATTTGTGGGACGTGCATTGGCAAAAGAAGGATCGAAGATAACTTTCTGAATGTTGTTTTTATTATCCTCGGTACCATCACCATCATACCAAGCAGGATTAGTCTCACCCTCATTCAGCGAGAACGCCCCTGCTGGTTTATTTGCATCGTGTTTAAAGGTCAGCGTTCCGGCTGCGTTGTCTAATACGACATACGACTCTACGGTCTGAGCAAACACATTACTACCCCATACGGGTAGACAGATCGCAATTGCAAGCAAAAAGCGAACAATTCGGGGGTAAAATTTTGTTTTCATAATTATTGGATTTTATATTAATAGTTTTGTATTGTATTTTTCTGTTGCAAATAAAGTAAAGTTATTAGTGTCCCCCGATTTTAATGGGACACTAATGAAACGAACAAGACTGCACCCTCTACTTCACGAGCACCTTTGTCGTTCTGTTGCCACGTTTCACGATGTTAAGACCCTTTTGGGGAGCGTTCAAGCAGCGACCATTTACGTCGTAGTACTCTGCAGCAATATTCTCCGTTGCCGAAACCGCATCAATACCACTTGCTGCCTTATACGTGAAATAGCCCGTGGTGTAGTTTGCCATCTCCTTACCCACCTTGTTTTCATCATAAGGCACAGCACCCACAAGTTTCTCACAACCACTAAACATCCTTTCATAGTATGAACAAGCAGTAGTCACAAACTTATCACTTGCATAGATTGTGGCGAGGTTTACACAACCATAGAACATACCGTACATATTAGCCACGTTCTGTGTGTCGAAGTTAGAAAGGTCGAGGGAGGTGAGGCTACTGCATCCCTTAAACATAGTCCACATACTCGTCACATTCTGTGTATCAAACTTAGAGACATCAAGGGAGGTAAGATTACTGCAGTTATTAAACATATAATCCATATCTGTCACATTCGCTGTGTTAAAGTTAGAAACATTAAGAGAAGTGAGGTTGCTACAATCACCGAACATATAAAACATATCCGTAACATTCTGTGTTCTAAACTTAGAGACATCAAGGGAGGTAAGGTTGGTACAAGATGCAAACATAGATCTCATGCTCGTCACTTTCTCTGTGTTAAGATATTCAAGACCCTCGATAACTATTAAATCTTTACATCCCACAAACCAAAAACAACAATTCGTTGGGCGAGCATTAGCAAAAGAAGAATCGAAGACAACTTTCTTAATATTGTTTTCATTATACCCGGTATGATCACCTGCCATTGCATACCAAGCGGGATAAAGCCCACCCTCATCCAGCGAGAACGCTCCTGCGGGTTTATTTGCATCGTGTTTGAAGGTCAGCGTTCCGGCTGCATTATCTAACACGACATACGACTCTGCTGTTTGAGCGAACATATTGCTACCCCATACGGGTAGACAGATCGCAATTGCAAGCAAAAGGCGAACAATTCGGGGGGGGGTAAAATTTAGTCTTCATAATTGTTTGGTTTTAGTATTAATTAGTTCGTATTGTTTAAATAATATTTTTCAGTTGCAAATAAAGTAAAATATATTAAGAGCAACAATATATTTTAGTTAAGATTTTTAAAATAGTCGAAATTATCTACCATATCTTCCATTTTCAGCGTAGCGCGTTGCGTATCAAAGGGATAAGGGCTGGAAGATGCAGATTGTATCTACCAGGATTTGAAGGCATCTTCCATCAAATTATAGGAGGGTATAGCATCTTGCTATACCCACGCAGACACTAACCATAGGAGGCGGCGTGGGTATGGCAGGATGCCATACCCTCCTAAACAAAAAAAGGTCTCCAAAGTCGTTTGACTCTGAAGACCTCAAGTAAAGAAGGCAGCCACCTACTCTCCCGCATTGCATTGCAGTACCATCGGCGCAAGCGGGCTTAACTTCTCTGTT
>ENA-UESD01001305-UESD01001305.1-human-gut-metagenome-genome-assembly--contig:-NODE-1305-length-20514-cov-3.110486_pt1 | contig 20514 bp, 36 predicted proteins | sample MGYA00242985_ERZ507986 | MGnify/ENA primary metagenome ERZ507986 (study PRJEB26167, sample SAMN06115408) | human gut metagenome | host: Homo sapiens | place: China:Guangxi | collected 2016-04-06... | reverse complement strand
ACTCCCCTGTTGATTGGGATCCTCATAAAAGGTCACGCCAGGGAAATTTGGAGCAAGATAATCGGCCAAACTCTTTGCGATCGTAGAAACAGTGAAATTCATTCTATGATATCTCCTATATCTGCCAGTTCCTGACGGAGCACCCGTTTGTATTCCTCTTTTGCTGCATCTACCATAAACAGCCCTTTGACATACGCCGTTTTGGTGCCAACCACAATGCCGCCGGAGCCGTCTGGGTTATACTCCAGCATTCCAGATGCCTCGTTGATCACAAGTCCGGGGACAAAATGGCGGTCCATACGATGCCCCTGATCCACATAGGACGCATATTGCTTGTCATTCGCAAGCAACGATACATACTGATTCCCGCGCCTGTTGGCAACTGGTTTGCTATCAGTCGCCCAGTGTTGCTTCATCTCGCCAGATCGTGTGTTGGTTCCTCTCAGATCTCCCGTTTTAGGAGGCGTTAACTCAGCGGCCTTTTCCACGGCCCGAATTGCAGCTCCGGTTGCCGCCTGTTTCAGTTTTTCAGGAAGTTGTGCCTCAATCGCATGGAGTTGCTTCACCCGTTCCTTCAGTGTCATCCGGCACACCTCCCTTGACGCGCTCCTGCTGCAGCAACCGGATTTCCTGATGGGCCAGTCCGGGGATGATAGCTCCAAAGGGTTCATAATAGAGGTTGGGGTCCGCCGCAAAGGCCCGGATTTTGGGTCCAGGCTTCCCGAGTTTTCCACCTCTGGTGATGATGAGCTCATCTCCTGCCTGGATGTTCACGGAGATGTCACAGGCCAAGTGGTCACTTTCCTGTACATTCGCCGCCGTCTGCGTCATGTTGATGGGCTTGTTGTCGCTCTGATAGATGCGGCACGGAATGGCTTTCAATACCTGTTGCCGCTCTTGCCTGGTCAAATTTCCGTCTTTGACTTCCGCCACCCGATAGACATCCATTCGGTCGGTGTACCAGTCTGTCCAGTTCATAGGACAAGCGTCCCTCCCATTCCAATCAGTTTGGCCCGGTTTGCCAGCATCTGTCCATAGGTCGTGGAATTGAGGTCGCCCCAGTCCTCTGTTCCTGAGGTGATGGCCGCCGTATCATAGGTGACAGAGGCGTCCCCCAATGTAGCGGATTTCACCATGCCGACCAGAGCGCCGGACGCAGCGGCCTGCGCCGGGGTCTCGTTCCCCTGTGCATATCCGCGCAGGTGCAGCGTCGCATAGTGAGCCACATACAGGCCGGCGGCATACCGCCATCCATCCAGCCATTTGTCCGGTTGGATGGCGGCATTTGCCATCTTGATTATCTCTTCCAGCATGGGCATGGATCCGAGAAACTGGCCATTCGGTGTAAAAAACTGGGGATAATCCACATAGAAATCATCTGCAGTGTAGTGCCCGACTCCGTGCCCAATATTTGATGCTGCAGCCTTTACGCCAAAAAACTGCGGTTTCACAATCCATCCCATTCCGGCTGCTCCTTACTCTTCCGTGATTTCCGCGCCGCGGCGTGTCCGCACTTTCTTTTCTGCCGCTGCCTGCGTTGCACGGTCACTCTTCCCGCTCAACACCAGCTTCCCGTCAGAAATCAGTCCCTGACAATAGCTTGTTTGTAATGCCCAATCCGGCAGATCGGACATCTCTCCCCGGCGCAGGCGGATACTTTTCGATCCGACCGGCGCCGGAATCTCAATATTCCGTTTGCTCAACACAAACATTTCAACCACTCCTTTGTTAAATCATGTAAATACCGCATTTTCTTGTCCCGTTTTCTGTGCTATAATTAGCGCAGAGGTGATCCTTGTGGAACAATGGAAAGATATTGAAGGCTACGATGGAATTTTTCAAATCAGTGACCAGGGCAGATTGCGTCGGATTACAGAAACAATCACCATGCAAGGCCGTTGGGGTAAACCTGTGTCACATACTTGTCCTGGATGGACAAAGGGCCCAAAGTTCAATGCAGAAAGAGCCGTTACTCGACGAGGTGGCGGCTACTATCAATACACCACCTATTTCCGTGGGAAATGCTGTAACTTTTTTATCCATCGAGAAGTCGCAAAAGCTTTTGTTCCGAACCCAAATAACAAACCTTCTGTGAACCACAAAGATGGGAACAAACACAATAACTGTGCGAATAACTTGGAGTGGGCTACATACAAAGAGCAAATGCGGCATGCCGCTAACACAGGGCTTTCTGATTACAGTGAAAGCCGCAACGCAAAAATTTCTAACACGCGGAAGGCCTTGCGGTGGTTTACCAACGGGGAAAGTGAAGTCTGCGTCTTGCCGAAGAACTGCCCCCAGGGATGGCGCCCTGGCAGAAAGCCTATCCGTAAAAGTGGCGTCTAAATTCCGTCTACATACCGAATCGAGGTCGGATAGAAGATCTGTACCTCAGAAATGTTTGCCATGTACGCCGTGTCGTAGCAGACATTGGCCACATTCGGCTGGCTCATAATTCGGCTCAGCGGAACCAGCTCGTCCATTTTCACAAAACGCCGGTCGTTGTTGTAGACTACCATGCGGTCTTTACCGGAAGTGCCGGCGCCTTTGCACCAACGGGTCGCGCCGATAAACAGGTCGCCGCCTGCCTTCGTGGCCGCGTTGTTCTTCATCAGGAAGTCATAGATCGTTTCGGTTGCCAGATCGGTGACCTTTGTGGTCATGATGTACAGATACTGCTCATACGGCACCAGAATATGGTTTGGAATTGCCGTCTCGTCGTACTCGTTGGCGGCCCAGCCAGCAGCCAATGCGTCATTTACATCCTTCAGAATTTCCTCCGGCGTCTTGGTTGCCCAGGTTGCAGTACCGGAGGCGCCATTTGCTGCCGTGGTTTCCACTGCGTCCGGGTTGTTTACCAGTCCAGTGGTGCCATACTCGGTGAGGCCGACATACACATTCTGATCGTTGTGCTTGTCATACGCGAGGCGCACGCCGTCTTTAAGCAGATTGTCCAAAGCGCGGCCAACATAATTGCTTCGCTGCATGTCCTGGAACATCACACGGAGCGCCGCAGCAAAGACATGCGCCTTATAAACGCCCTTGTCAACAGATGCCTGCACCGTGGGAATACCGTTCGCGCCGCCTGCAGCCACCGGAGAAGTGCCCGCGCCGCCAGTGATGCCATAAGATACCGCCATTGCGGACACATAGTCCACCCAGCCGCCACCGGTTTCAATGACAATATCGCGCGGATAAGTAAACGAGGTGAGGGGCTTTCGAATCATCGGATCGCGCTTTTCCAACTCAGAGGTCAGAAACGCGCCGCCGGTGGCAATGCCGGCCGCATCCATCGTAGGGACGCCGCCCATGCCGCCGGGTGCAGACTGCATCGTAAATACACCAGCGTTGGTGGTGCCCATATTTGCAAAACTCATGATTGTTTTCTCCTTTCCTTAGGCATTTGCTCTGGTCAGGATAACCAGTTCTGCAATGCCGTTTTCGTCTGCCGGGCCGCCCCACTGACAATTGGTGAGCTGCACCGTATTGGCCGTGGTCTCATCTGCCACAGCCTCAAATCCGCCCACAGGTGCGTTAGGCAGCTCATCATTTGCAGTAACGCGAATATACACAGGACCTCCGACAACCGGGGCGCCATTGTTGCATTTTACATTGATGCTACCGCGCTGGAACACACTCACCGGCTCGCCGGGTGCATACTGGCCCGCCTGCTGTTCCAAATAGGTAAGAGCCGATTTAATCTCAAATCCAGCCACGCCGGCAAATTTTGCCGCCGTAAAGCCTGCGCCAGCAGCAACAACGGCTGGCTTTTCTGCGTCATATACCAGCGGCGTACCATATGTGATCGGCGTATCTCCGCCTGCAGGACGGGTTTCTACAATCATGTCAGGCTGTCTTGCGTAACAGCCTGCAAAACCATGCGGCATATCCTTTCCGATAACCTGGGGATTTAGTGCAGCCATTTAATGTTCCTCCTTCTTGTTGTGGGGATTGCGGGCGGCGTATGCACTCCGTGCATCTACACACGCCTGCTCATAGGTGTATTTCGTATCTTTTTTTGCGTTTGCATGAGCACTGTCCATTGCAGCCTTGACGATGTCCGGCATCGCATCTTTCCCGGCAATCGCAGACAGCAGTGCATCTGTGACCTTTGACCTGGACTCCTTGTCTTCAATCGAGGCTACCGCCGGCCGGACTTTTTTCAACAGCTCAACAGCCGCATCGCGTGCCGGGCCACTGGCACAGTCATTCTCGACCGGAATCGTGATGGCGCTCTTTTCACCCTCTCCGGACAGTCTGGCAATCATCTCGTCCAGATCCGTCTCGTCGTGAAGCCGATGTGCGCCCTCTCCGCCGCGGGCCTTTGCCTCCAGCATGGTGATGATCCGATCCAACTTGGAACCGATATCGTCTCCCTTCGGTGCTTCGATGGTCTCTTCATCCTTCGCTTCCTCGTCGGGTGTGCTCTCTGCGGGCTCCGCATCCGGCGCTTTCGCGGGTTCTGCGTCCAGCGCAGTGGCAGTCGTCTGCACCATTTCGTCAAGCTCTTCCGGGCTTGCGTCCTTTGCCGCTTTTCCAAAGGCGGTCAGGACAGACTTCCAAAATTCGCTCATGGGTTTGTTCCCACCTTTCTCCGCCTCTGGGGCGGTATCTTGTATTGATACGGATTTTCCTGCGCGGCCCTTTGGAACGACCGCCACATGGTTCCCTCGTATCCGTTGCTGTTTGTATCCCATGCCATCTGGAACATAGTTGCACAGATAGCCGCAGGACACCTCCCGTTTCACGCGATTCCGCACTTCCTCTGCGAGGTTGGAATCATTGATATATAGATCGGCCACGATATAGTCTCCGGTCCGTCTTACATTCTGCACATGGCCCTTTGTCTCCGGTCCCACATTCTCCGGCGGATGCCCATCTGTTACAGGCTTGCCCTCGAAACTCGCCATCGTGGCAGCCTCAAAAACATCGTCCGGATATCGATTCACTGTAATCACCCGTTCCGGGTCGCCGTCCATCTGTAACTCTCTGGCCAGATAATCCTGCGGGCCCGTCCTGGCAATGGGGACATCATGACAGATCAAATACCCCTCCGGCGTGTCCGTCATATGCGGACTGATACGGTCTCCATAGTACGCAAGCATCATTCCACCCCCGGAATCAGTTCTTCCTGGTCGGCGCTCTGGCCGCCAACCGCCTCCAGCAGGAGATCGGCAATGATAGCCTGATGGTCTGTTTCGTCCGCCTGAATCTCCAGCAGCTTTGCAAGCGCGTTTTCCGGCGCCACAGCCATAACGGCCAGATACAGCCGTACCGTTTCTGTCTCCCCCGCCAGAGACCGTTTCAGCAGTTCGATATATTCCGCGTTGTTATCCATGTCTTTCACCTCGCAGGTAAATAAAAACGAGATCAACCATCGAGATTGTCTCGATCGTTGACCTCGTTCGGTCCTTCCCACCCGTCGTTCCGGGCGTGGGTGCAGTATTTATTTCAGCAGCTTTCGGGAGACTGTGTTTGCCTGGATCTCCCCATTTTTTCCCTTGATAAGCTCCACTCGGTATCCCTTGTTCAGGGCTTCCTGAATGGCAACAATCAGCTCAGTATGCATGGTTCGCCTCTCTGTATAGTCTTTCCCAATCTTTGTACTTTTCATCATCCGCCGCCTTATGCCTTTGAAATGTCTCAAATGTCCGCGGTACCTTATTTCCCAGTGTCATACGGTATCGTTCCCACTGGCGATAATTCGCCAGCCAGTGCCGCCGGGCCGTTTCCTTCTGGCGATATGCCTCAATCTGCTTCTGTGTGCGGGGATCCCGGCTGAAGGGGTTCTTGCTTGGATTGGAGAAGTCCTTGATCTTCTGGATTTCCTCCGGCGTCCGACCGGCAGGCGTCCACGGAAGGAGCACATGCAGGCAGTTCGGGTGAATGTTCAGCCATGTGTTGGCCAGCGTATCGGGTCCATTGGGATCCACTTTCCCGAATGCCGTGCTCAATGGCGGAAAATCCGGGCTCTGCCCACTCTTGCTGTATACACGCCCCTCATATGGCGCGCACAGAGGGCAGGTCGTCCCGTGGCTACTGATTTTGTAAAGGTCATGTTCCGGATCGGCGGTCAGAACCGCCAGCACCTCTGCCTGTCGGGAGGTCGTGCGCAAAACCATGCTGCCATAGGTATGCAAACTCCAATTGCGCCCTGCTTTATCGACAAACGCCGTCACGCCCTCCCGGCGCAGCGCCTCCACAAAATCCGGGATGGCTGGATTAACGCCTTTTCCCATTGCCTGCATTGCAGCAACCTGCTCCAGGCCAACGCGCCGGTATACATCCGGCTCTGTGTGGCCAAGAAGTGCGCTCTGCAATGTTGCCATAGCCGTCATAGAGGCGTCGGTGATTTCGCCCATCAGATTCATCACCAGAGTATCCACAATGGCATGCTGTTCCCCAGTCAGTTCCGCAGCGTTCCCATATCCCGTGATATGTTTTGCTACCGGCTCTGTGATCTTCCGGGCTTCTGGCAAACGCACATAAAATTGCCGCTCGATCATCTTCGGCACATATTCCCAGCTGTCGTTTTCCAGCTTGCGCAGAATATTCTGTATCCGTTCCAAAGATGCCACAGCATGGTAATCCACAAGGCCCTGCGATCGAAGCCGCCCGATCTCATTGATAATGTCGGTCTCAGCTTTCAGGAAAATGGAGACGAGCTTTTTCAGCTCCCGCTCATTCGATGCGCGGTTCAGCGTTGGCATTTAATCGTCCTCATCAAACAAGTCCGTCCCGTCATCACCCGGGAGCAATCCATCATGTCCAAACTGCATAAAATCCCAAAACGGGGCGTCTGGATGTGTGGTTCCATAGTCAATAATATCTTGCTCAAAGTGGTCTATTGTTGCGGCCATTACTAACAGATCAATAGCCTCTTGTGTAACAATGTCCTTCTTTTGCGTCCCTTGGCCAAGATACCGAGAGAGGAATGTTTTTAATCGTTCTTCCATTTCCGTTTTCCCCCATTACTTGATCGGGTAGCTGCTCAAAACAGCCATGCCGCCATACCCATCTGCCTCCACTTTGTAAATCCGCTTTGCGTCCCGAATATATCGAACTTCACCCACACTTAAGCCAGGATACTGCGTTCCCAATGTTCCGCATAGTTTTGCGTACTTCTTTGCACCAATTTGGATTCCTTTATGAGACCTCTGCGGCGACGGTGCATACTTTGTCTTTCCTATTTTACCACTTCCGCCGCCGCTGGTAAAGCGTCCTGTTGCGGGATCATGATACGGATTATAGTCTATCACTGCCGCATCTTGAACTGTTCCTTCAAGCGTTCTGTCGATCGCTTCACCATATCCAAGTCCCATCTGCGGGTCCCGCAGTGCCGTCACATCCTGATATGTCTTTCCGGCGTTCTCCGCAATCTCCTCATCCGCCAGGTTGCCGAACATGCCCGTTTCCTCTTCCAGCTTTTTCAACTCTTTCTGTGCTGTATCCGCCCGGATTAGTCCCGCCTGGAAAGTATCCCGGATAGCCTGGGCCTTTTTCAGCGTAATCTCCGCCGTCTCCATTGCCGTCGGCGTCCACAGGGACGGGAAGCTGAAGTCAAGATCGTCCGGCACAAAGCCCCAGGCGCTCATTGCCAGAACCGGAAGCAGCTTCTGCAGCGCAGGACGCAATTTTGCCTCCCGCTGGCTGTCCACATAATCATAGTAATTTTTCAGATCGCTCTCGCCAGTGGCGTTCATCCCCGCCGGTGAGCGGCCGAACAGCTTTGTCATGGGGTAATGAGATGCGCCGCAAAGATTGAGACACATGCTCTCATAGACCTCCTGCAGCCCAGTGAATGTGTACTGCGTGTTGGTCAATTTTGTCCCCTGCTCGACAAGCTGTGTGCCAAAGTTGGATCGGAGTACACTCTGCGCCTGCATCACATTCCAGAATCTCCGCTGTGCCTGGCCTGAGCCAATTCCGAACAGCTGCTCCAGGCCCTTGACCTCCATCGTATTGACATTCGCCTGGAAGGTCAACGCCACCATGTTTGCAGATACATTATCATGGGCGACCACTTCTTCGTAGAGCGCCTCAATCTCACTCTCACCCCAGTACATCTCCGCCATCCGCTCAACCATCGGAAGCTCTCTGCCGGTAAAGCGGATCACCCTGGAATGGTGTACCCGCGCAGCGGTGTGCCCCTCTGCATCTGTGATGGCGTAATATTCCGGCACAGGGTCGCCAGCCTCTAGTACAAGCCCATTTGTCGCCGTAATCCCCATCCAACGGTCCAGGATATACAGTCCTCGAAAGCTGCCCGGATAAACCACATCCAGATCCAACGGTTTTGACAGATCCTCCTGCCCACGCACCAGGATCAGCCCTGCTGCGCCTCCGTATAGACGCCCCCAGCGCAGCCCCTCATTGAGTCGGTCTCGGATTCTTGTGTCCCGCTCGACCTTTGCCAATGCATCCTGCGCCTCCGGCGTAATATTGCCCTTGAGCTTGTACCACTCTCTGAGCATATCGTCTACCATAAGACCAACAACATTTTGGACAACCCAATTTGTCCGATACAAAGAATTGAGCAGCGCATAGTTATCCGTCATGCGGGTCAGGGGGTACTCTGTCGCCTCCAGCGGAGACTGGCTTCCCCATCCCAGTCGGAACAGGGGATTTGAAAAAGCGTCCTGCACGCTTATTGATTCCATTTCTGCCTGTCTGTTAACAGGCCTGGTCTTATTCCGTCTGGACACTCACTCAAACCTCCAGTCTGGGAGATAATTGCAAAAATAGCGGCAGCTATCCATCGCATGGTCACTTTGCTTAACAGGCTTTTCTTCGCCTCTTGCGGCCGCTTTTTCATCCCATATGTATGTACCGATCTCATCCAAGAAGCCGGAGCAACGCTCGTTGACAAGCAGTTCTCTCCGTTTGATAAGCACACTCATGCGCCGGATTCCATCCAGCACATCGTTGTCCGCCTCGCGGACATATATGCCCCGTTGCCGTAATGCGACAATGAACGATGCTGCCGATGGGTCCACCAGAACTGTTGCAGCACCATCTCCAAGGAACTGGACGAAATCGTCGGCGTATTCTTCATCCGTTTTCTGCCGGCGCTCTTTCCGGCTATCCCACCGGTACTCCCGGTCAATCCGTATTTTTTCGCCGTCATCATAGATGTCTAAAAATATGGTTGGATTCGTGGTGCCATAGTCACATGCAATATAACGCTGTGACAGCGCAACCATACCAGTCGGGGCCTGCCGGTACACATTATCGGTTGGATCAAACATGTCATAGATCAATCCTTCCGACATCACCCAGCGCCCCATGACATAGCGCTCATAAAATAGGCCAGAGTACATCGACCGATAGCGGGCTTTTGTTGCCCCATCCAAAGACGGGTTATCATCCATTAAGAAGTGGATATGGAGCGCGTTGTGTTTCTCTGGCTGTAAGATCCACTCCTGCCGAAACCAGTGCTGTGGATTCTCCGGATTGCAGTTAAACCACATCTTCGCTCCCTTTACAGAGCATCTGGCAAGCGCCTGTTCCACAAACGACCGCGGCATCAGTGCCACTTCGTCCAACAACACACCGGCCAGCGTCACGCCCTGTACCAGTGCATAGGAACTCTCGTCTTTACCGCCAAACAAATAAATCCGGTTCTCCCTGTTCCCGCGGCGGGCAACGATCATATGTCCGCCACGGTTATACCGGATATCGAAATTCTGTCTGAGGTATGTAATACCAAGCAAAGGTGTAACAATGTTTCGTTCTACTGCCCCCACGGATTTCCCGCAAAAGGCAAAGGCGCAGTCATTGAAGTTTCCCATTGCCCACAGGAAAAATGATAGCGACATGATGGAGGTCTTACCACTACGCACGGCTCCATCGCAGATCAGCGCGTCAAACCCCATGTATGGGAAGTCCATAATTTGGTTCTGCTTCTCAGATAGTCCGTCCATATTTCTCCTTTAGCGCTTTTGTAATGGGATCATCATCTCCAAGGTTTCCCCCGTTGCTTCCCATGCTTTTCAGTGTCCATTTATCAATCAATGTTCCTAAAGCTGTAGTAACCTCTGTTGCACTCTTAGCTGTCTCTATCTTCTCCGGTAAGATCCGCAGGCCAACCTCAATGATGTTGTATACAGCATCCCGCTTACTCTCCATGTACGCAATAATATCTGCGGTGTCCATGTCCTTTTTTTGCTGTAGTTTCTCGCTGAAATCCGGGGATTCCTGCACGATCCTTTTCACTGTCTGATGAGTAACGCCGTTTAATCTGGCGGTTGCGCTATACGACTGCGTTTCCAGATAATCAACCACTATTTTCTTTTTCTGCTTATCTGTCAGTCGCGCAGCCATAACACCACCTCTTAATCAACACCTAATTTCCATCGCCAGCCCCCTGCCCCTAGCCGTCCTGCGATGATCTTTCCCACAAGTCCATTTGGTGCAGGCCGCCGGTACTGCCCCGGCGTACGCTTTCGCCTGCATAGCCCGCCAGTGAGGATGACACCGGTGGGTCTAAGGAGGTTTGGAGAATCATGAAAAAAGCACCTGAAAAATCATCCTACTTACAATTGTAAGACGATTTCTCAGGTGCGTGCCCCCATTTGGGGGCATTTTAAAAATAATTTTCTCGGCCATATAAATAATCAATCGAGACTTCAAAGAAGTCCGCCAACTCTGCAGCATCATCCAAGCTCGGAACTCGTTCTGCCCGTTCATATCTGGCAATCATATTTTTTGATAGTCCGCACAGTTCCGAGAGCACCCGGCGGCTGATTCTCCGCTGCTCTCTGAGCTGTCGCAGCCGGTTTGGAAATTCGCTCAACCGCCTCACCCCTTCTCCCACTGAAAGAAGTATTCAAAGGGCTTTCCCGTGTAGCGTAGGACTCTTTGTGCGTGTTTAACCGTCACAGAGCCCACTTTGATTTGCCTCCCTACCGTAGATGGTCCCATGCCACATTGAATTGCAAACGCACGCAGGCTCATACCCATTGCACGGATTTTGGCCGCCGCATCTGGCCTATACGCAATCCGTGCTCCGTCATCAATGCATTTCTCTATGAAATCCATCCTGTAGTCGCCCTGATCGCTGCACCGTCTGTCATAGGCCCACATACTCCTTAACTCTTCCTCTGTGAATGGCGCAATTACCGCCAATCCCATCACTCCCTCTCGGTTTCCCGGTATTCAAAGAGCGTCTCCATTGGCACCTGCAAGCGGTAAAGGACCTTTGCGATCTGGTTTCTGCCCGGCTCCGCCCTGTGGGTGATGGATTTCCATAGCACGCTCCGGGAGACCCCGGTCGCTTCCACAATCCTGTCATAATTGCGCAGCCCCATACGGTGCAGCTGTTTCAGCGCGTCCGGCCGGTAGACGATCCGGCCCTTTTTCATTGCAGCGTCCACCGCTGCCCGGCACTCTGGGTAATCTTCAAAAAACGGCTCTTCCCTTGCATTCAGCTCATAGCGTTCTGTCCCGCGCTCCACGCGCCTGTCAAATTCCCACAGATCCGCCAGCTCCTGTCTGGTAAACGGCGCAATCACCAATTTTTCTCCACCTCAGTTTGAATATTCCCTGCGATCTCGCAAATCGAATCGGGCTCAACCGGAAACATCCCGATACCACAGCATTTGGAGCCTGCGTGCGGCTTTCGCTGCCAGATCCAATTGCCTGGAAGCAGCTTCCCATATACCCACTCGTCCGGCTCATCTGCTACTTTGCCCTTATACAGATTCATGATTGTCCTCCGCTCGCTTCCCTCTGGAGCAGAAGTCATCCTCCATAAACATTTTCCAGTCCGCGCTTTCATCCGGGGAACATGGCGTTCCATCCGCTGTCTGGAAAAAGGACAATTCATCGCACCATCCGGTTTTGGCGTGGTAATAGACGCATTCCTTGCACCGCACCACTGGAACCACATCAGGCCCCAGATCAATGTCAATCGGCCCGTGGTTCATGTGCTCGTTACATTTAGCCATTGCCTGAAAAGCTGGGATATGTATTTTCACCGCTCGTCCTCCTCGTCCATCTTTGCGCCGCAGTTTGGGCAGTATTTTGTGTCTTTTGTCACATAAATACAAGGGTTTGTGTGACAAACAGAGCACTCCCAATAGTGCCCGGCCATTCCCCATGCACAACCGGGGCGACATCGGCAGCGGGCGTTAGACTTATCGCCGTAGACAGAGTCGCTATAGATGCAGGATCAGGCATACTTCTCCAAATTGAGAAAATCTTTTCTCGCTCGATGTACTCAGCCATCGCTGTCACACCCCTTCTTACAATAGCAATTCAGCATCGGGTCATTCGGGTCACACATACAGCATGGTTTCCCGTCGTAGGCGCTTGGAGGATAATAAACGCATGTCTCGCAAATCCACTCAGCCATCTTTCACTCCTCCAATGCTTTCTCTGCTTCCTCGCGGGCCTCATATTTCCTAAAATGGCGACCGCACAGCCATTTATAGCCGTCAGGCGTTGGCCTCCCGGTTGTCGCCCACGCACGGCAGCCCTCTTCCTGGCACTCACATTCCGGCGCCGGCTTTGGATCGGGCCAGTCCAAAATGCTCCACGCCCATTCAAGGGTGGATAGCCCGCCGGTGGTATATGCCGGTCTGCCGTCGGGGGTTGTGCCATGATAGCCAAACTGCCGCGCCACATCCTCGGCGAACTCTCTCAGCGTCTTGTCCGCCTCCACCAGCTCTTTCAGCCGGTCAAGGTCGTACTCGTTGCCCAGGATGTCCTCGATGGCCTTCATCCGCTCCCATATCTTCCGCTGAGAACACTCGCCGTCCTCGCAAAAAGAGCCTCCCCGCACCTCATCGCACATTGCGATGTCGCAGAAATTTCCCTCAAATGTCAGCCGCTTCATGGTCAGTCCTCCTTCTGCTCGCGCCAGTGCCAGTTGCATTTCCCATTCTCACGACAAGTCCTGCAGCGCGCATCCATTTGACCATCGCCCAGATATTGCTTACCATTCCAGTCGCATTTTACGCAAAAGCCACGCCAGCTTGAAATCGCCGCATCCCTCTCCTGCTTCACCTGCTCCAGCTCGGCTCGCAGCTTCTCGTTTTCTGCCTCTGTATCGTACAATGCTATATCCAACTCGCTGGCATGACTCACACTTTCATTGCATCTGTACTTCCAAAATTCAACCTCGGCCTGCAGTGTGGAGAGGGCTGTGGCGGCTTCGTCAAATATATTCCCCGGATTCCCTGCACCGGCTATATGTAACTGCTCAATCAACTTCTCAATGTCCATCAGGTGCCCTCCTGTCTCTCGGGCGGACGGCGGTAGAAAGCCCCGCCAGTTTCTTCAACCGCATATGTGTTTCTGTTTGGTGTTGTAATAAATCCACGCTTGCAAAGACACCAAATGTTCATCCTTCCCCACCATACGGGTGTAGGGGCTTCCATCTCCCGCAGCTCGTCCAGCGTCAGCGGCTCATTTGGCGGGGTGAGGGTGGGCGCTTCTTCTATGGCGCGGATCATCTCCCAAATCATCTTGTTTTCTGCCTTAGCTACATTTAGCAGCCAGCTTGTTCCCGCTCCCGCTGTATAGTCGTCCTGAAACATAGTTGCTTCTTTCTTCCAGTTTTTTAACGGCAGGCTTTCCGAATCAATCTTTCGCTTCATCTTTCAGCGCCTCCAGCCTTTCCATCACCATCTGCACGGCCTCGTCCGTCATGGGAGCGCCACAGGATGGGCAGAACCGATGCCTTGCAAGCGGCGTTTCGATGCTCCCGCACTCGGAGCACTGACAGCGAGGGTCGTTTGCGTCCTGCTGGTCGCCAAAAATCGGGAACATCCACTCTCCCCGCATCCTCTCCACCTGCTCCCGGCTGGCGGGGCGGAGGGCTTGTGCTCCCATTCGACTAGAAATTTTTATTTTGTCATTGGAATAATCTTCTACGCAAAGAGAGTTAGTTGCCAGTTTCTGTAGTATTTTTCCCGCTTCTTCCCGCGTCATGGCTGCGCCTCCTTTTTCGCTCCGTTCCGGTCATTCCGCTTCATCGTGTGCTGCCTCCTCAATCCCGATCTCCGTCCGGGGATTCTGCTTATCGTAGTAAACGCGGCTGCCGTCATGCCCAGCCACAATGCAGTAGTTGTCGTCTGCCAGAATCCCCGCTTCCACCAGAATGTCGTCCACTGCCTGCAGCAGGTTCACCAGATCTGTCCTGCGCCGGGTTGGCAGATAGAACAGGCACCGGACATTGACCGGCGTGCAGATTGGCTCTGCGGGCGCGGGCCTCAGGAACCACTTTGCAGCCTCTGCGTACTGCTCATACTGCGGCGATGGCTTTACAAACCGCCGGCCGGTTCTGGCATTGTACATGATTTGCTGGTGATTCTTCTTCGTCACCGGCGCAAGCGGGATGGTATATCTAAGCTCCATTCCGTCCCTCCAGTTCCAGCATCTTTGCCAGCGCCTGCTTCTCGTACTCCCCAGGCGTGCCCATGTCCCGGATATCCGGCTTTCCGTCCTTCCGGCGCAGGGGCCGGGTGTCTGCCAGTGCGTCCCAATCCGCCAGGCACCGGACACCTCTTGCGTGCTTGTCCTGCAAGATGGCCCGAATATACGGCCAGTTGGCCTTTTTGCTGTCCAGGGCAATGTCAAAGGCTCTCTTGCAGACCGCCTCTCCAAGTTCTTCCGCATAGGCCCGCAGTTCATCCAGACACCCCTGGGAGGCCGACGGGTTAATCCGGTTCAAAAAGTCGGCCAGTACTGCGGCGGCGCCTTCTTTTACAACCCCGTCAGGGGTTGTTTTCTTTAAAATATCTTTCTCACACTCACTCTCTACCTCACACTCTCCCTCTCTCTCACTCTCTTTCTCCTTGCCGGTTTGTTCCGGTTTTGATTTCGGTTTGTTCTCTGTTTGTTCTTCGTTTGATTTTATTTTGTTCAGCCGATTTTCCGCTTTCTTCCGCCCATTGTCCAGCGTCGGGCGGATCAGGGTAAAGACAGAGAGTGCAACGCCAGAAAGGGATGGTTCCTGTTCGTCCAGCGCATATCCGATCAGCGCCAAGAGGACGCTCGTCTGGTCGCGCTTGGGGAGGTGTTTCAGCGCCTCATAATAGCTCCGGTAGAATGTAAACTGATTTCGTTCCATATCCGCGTCCCCCTAAAATGGGAGGCCTTCATCCTCGTCCTCCAGCACGGCAAAGTCCGCAGTCGGTGCAGGCTTTACGCCAGAGTGCGGTGCGCCATTGGCCCCGGCATCCCGCTTTTGTTCTCCGAAATAGACATTGTCGGCAACTATCTCGGCACTGCGGCGCCTGTTTCCATCTTTATCCTCCCAGTCGCGGATCTGCAGCCGGCCGGACACAACTGCCATCTGGCCCCGGCCAAAGTATTTGTCCACAAACTCCGCCGTCCCCCGCCAGGCCACACATTCAATGAAATCTGTCTCCCGCTCCGCGCCCTTTTCGGTATAATCCCGATCTACCGCCAGCGTGAAATTTGCAACAGCCTTCCCGCTCTGTGTCTGGCGCAGCTCCGGCTCTTTTGTAAGCCGTCCCATGATTGTGATATGATTCAGTGCCATGGCTTTCTCCTTTACTTCTGATAGGTCAGCCGGAAGTCATCCCAGTCTGGATATTTCCGGCGCATGTAATCAAAAATCTCGCGTCTGAGGTATTCCCGCTGCACGCTCTGGTCGTAGAGCCGGTGGCATTCGGGGCAGAGCGTCACAAGATTCTGCTCAATTCCAAGGCCGCCCTGCGCTCTGCTTATGATGTGTGCATTCGGAATCCCGGCCCGGTGGCAGATCACGCACAGGCCGCGGTCGCGTGCATTGACGCGCTCCTTTACCTCACGCGGGATCGCCAGCGCCTTTGTCCGCTTTTGCATTGCCCCATTCCTCCATCATCCCGGCCAGCTTGTCCGGCGGCAGCGTCTCAATGCCGACCGCCCGGCAGTCCTGCACGATGTTGTCAATCAGCCGGGACATCTGTTTTGTGTTGTAGGTGGATGAGCCATAATAGGCCCGGATCACAACCCGCTGCCCGTCCGGCGTGAAATCCACCTGTTCTGTCGGCCATCCAGTACCAAGCTTTTCCCACGCAACGCGGAATGTCTTTGCCTCGTCCTGCGTCAAATGGAAGTCCTTGAACGGGCCAAATTCCCTGACCTTTTGCAGGTAAAGTTCATCTTTATTGCTTTTCACTGCAATCGCCAATTCGCCGAGAAGATGCCAGCAATACTTGTTTGCATCATTGCTTCGCTTTTCATAGTGTTTCTTAATTTCTGCCTCGTACCTGCAATCCTTCTTGCCAAGCACAAAGCCCCGGCACGGCGCCGCTTCCTCCGGTTTCAGACAAAACCAGGTTCCGGTCTCATCTGTCAGCATCTTTGCATCACGAAAGATCACTTTCACTGGGAAACCGCCCCCTTTTCAAACACCATGCCAAATACCGCAGCCGCGGCAAATACTGCTCCTGCAGCCATGCTTCATTCCGCAGGACAGGGTGCCGCGTGATCCGCTCCGGATCAATTGGCCGGTAAAAATTCCCGTAGTCCTCCGGCTCCAGCCGGTAGGCCACAATCTCCAGCGGCTTGTTCGCCGCAAACATCTCCACCTGGGCCTGCATCCAGTAGGCCCGACTCAGGTGAAACACCGGCGCGGCGTGGGTTTTGACCTCTTCAATCCGCTCCGGTGTCTCTCCGTCCAGATTCACTCGCAGCCGCAGACTTCGCTTTTTGATCTGCCGGTCCATCTGGCGCACGCCAATGGCCGCCAGAATCCGGTGCTCATACGCGGTCCCGGCCAGCATCTGCGGCGTACGGACCTGGTTTTGCCGCAGCCCCTGCTTTTCCAGCCAGAAGCGGGCAAAGGTTCTGGTCTGAAAGCTGCCCATCATGTGGCAGGTGTCCGACGCGCCAAACCAGCCGCTCCGGTCCTGGTTTTTTATCACAGCTTGTCCAGCTCCTTTTCCAGCTCAAAGACGCGCGAAAGCTCTTTCAGCAGGATTCCCATTCCCTTTTCATTTGTGCCGATTGCCTTGCAAATTTCTCCAATGCTCCAGCCCTGCTTCTGCTTTTCTGTCATCTTGATTTCCAGCCGCTGCTTGATGGCGAGAATACTGTGCCCGCTCAAATCGTCCGGCGCCGGGTCTGTGTCCTTCTCGTTCATCCAGAGCTTGAAGCCCAGCCCTGTGTGGATCGCCACGCCCTTGACAAATGCGCGGGCGTGGGCATTGGAGATTCGCGCCTGATTCAAGGTGTCCTCATAGACCACCAGCGACCCGTTCAGCAGCGGCATGTCCATTGTGAAAGTCAGATCGTCAATATGTACCTCCACGGATACAAACCAGCACCCGGTTTTGCGCCCGTCCTTGTTGGCAACCTCTCTGGAGCCAAACAGGTAGCTTCCCTCCGGCGTCTTGAGCGGCGTGTAGTAGACCGTTTCCGCCCCGTTCTCATGGAGCATGGATTTGCAGACGGCCCAGTTCAAATATGGGACCTTGACCTTCTGACCCCGTTCGTCCTTTGCCTCCCGGTAGTCGCACCGCGGCAGTACATCAACCTGCACAAGCTCGTTGTATGGTTTCAACATGATTCTCTCTCCGTTCTCTCAGCCATGCCGCGTAATCCTCCAGGGCAATGTCGTCCTCCGCCACCCAGCGCCGCGCAAAGGCCGCCCGGCCCTTGCCGGTATGGTATTTCCCGTACAGCGTGTGATACAGCTCCGGGCTCCACTGGTCAATTTTGCAGTCGAGATATGCCTCATAGAAATCGCGGTCACGCCCTCTGTCATAGGCGTACCGCTCTGCCGCCTCCGGCGTGATGGACTCCACGAGGCAGTCCCGGCAGACGCCGTCGAACAGATCTTCCTCCAGATGCCAGCTACCGCATCGTCCGCACTGCCGGGCCGCCTGGAAGCCACCGCCCATACACTTTGGGCAGCACTCCGTCGTCTCTCCGTGCGGTTCCTGGTACAGATGCGGTTCTTCAAACAGGTAGCCGCACTCTACGCATTTATACATTCTGATCCGCTCCCATCTGCGCCTTTGCCGCCGCAATGACCCCCATGTATGCCTGTGCATAATTGTTGTTCTTATGCTTACTGCGGACTGCCGCTTCCAATTGATCCAGGTCGCCATAGAAGCAGCCGGTCGTTGCCCGAATTTTACCGTCCTTGCAACGGAAGAATGTAATGGTGTCGTTTCTGGAACCAATTGGTCCAGAAGTGAAATAATCCGATGTTTTAAAGATTTCTGCATCGCCGCAGACCCGCGCATCGCCGCAGACCTGCGCATTGCCGTAGACCTGCGCATTGCCGAAGACCTGCGCATCGCCGTAGACCCACGCATCGCCGCAGACCTGCGCATTGCCGTAGACCAACGCATCGCCGCAGACCTGCGCATTGCCGTAGACCTGCGCATCGCCGTAGACCCACGCATCGCCATTATGCGACAAGTTTTCTTCTTTCTCGATCCAGCCGCCCAACTCCCCGGCCTTTACATCTCCAAAATCTGCAAGCGCCCGGATCCGGTGCAGTATCCGCCCATTCCATTCCTGCGTCTCATCTATGAGCTCATATTTTTTATTCATTGACTTTTCCTCCAAACCCGCTTACAATAGCGGTGTACATTGACTTTGACCTTCGGTCGGGTCTGCCGCTTTCAGAGGTTCCAGCTCTGAGAGCGGCTTTTTTATTCATAGTGACAGCTGATTGCCAGCCCAAGAAATGCCAAAACATTTGCTGCAAATCCCCCGATCATATGGCCTGTCACCGTCAGGGCAAGTCCTGTCAGACCGGCCAATATCAGAATCATAAATCCCACAATCTGTTTTTCCGCCCGCGACACATATCTCTGCGATTTCTTCTTCAGCCGCCGGTCCACTTCCCGTTCCAACGCATCCAGATTCCGCTTTGTCTCGTGGTTCAGGTTCACAATGCGAATCACATCCCGATCCGTCCATTCATTGCTCAATTTGTTCCCCTCCATGTGCGTGAATGCGCACCCAGTTTTCAAGGCCGCCTGCGTCGATCAAGACTCGCCCTCCCACCCGCATTGCCGGGAAGTCCGCTCGCCTTGTCAGTTTCCGAACATTTGGTTCCGACAGTCCCAGCCGAACCGCTGTCTCTTGGACAGAAAGTGTTACTTTGCACAGATTGTCCAGCTTCGTTGCGATCTGCCGCAGCAGCATCGTGATTTCATCCTTGTTTGCCATTTTTGTTCCTCCATTGTTTTTATGTTCCCCTTTGCGTCCCGTTTATCGAACTTCTTGCGTTTCTTTCCTCATGCCCAAAATTAGCGGCTCCAAATGTTGACTTTTTTCTGCTTTTTTTGATAGAATTGAAATCGCAAACTCATAAAGGAGATGATGCCAATTGTCTAAATTTTTGAGATTGCGACGCTCTTCCAGAATGGTGAAACTGTCTGACTGAGCAACGCGTACGCCTCTGTCAGTTAAGCCATCAGATCTGTGGGCCGACGAGCAGCCGTTGATAAGCACATATTATCCGGCTGTATTCCGCACTCCGATTGTGCGTGAGTCACAGAATGCTCTAAGCATGGCGGGCGCCAACCCGTCAGGTTGCTTATGGCCAAGCATCCTGCAGGGCATTGAGAAGTAAAAATTTTCGGCTGGGCTGAGCTTGCATTGGCGTGCAGGCTCAGTCTTGTTTTTGGGAAACCATTGTTAAGCTTTCAAGCGCCTGCCGGACTTTCTGTTCTGCATGTTTCGGTTGGCGACGCCCATGTAAAATTTCACTTAGATAGGAGCGGCAAAGGCCGGCTCTCTCTGCCAGTTGTTTTTCCGTAATCCCCAGAAGATGCATCTGCCCTACAACCTCCGCGGTCCATTTTGGTGGCATATAAAATCCCTCCCGTTATGTGTCCTGTTTATTGGACATCATTGGTGCTATTCTGGTTTTGCTCTGGAAGATCAGATAGAAGCTCATCCACTGTACAATGATAAAGGTTTGCTAATTTAAGTAAGAGCGATGCTCTCGGTCTTGTTTTACCTGTTTCCCACATGGAAACAGCAGCATCAGAGACTCCTATTCTTTTTGCCACTTCCACCTGTGAAAGTCCTGCGCTCATACGCGCTCCAAGAAAACTCAATATTTTGCACCTCCAAACTAAGTTTTACTTGACATTTTAGCAGTTAAGTTCTACTATTGAGATACGAATAGCTAAGTAAATCTTAAAATCCGTTTTGACGAAAGCGATTTTTGCTTGAATCGCTTCATGTTCTAAGTATATCTAATTAGTTTTTCTAAGTCAAGCTAAATTTAGATTCTCTTAGATTTTCGTCAATGTGCCCTTATTGAGGTGTGTAAATTGGACATTATTGACAGAATCAATAAACTCCTTGCTCTAAAAGGGAAAACAGGAGCAGATATGAGTCGAGCACTTAATTTATCAAATAGCATCTATTCCCAATGGAATACCAAAAAAACCAAGCCCTCCAAACGGACACTCCCACTTATTGCTGAATATCTCGATACAACTGTTGAGTATCTGATTGGGCAAGAAGATGACCTTTCTGGTGACGAGCCGGATCAGGATTTGTACGAAAGCATTTTATCTTTGTGCC
>ENA-UESD01001296-UESD01001296.1-human-gut-metagenome-genome-assembly--contig:-NODE-1296-length-20603-cov-11.167349_pt1 | contig 20603 bp, 16 predicted proteins | sample MGYA00242985_ERZ507986 | MGnify/ENA primary metagenome ERZ507986 (study PRJEB26167, sample SAMN06115408) | human gut metagenome | host: Homo sapiens | place: China:Guangxi | collected 2016-04-06... | reverse complement strand
GCTAAGGCTGTTAAGGAAGTTAAGCAAGGTAAGATTGACTTTAAGGTTGATAAGAGCGGTATCGTTCATACTTCAATCGGTAAGGTTTCTTTCTCTGCTGAGCAGATCCGTGAAAATGCGAAAGAATTTATCGCTACTATCATTAAACTGAAACCGACCACAGCTAAAGGTACTTATATCAAGAGTATTTATCTTTCAAGTACTATGAGTAAGGGTATTAAGATTGACCCTAAATCAGTAGACGAAATCTAATAATTAAGGAGGAATCATGAGAAAGGAAGATAAAGGCGTAATTATTGGTCAGTTAGCAGATACTGTAAAGCAATACGGACATTTTTACTTGGTGGATACAACTGCAATGGATGCAGCTGCTACAAGTGACCTGCGTAAAAAATGTTTCAAGGCTGGTATCAAGCTGATAGTTGTGAAGAATTCTTTGCTTCACAAGGCTTTGATGAGCTTGGATGTGGATTACTCACCATTGTTTGATTCTTTGAAGGGTACTACTTCTGTAATGTTCTGTGAAACAGCTAATGCTCCGGCAAAACTGTTGAAGGAATACAAAGATGGAGTTCCTGCCCTGAAAGCTGCTTATGCAGAAGAAGGATTCTACGTGGGTGCAGACCAGTTGGAAGCTCTCGCAACAATCAAGAGCAAGAACGAAGTTATTGCAGAAATCGTGGCTTTGCTGCAGTCTCCTGCAAAGAACGTTATCTCGGCTCTTCAATCAGGTGGCAACACCATTCACGGAGTTCTTCAGACTTTGGCAGAACGTGCAGAATAATTGCACTCTGTGCCTAGTCGAGAATATACCAAACAACTTTAATATTTAAATAGTACAAACAATTAAATTTCATACAAAAATGGCAGATTTGAAAGCTTTTGCAGAACAATTAGTTAACTTGACAGTAAAAGAAGTTAATGAACTTGCAACTATCCTTAAAGAAGAATACGGTATTGAACCTGCTGCTGCAGCTGTAGCTGTTGCTGCTGGTCCTGCTGCTGCTGGTGCAGCTGCTGCTGAAGAAAAAACTTCATTCGATGTAGTTTTGAAGAGCGCAGGTGCTGCTAAATTGCAGGTTGTTAAGGCCGTTAAAGAAGCTTGTGGTCTTGGCTTGAAAGAAGCAAAAGACTTGGTTGACGGTGCTCCTAGCACAGTAAAAGAAGGTTTGGCTAAAGACGAAGCTGAATCTTTGAAGAAAACTTTGGAAGAAGCTGGAGCTGAAGTTGAACTTAAATAAGATTATCCTGTAAATCAGGTAGTTCGGTTAAGAGTCCTCTGTAAAGGGGATTCTTAACCTTTTTGCGTCTATATTAAGTTCACTAGGTTTCATGTGTCGGACCTGTGAGAGCGACCGACTATAATTATCCTAGTTTTTACATTTTAAACTCCATACAGATGTCTTCAGAAACTCAAAATCAACGAATTAATTTTGCTTCTATTAAGAATCCGATGCAGTATCCGGATTTTCTGGAAGTACAGTTGAAGTCATTTCAGGACTTCTTGCAATTAGATACCCCACCCGAAAAGCGAAAGAATGATGGCTTGTATAAAGTTTTTGCGGAAAACTTCCCTATAGCTGATACACGCAATAACTTCGTGCTCGAGTTCCTTGACTACTATATTGATCCGCCTCACTATACAATTGATGATTGTTTGGAACGTGGCTTGACATATAGTGTACCTTTGAAAGCTAAATTGAAGCTTTATTGTACCGACCCCGATCACGAAGATTTTGACACAGTGATTCAGGATGTGTATCTGGGACCGATTCCTTATATGACTCCGAAAGGCACCTTCGTAATTAATGGTGCTGAACGTGTGGTTGTTTCTCAGCTGCACCGTTCTCCGGGTGTATTCTTTGGTCAGAGTATCCATGCTAATGGTACCAAATTGTATTCGGCTCGTATTATCCCGTTTAAAGGATCTTGGATTGAGTTCGCTACGGATATCAACAATGTGATGTATGCGTACATCGACCGTAAGAAGAAGCTTCCGGTAACAACTTTGTTGAGAGCTGTAGGATTTGAAAATGATAAGGATATTCTTGAAATTTTCAATCTGGCTGAGGATGTAAAGGTTAACAAAACTAACCTGAAAAAGATTATTGGACGCAAATTGGCTGCTCGTGTATTGAAAACGTGGACAGAAGATTTTGTGGATGAAGATACTGGTGAAGTTGTTTCTATCGAACGTAACGAGGTAGTAATTGACCGTGAAACTGTCATTGAACCTGAACATATCGACTTGATTATCGAGTCTGGTGTACAGAATATCCTCGTTCACAACGAAGAAGCAAATGCCTCTGACTATTCTATTATCTTCAATACTTTACAGAAAGACCCAAGTAACTCTGAAAAGGAAGCTGTATTGTATATCTATCGCCAGCTGCGTAATGCAGACCCTGCTGATGATGCAAGTGCACGTGAAGTTATCAACAACTTGTTCTTCTCAGAAAAACGTTATGATCTGGGTGATGTAGGACGTTATCGTATCAACAAGAAGTTGAACTTGGATACTCCTATGGATGTCAGAGTATTGACGAAACAAGATATTATCGAGATTATCAAATATCTCATTGAGTTGATTAACTCAAAGGCTGATGTAGATGATATTGACCACTTGAGTAACCGTCGTGTACGTACAGTGGGAGAACAGTTGTCTAATCAGTTTGCAATTGGTTTGGCTCGTATGTCACGTACAATCCGTGAACGTATGAACGTACGCGACAACGAAGTATTTACTCCGATTGATTTGATTAACGCGAAAACTATTTCGTCTGTAATCAACTCATTCTTTGGAACAAATGCTTTGTCACAGTTCATGGACCAGACTAACCCGCTGGCCGAAATTACGCATAAGCGTCGTTTGTCTGCTTTGGGACCTGGTGGTTTGTCACGTGACCGTGCAGGTTTCGAGGTTCGAGACGTACACTATACTCACTATGGTCGTTTGTGTCCGATTGAAACTCCTGAAGGTCCGAACATCGGTTTGATTTCTTCTTTGTGTGTTTACGCAAAGATTAATGAACTGGGCTTTATCGTTACTCCTTACCGTAAAGTGAAAGACGGAGTAGTAGACTTGTCAAATGAAGGTATTGAATACCTTTCTGCAGAAGAAGAAGAAGACAAGATTATCGCTCAGGGTAATGCTCCGCTGAATGATGACGGTACATTTATCCGTGAGAAGGTAAAAGCACGTCGTGATGCGGATTATCCGGTAGTTACTCCAGACCAGGTAGAATTGATGGACGTCGCTCCTCAGCAGATTGCATCTATTGCGGCTTCATTGATTCCGTTCCTTGAACATGACGATGCGAACCGTGCGTTGATGGGATCTAACATGATGCGCCAGGCAGTTCCTTTGTTGAAGACTGAAGCTCCGATTGTAGGTACAGGTATCGAAAAACAATTGTGTGAAGATTCACGTACACAGATTGCTGCAGAAGGTGATGGTGTGATTGACTTTGTGGATGCTACTACAATTCGTATTTTGTATGACCGTACAGAAGATGAAGAGTTTGTAAGTTTCGAACCGGCATTGAAGGAATATCGTATTCCGAAGTTCCGCAAGACAAACCAGAGCATGACCATCGACTTGCGTCCGATTTGTAATAAAGGACAGCGCGTGAAGAAGGGAGATATCCTGACTGAAGGTTATTCTACTGCAAATGGAGAGTTGGCATTGGGTAAGAACCTGCTGGTAGCTTACATGCCGTGGAAAGGTTACAACTACGAGGATGCTATCGTATTGAACGAACGTGTGGTTCGTGAAGATATTCTGACATCTGTTCACGTAGATGAATATATTCTGGAAGTACGCGAAACTAAACGCGGTATGGAGGAATTGACTTCTGATATTCCGAATGTGAGCGAAGAAGCAACCAAAGATTTGGATGAAAACGGTATCGTACGTATTGGTGCACGTATTGAGCCGGGCGATATCCTGATTGGTAAGATTACTCCGAAGGGAGAATCTGATCCTTCTCCAGAAGAAAAACTGTTGCGTGCTATCTTTGGTGACAAGGCTGGAGATGTGAAGGATGCTTCATTGAAAGCTTCTCCATCATTGCGCGGTGTGGTTATTGACAAGAAATTATATTCTCGTGTAATCAAGACTCGTAGCGAGAAAAATGCAGATAAGGCTATTCTGCCGAAACTGAATGAAGAATTTGAAGAAAAAGCTGCAGCTCTGAAAGCAATCTTGATTGACAAGTTGCTGGTATTGACAGCTGATAAGGTTTCTCAGGGTGTGAAGGATTATCTGGGAACTGAAGTGATTGCCAAGGGAGCTAAGTTTACTAAATACGATTTGGAATCATTGGATTATACCGTAATTCAGTTGAGCAAGTGGACTGCTGATGCTCATAAGAATGACATGATTCGTGATCTTATCGTAAACTATCTGAAGAAGTACAAGGAACTGGATGCTGAATTGAAACGTAAGAAGTTTGCGTTGACAATCGGTGATGAGTTGCCTTCAGGTATTATTCAGATGGCGAAGGTTTACATTGCTAAGAAACGTAAGATTGGTGTGGGTGATAAGATGGCCGGTCGTCACGGTAATAAGGGTATCGTTTCACGCGTGGTTCGTCAGGAAGATATGCCGTTCTTGGCTGACGGTACACCGGTTGATATCGTATTGAATCCGTTGGGTGTGCCTTCTCGTATGAACATCGGTCAGATTTTCGAAGCCGTATTGGGACGTGCCGGAAAAGAATTGGGCGTGAAGTTTGCGACTCCGATTTTCGATGGTGCTACTTTGGATGACTTGGATGAATGGACTGACAAAGCTGGTCTGCCACGTTATTGTAAGACTTACTTGTATGATGGTGGTACAGGTGATCAGTTTGACCAGCCGGCTACAGTCGGTGTGACTTACATGTTGAAACTGGGTCATATGGTTGAAGACAAGATGCATGCCCGTTCAATCGGTCCGTACTCATTGATTACTCAGCAGCCACTTGGTGGTAAGGCTCAGTTCGGTGGTCAGCGTTTCGGAGAAATGGAGGTTTGGGCAATCGAAGCATTCGGTGCTGCTCATGTACTTCAGGAAATCTTGACTATCAAGTCTGATGACGTAGTAGGACGTTCTAAGGCATACGAAGCAATTGTGAAAGGTGAACCTATGCCGACTCCGGGTATTCCTGAATCTCTCAACGTATTGTTGCATGAACTTAGAGGTTTGTGCTTGAGCATTACGTTGGAATAACTTTTTCAAATGGAGAATGGAAAAGATAACTTCCATTCTTCATGATTAAATTCTTCATTATCATAAAATAAAAAGTATGGCTTTTAGAAAAGATACTAAGATAAAAAGTAATTTCTCAAAGATTACGATCGGTCTGGCATCACCCGAAGAGATTCTGGAAAATTCTTATGGTGAGGTTCTGAAACCGGAAACCATCAACTATCGTACTTATAAACCGGAACGTGACGGTTTGTTCTGCGAACGTATCTTCGGTCCGGTGAAAGACTACGAATGTCATTGCGGCAAGTACAAACGTATTCGCTACAAAGGCATTGTCTGCGACCGATGCGGTGTGGAAGTAACAGAAAAGAAAGTACGTCGTGAGCGTAGTGGTCACATTCAGTTGGTGGTACCTGTAGCTCATATCTGGTATTTCCGTTCATTGCCTAATAAGATTGGTTATCTGCTGGGATTGCCGACAAAGAAGCTGGATGCTATCATTTATTATGAACGTTATGTAGTTATCCAACCGGGTGTGAAGGCTGAAGATGGTATCAGTAAATATGACTTGTTGTCTGAAGAAGAGTATCTGGATATTATGGAAACTCTTCCGAAAGAAAATCAATATCTGGAAGACAGCGATCCGAATAAGTTTATCGCCAAGATGGGTGCTGAAGCAATCTATGATTTGCTGGTAGGAATTGATTTGGATGCTTTGTCATACGAATTGCGTCATAAGGCAAACAATGATTCTTCACAGCAGCGTAAGAACGAAGCTTTGAAGCGCTTGCAGGTAGTAGAATCTTTCCGTGCATCTCGTGGCCGCAACAAACCGGAATGGATGATTGTACGTATCGTACCGGTTATTCCGCCTGAATTGCGTCCGTTGGTTCCGCTGGATGGTGGTCGCTTCGCTACTTCAGACTTGAACGATTTGTATCGTCGTGTAATTATCCGTAACAACCGTTTGAAACGTCTGATTGAAATCAAGGCTCCGGAAGTGATTTTGCGTAATGAAAAACGTATGCTTCAGGAAGCTGTCGATTCATTGTTCGACAACTCTCGTAAGTCAAGTGCAGTGAAGACAGATGCCAACCGTCCGTTGAAATCTTTGTCAGACAGTTTGAAAGGTAAGCAAGGACGTTTCCGTCAGAACTTGTTGGGTAAACGTGTGGACTACTCTGCTCGTTCTGTAATCGTCGTAGGTCCAGAGCTGAAGATGGGTGAATGTGGTATCCCTAAGCTGATGGCTGCAGAATTGTACAAACCGTTCATTATCCGTAAGCTGATTGAACGTGGTATTGTGAAGACAGTGAAATCAGCGAAGAAGATTGTAGACCGCAAGGAATCTGTTATATGGGATATCCTGGAACATGTAATGAAGGGACATCCTGTATTGTTGAACCGTGCTCCGACACTTCACCGCTTGGGTATCCAGGCCTTCCAGCCTAAGATGATCGAAGGAAAAGCTATCCAGTTGCACCCGTTGGCTTGTACCGCGTTCAACGCCGACTTCGATGGTGACCAGATGGCCGTACACTTGCCTTTGAGTAACGAAGCTGTACTGGAAGCTCAGATGTTGATGCTTCAGTCACACAATATTTTGAACCCTGCCAATGGTGCGCCTATCACTGTGCCTGCACAGGATATGGTATTGGGATTGTATTACATTACCAAATTGCGTAAAGGTGCCAAAGGTGAAGGTTTGATTTTCTATGGACCGGAAGAAGCAATGATTGCTTATAACGAAGGTAAGGTAGACATTCACGCTATTATCAGCGTAGTGGCCAATGACCTTGATGAAAACGGCAATATCGTGAAGAAGTTGATTAAGGAAACTTCTGTAGGTCGTGTCATTGTAAACGAACTGGTTCCGGATGAATGTGGTTATTTGAATACCGTTATTTCTAAGAAGTCTCTGCGTGACATCATCAGCGATGTTATTAAGGCTGTCGGTGTGGCTCGTGCTTGCGAATTCTTGGATGGTATCAAGAACTTAGGTTATAAGAAAGCATTCGAAGGTGGTCTGTCATTCAACTTGGGTGATATCATTATCCCGAAGGAGAAGGAAGAACTGGTAAAACGTGGTAACGAAGAAATCGAACAGATTATGATGAACTATAACATGGGATTCATCACCGATAACGAACGTTACAATCAGGTAATTGATACTTGGACTCACGTAAACAGTGACTTGTCAGACATTCTATATAAGACTATTAAGAACGACGACCAAGGATTTAACTCTGTATTTATGATGTTGGATTCTGGTGCCCGTGGTTCTAAGGAACAGATCCGTCAGTTGTCTGGTATGCGTGGTTTGATGGCTAAACCGCAGAAAGCTGGTGCTGAGGGTGCACAGATTATTGAAAACCCGATTCTTTCTAACTTTAAGGAAGGTCTTTCGGTGTTGGAATACTTTATCTCTACCCACGGTGCTCGTAAGGGTCTTGCCGATACCGCGTTGAAGACTGCCGATGCCGGATACTTGACTCGTCGTTTGGTTGACGTTTCTCATGACGTGATTATCAACGAAGAAGACTGTGGTACATTGCGTGGTCTGGTTTGTACAGCCCTGAAGAACAACGATGAAGTTATCGCTACTTTGTACGAACGTATTCTGGGTCGTGTATCTGTTCATGATATTATCCACCCGACAACTGGTAAGCTGATTGTGGCTGCTGGTGAAGAGATTACAGAAGACATTGCAGAAGAAATCGAAAAATCTCCGATTGAAAGCGTAGAAATCCGCTCTGTATTGACTTGTGAATCTAAGAAGGGTGTATGTGCGAAGTGTTACGGACGTAACCTGGCTACCAGCCGTATGGTACAGAAAGGTGAAGCTGTCGGCGTAATCGCTGCTCAGTCAATCGGTGAACCGGGTACTCAGTTGACTCTGCGTACATTCCACGCCGGAGGTATCGCAGGTAACATGGCTGCTAATGCAAGTATCGTGGCTAAGAATGATGCTCGTCTGGAATTCGAAGAATTGCGTACGGTTGATGCAGTAGAAGAAACTGGTGAACCAGTGAAGATTGTAGTAGGTCGTTTGGCCGAGGTTCGCTTTGTGGATGTGAATACAGGTATCATCCTTTCTACTCACAACGTTCCTTACGGTTCTAAGTTGTATGCTTCAGACGGTGAGGTGGTAGAAAAGGGCAAGCTGATTGCTAAGTGGGACCCGTTCAACGCCGTTATCGTAACAGAAGCTGCTGGTAAGATTGACTTTGAATCAGTAATTGAAAACGTAACCTATAAGGTAGAATCAGATGAAGCTACAGGTTTGCGTGAAATCATTATTACTGAATCTAAGGATAAGACGAAGATTCCGTCATTGCACATCTTGGATGAGAACGGTGGAATTATCCGTACATACAACTTACCGGTAGGTGGTCACGTAGTAGTAGAAGACAAACAAACCGTGAAGTCGGGTGATATTCTAGTGAAGATTCCGCGTGCCGTAGGTAAGGCAGGTGATATCACCGGTGGTCTTCCACGTGTAACTGAGTTGTTCGAAGCTCGTAACCCGTCTAATCCGGCTGTTGTTTCTGAAATCGATGGTGAAATTACGATGGGTAAGATTAAACGTGGTAACCGTGAAATCATCGTTACATCGAAGACTGGTGACGTTCGTAAGTACTTGGTTGCTTTGTCTAAGCAGATTCTGGTTCAGGAAAACGACTATGTACGTGCCGGAACTCCGTTGTCTGACGGTGCTATTACTCCTGCTGACATCTTGGCCATCAAAGGTCCTACAGCCGTTCAGGAATATATCGTAAATGAAATCCAGGACGTTTATCGTCTGCAGGGTGTGAAGATTAACGATAAGCACTTCGAAATCATCGTTCGTCAGATGATGCGTAAGGTACAGATTGACGAACCGGGTGATACTCGCTTCTTGGAACAGCAGGTTGTAGACCGCATTGAATTCAATGAGGAAAACGACCGTATCTGGGGTAAGAAAGTGGTTGTAGACGCTGGTGATTCTCAGAACTTGCAGCCGGGACAGATTGTTACAGCTCGTAAGCTCCGTGATGAAAACAGTATGCTGAAACGCCGCGACTTGAAACTGGTTGAAGTACGTGATGCAGTTCCTGCTACTTCTACTCAGATTCTGCAGGGTATTACACGTGCTGCATTGCAGACATCAAGCTTCATGTCAGCTGCATCATTCCAGGAAACTACCAAGGTATTGAACGAAGCTGCTATCAACGGTAAGGTTGATAAACTGGAAGGTATGAAAGAGAACGTAATCTGCGGTCACTTGATTCCTGCTGGTACAGGTCAGCGTGAGTTTGAAAAGATTGTGGTAGGTTCTAAAGAAGAATACGATCGCATCTTGGCAAACAAGAAGAATGTATTAGATTACAGTGGAGTTGAATAATCTCAACTACTATCATAAAAAGAGCCGTCTCATTTGAGGCGGCTTTTTTTTATGTGCTTATTCGATGTAAGCAGGCATCGTATATTTAAAGTTTTCGTTACTCTGATAATTGACTATTGTAATTGTGTAGTACCTCTCATTTCCGCATCATAGGAGGGAAGACTACATTCCGCTGATGCGTATTGCCCGGCTTTATTTTCTTTTCCAATATAGCAGAATGAAACGTCCTCCTGTAGCCATCAGCGCGAGGGAAAGTCCGGTATAAAAGACTGCAATAAAACTTTCAGGCAGCAGGCGTGCGGTACGGATAGTTATGCCCAGTGCAATCATGAAAGCCATCACCAGCCAGCCCTTCACGTCAAAAAACGAGAATGGACAGCGTTTGTTGGGGTTACCGGCTGTGATACGCTGTGCATGCTTGCGGTAGAGCTTGTGGAAAATCATGCAGAAGAACAGCAGGAATATCAGACTGGCCTCGCAGACCTTGAGCAGCCAGTAGTGCGCGTCCGTTATCCAGCAGGAAATGCCGATACGGAGAATGTTGATACCGGCAACCAGCCATACGATTCCAGCCGTAAGTAGCAGTGTATTGGAAGATACTCCGTATTTCATATACCCTCAGCTTAGAACCACTTTATTTTCCGGAAAATAACAAAGGCTGTTGCCGAGAGGAAGATGGAGAAACATACAATCAAGGCAAAGGCGTGCGGCAGTCCTTCGATGTGAATATCCACGTTCATACCATAGAAACTGGCAATCAGTGTCGGTACCATCAGCACGATAGAAAGACTGGTCATGCGTTTCATTATGGTGTTCACGTTATTGGAGATGATGGAAGCAAAAGCATCCATGGTACCCGTAAGAATGTCACTGTAGATGTTTACCTGATTGTGTGCCTGCTTCAGCTCGATGAGCACATCTTCTGTCAGTTCCGTATTCTGGTAGTCCTTCTCATTAAAGATATTCTGCAATTTGCCTATCATGACCTCATTGCCACGGATAGACGTATTGAAATATACCAGGCTCTTCTGCAGGTTCATCAGCCGGAGCAAGTCCTCGTTACGGATGCTACGTTCCAGCTCCTTTTCTGCATTGTTCACTTCGTTGTTGATTTGTTTCAGGTATTTCAGGAACCATACAGCCGACGAGTAAATCAGTCGCAGAATCAGTTCGTATTTATTGGGCACGTTGATACCTTTGCGCTGCGTATGCTCAATGAAATCCGGCAGCATCTCCGTAGAGTGATAGCACACCGAAATCACCAGTTCATTGTTCGTAATGATACCGATAGGCACCGTGGCATACGGCACTTTTGAATCAGGAGTCTGTACGGGAATACGCAGAATAGTCAGCAGCCAGTTACCTTCCGTATCCGTACGCGGACGTTCGTCGGTATCGGCAATGTCATTCAAAAAAGACTGGGGAACTTTTAATTGTTCTTGCAGGAAGTGGAAGTCCGCGGCATCCGGACATTCAATGTTAATCCAGCAGTTAGGTTGCCAGTTAGCTTTCTCTACAAAGCCAGCTTCACAAAAAAGATACTTTCTCATCTGTATGCTCCTTTCCTTCATTTTAAGCCCGGAGGAGCATCTTCAGAGTAAAAGACAGGATTACTCACGACACCCCTTCAGGAAGTGGTTAAAATAATTGTAATACGTTCGCGAGTAATAATCGTCCATATTAGTTCGTTTTAGGGTATAAAAAAAGTTCGTTTATTCAACGAACTCTCAAGCTCTTCAGGTTGGACTTGAACCAACGACCCTCTGATTAACAGTCAGATGCTCTAACCGACTGAGCTACTGAAGAAGGTTTTCCTTTAATTGCGATGCAAAGGTAGTAGGATATTTTGAATTATGCAATATCTTTGCAAAAAAAATGAAGTAAAATGGATAAAATTATAGGAATGGGCAATGCATTGGTCGATGTACTGGTAAGAATTGATGACGATTCCTTGCTGGAAAAGCTACATTTGCCCAAAGGAAGCATGCAGTTGATACAAGAAGACACCTTGTCTGAAATACGTAAATATACCTCAGGGATGAAGATTCATCGCTCTACCGGCGGTTCGGCCGGCAATACGGTCTGTGCACTGGCTGCATTGGGAGCCAATCCCGGATTTATCGGAAAGGTAGGCCAGGACGAGACGGGAACTTTCTTTGGCGATACCCTCCGTCAGCGCGGGGTAAATGCCTTGCTGACCACCTGCGATTTGCCGTCGGGCATTGCATCGACTTTCATTTCTACCGATGGAGAGCGTACGTTCGGTACTTATCTGGGAGCAGCTGCCACACTGAGGGCAGAAGACTTGTCGCGTAAAATGTTTGCCGGATACAATTATCTCTATATTGAAGGTTATCTTTTGCAAGACCATGACCTGATGCTGCGCGCCGTACAGCTGGCCAAGGAAGAAGGACTTCAGGTTTGTCTTGACATGGCAAGCTACAATGTGGTGGAAGCCGAACGTGACTTCTTCGACCAGTTGATTGTGAAATATGTGGACATTGTGTTTGCCAATGAGAGCGAAGCACTGGCCTATACGGGAAAAGCTCCTCATGAAGCCTTGGAAGAAATTGCGTCCAAATGCAGCATTGCCGTGGTGAAAACCGGAAAAGAAGGTTCCCTCGTGAAGAAAGGAACAGAAGTCATTCAATTGCTTTCTTGTCCGGTAGATAATGTGCTGGACACCACCGGTGCAGGCGATTTCTATGCCGCCGGTTTCATGTACGGCCTGACGTGCGGTTATTCGCTGGAAAAATGCGTGCAAATCAGTACCATTCTGGCCACAGCCGTCATTCAGGAAGTCGGTACCACCTTACCTGCTAAGAAATGGGACGAAATTAAGTTAAATATTGAATCACTTCTGCAAGTCTAACCGGAATAATGTGTTTATTTGCAAGGAAGAACAATTTTGTAAACAGACTATATATGAATGCAAGAAAAATGCTGGCCGGAGCCTTTATCGTGATGTTGGGGATGGGCATGACCAGCTTCAAGGAAGACGACCGTAATTTTCAGATATCAAAGAATCTGGACATATTCAACTCCATTTTCAAGGAACTGGATTTGTTTTATGTAGATACCGTGAATGCCGAAAAAATGATTCAGACCGGAGTGGAAGGTATGCTTTCGCTGACCGACCCTTATACGGAGTACTATCCGGAAGAAGAGGTGAGCAGTCTTAAGGAAATGACTACCGGAAAATACGGCGGTATCGGTGCGGCCATCCGTTACTATGAGGCCAAAGACCGCATTGCGGTGGTAGAACCAACCGAAGGCATGCCGGCAGCCGAAGCCGGAGTCAAGGCAGGCGACATCATTCTCTCGGTAGGAGGAAAAGAAATGGTACGTGGCGACATGAAACCCCAGGAATTTTCTTCCAAGGTCAGCGAAGCGCTGCGTGGAGAACCGGGAACTTCGTTCGTGCTGAAAGTGCTGCGTCCGCTCAAGAATGACAGTACGGTGATGGAATTTAAAATCACCCGTAAGAACATCCGTACCAATCCGGTGCCCTATTACGGCATGGTGAAAGACAGCATCGGCTATTTGGCTTTGTCCAGCTTTACGGAAAATTCTGCCAAGGATTTCAAAAAAGCTTTCATCGAACTGAAGCAGAAAGGTGCCAAGTCGCTGATTATCGACTTGCGTGACAACGGAGGAGGTTCTTTATCGGAAGCGGTAGACATTGTCAATCTCTACGTGCCGAAAGGACAGGAGATTGTAGTGACAAAAGGAAAGGTACGCCAGGCACAAGGTTCTTACAAAACCCAGAATGAACCAGTCGATACACAGATTCCGCTGGCGGTACTCGTGAACGGTGCTACAGCCTCGGCTTCTGAAATCGTGAGCGGTTCGTTGCAGGACCTGGACCGTGCGGTAGTCATCGGTTCGCGCACCTTCGGAAAAGGACTGGTGCAGACCATCCGTCCGTTGCCTTACAACGGCACGCTGAAAGTGACCACTTCCAAATACTATATTCCCAGCGGACGTTGTATCCAGGCTATCGACTATGCCAAGAAGAATGCCGACGGTTCAGTAGCCCGTACGCCCGATAGTCTGACCACCGTATTCCATACGGCTGCCGGACGTGAGGTGCGTGATGGAGGAGGTATCCGTCCGGACATCGAAGTGAAGGGAGACAAGATTCCGAACATCGTGTTCTACCTGATGAATGACGACCTGATTTTCGATTATGCTACCCAATATTGCTGGGATCATCCTACATTGGCTTCGGTAGACGACTTCAAACTGACCGATGCCGATTATGAGGCTTTCAAGAAACTGGTGAAATCACGTAACTTTACTTACGACCGCCAGAGTGAGAAGATGTTGAAAAGCCTGAAGGAAATAGCCGAGTTTGAGGGCTACATGACCGAGGCGGCAGAGGAATTCAAGGCGCTGGAAAAGAAACTCAACCATAACCTGGACCGCGACTTGGACTATTTTGCCAAGCCGATTAAAGAATATATCTCACAGGAAATCGTGACCCGCTATTTTTATCAGCGTGGTGCTGCGATGGAACGGTTGAAAGATGATACTGATTTGGAAGAAGCCATCAAGGTATTGCAGAATCCTGTCCGTTACCGGGAGATTCTTTCTGCACCGGTAAAGAAAGACGAACCTGTCAAGAAGGAAGAACCGAAAAAATAAGGCCTCAGAGAGGCTTCTGGAGAGCTTTCAAGTAAGGCTTGGAAAACGCAAGTACGTTTTGTTTCAAACGCAAATGCATTTGAAGTAAAACGTCCTTACGTTTTGGAGAAAACGTAAAGGCGTTTGAGTTGAAACGCTTCGGCGTTTTTATTTGTCTCATGTACAGTTTGTTCCATACTAAATTCTAAAAAAAACTCACATTAGTTTATCAAAGAAGATTTGTTGTATTTTTGTAGAAAATATATGACGTATGGAAAGTTCGAAAACAGCCACAACTATACAAGAACAGATTGAGACTTTAAGGAAAAGAGGTATGAGTATTGACGATGAAGGGAAAGCCATTGAGAATCTTTCTGACATCGGTTATTATCGGTTAGGTTTTTATTGGTTTCCCTTTGAGAAAACATATCCACGAAAGGAACAAAGAGATCATACATTCAAAGAGGGAACAAATTTTGATTATGTCATAAAGCTTTATTACTTTGATTTTGATTTGAGAAACCTTTTCTTGCGTTATATAAGTAGAATTGAAATAAATTTCAGGACTACTTTAATTTATATGATTTCGAATAAGTACAAGGACGATTCATTCTGGTACATCAATCCAAAGGTATTAAAGCAGGACTTTATTGATAGTGACCTTTTTCAGAAGTCCATTAAAGATGTGAATAGCGAGCCTGTGATAAAACAGGATTTAAAAACGCATAAAAGAAAATATGCTCCTGCATGGAAAGCTATTGAATATATGAGTTTTGGTGTTGTCATTTCCATATATGATAATCTACTGGATGGTGGTTTGAAACATGGTATTTCAGTTGCTTATGGAATGCAGTCTCCATCTCAGTTTTCAAATTATATCAATACAGTGCGTAGACTCAGGAATTATTGTGCTCATGGAAAAGTTCTTTTTGACATGACACTTCCCGAAGCAATCAGCAATGGACCTCTGGGGTATTTAGGTAATCAAAAGAACATATTGATTGGTGCCTATAAGGTATTTTGTTACTTCTTGGGCAGAATATCACAAAATAGAGTTACAGAGATGAAATCGGAGTTGTTAAAGGCATTTAATCGTGTTACATATCCAACTGTGAAGGATATCATATATAACAACTCTGGATTCAGGCCAAATGATTTATAAGTTAATTTTTGGTGGCAAAAGAAATTCTTTTTATCTTTGTCCCAGATAAAGTGCACTTGTCAGCTATAGGCTTTCATACTGCACTATAAAAGGAACTGATAAGGGACTGCCCTATAGGGTAGTCCTTTTTTTATGGTTACAAGACAATTTTATCTCTTTCAGTTTATAAGTAGAGTTAGCCAATTTCCCAGTGAACGGTAATCTCTGAAAAGGATATAAACTCAGTTATTGACCATAAGTATAAGCCCTGTACCTCTTTTGGTGACAATCTCTATATGAGGGTCTTCCGCAAACAGCTTTCTTAATTTGGTGATGAACACATCGAGGCTGCGTGAGGCAAAATAATCCTTGTCAGTATTCCAGAAACGGCCCAGAATGGTCTCTCTTGTTACCACATCACCTTTATTTTGCGCGAGCAACTGTAAAATCTGAGCTTCTCTTACGGTAAGATCCGTTTTATCGCCCGATTCGTGATTATAGAGTGTGGCATGTTCGGCATCCAGCGTATAATGGCCGAACTTGCACAATCCTTCTTCGTTGCGGGTCTTACTTCCTTCCTTCATTTTCAGGATGGCGTGCAGATGTGCATCCAGTTCATCGGGGATGAACGGTTTCTTCACGTAATTATTGACACCGATATCATATCCTTTCCTGACATCCTTGGGAGAGGTAAGTGCGGAAGCAAAAAGAATGGGGGTATCCACGTCGGTTGCCCGTATGCGACGCACCATTTCAAAGCCATCCATCACCGGCATATCAATGTCGGAGATGATGATGTCGGGGCGATGTGCCTTCCAGGCTTCCAGTCCCTCTTCCCCATTACAAGCGGTAATCACCTCATATCCCCCGATGATGTCCTGGAGGCCGGACTGTACGATGTATGACAGATTCTTGTCGTCTTCTACCAATAACAGTTTTATCATTGTTTTTGCAATTATGAAACAAATGTATGGAAATATGTGGAATATACGGCATCTCAGAAACAGATTTTGTGTATATCGTCAGTCTTTGCAAATATAATATTGGGATTACCAACCTAAATTGAAACGCCGAAGTATTAACATAAAGATAACGTAAGGATAACCTAAAGGCTAAAGATTCCACCTTACCTTTGCAATAGTCAAATTAAAAAGTATGTAACAATGAAAATCTTTACAAGGAAAACGAATCGGCAAAAGGCATTGATTTCATACGGAAGAGGGCCCGAAGGGGAAGAAGTGATGATAAACATCACGGAACCTAAACGGATAAATGTAAAAACCATTGTGGCCTTCGTTATTATCCTGTCAGTGATGATGTGGCTATTTTCTGCCATTTATGGAGTTGACAGCCTGAATGTCACTTCGGCGAACTATTTCAGTAAAGGCAGGTATGTAATACTCTCCAGTGTGCTTTGTGGTGTCTTGTTGAACTGGTTAATTCAGGCCATCATTTATATTATAATCAATCCTCGGTCATATAGTAAATTTGCTGTAATACATAATAAGCGAAACCATACCATACGTTTCTTTTATAAAGGAGATATGAGAGTAATTCATTTCCGTATAGCTAATATTCTTGCGCATTGGATATGTGGATACATCCCTTTGTTGTTGGGCTTTATAATAGAGGATATTTCAGTTTGTTATTTCGGCCTTTTATCAATCATGTTCTTCTTTGATGAAACCAGTCTTGTATGGAGATTGCGTCTTTACAGCGGAAAGGCTTTGTGCAGTTATAAATCAGATGAAGAATAACTAAGGAGATTATGACAGAGAGTTTATTACTCTATATGAATCTACGCTCAAAACAGATTGTGCGTGTACTTGCAGGCATCGGACCGTTCCGGTGTCTGTTTCTTATCGGTATCGCTGCCATCCTGTTTTATGCTTTTGCGAAAGTAACGAGTGTATGGGTATTGCCGGTATGTTATCTGCTCATACTCTGGCTGTATCATAACAGCAGAAAAGACAAGGAGTTTCTGTCTTTACAGGTGCAAGGAATCAAAGGATTGTTTACGGTAGAATATTTATTGCTCGGTTTACCGTTTATTATTTCAGGGATAATTGCTGCAAATTACATTTCTTTGCCGGTTATCATACTGACTGCGGTCGTTATGCCGTGGATTCGCCCTGTCAGGTTTCATTCTATAGTTCTGCCTATACCCTTGTTATACAGTGGGGATTTGCTGTATAGAAGGATGTTCCGGAAACAAGTACCACTGTATGCGGTATTGCTCTTTCTGTCTTTCATGGGAGTACTGCATGACAATATCAATCTCTGTAAAGTATGCCTGATACTGTGTGGAGTTATTCAGGGAACTGCATATATGGTGACGCCACAGAAGCATGAACTCTCTGTCTATAATAGTTTCGGAATGTATCAGCTGATACTGGTAAAATCAGGGTTAAGTAATATCTTTATAACCATGTTCTCGTTAATTGTACTTATACTTGTACTGAGACACGATACAGAAACTATACTTTTCTGTCTTGCATTGTTCTCTTCGACATTGTTATACCAGTGGAATATGGGCATGGCAAGATTCTCCTTTGAGACACAAACAGTAATGGGAATATACTGGCTGCTTTTCCCGTTGCCGTTATTTTTAGTTTCGATTATAACCCCAGTCGTACTGATACTTTATTTGATTTTTAATATAGGCCTTACACTTTCTGTAAAGAAAAAATATAAACATATATGGAACTGATATATATAAAAGAATTGAGCAAGGCATACGGTAAGACAAGAGTACTTGACAAGCTTTCCGTCTCTTACGAATCCGGGAAAATCTACGGACTGGTGGGAGAAAACGGAGCCGGGAAAACTACACTCTTCAATTGCATTATGGGAGTAACCGATTACGACGGTGAGATAAGGAAGTCCTCCAAGATGGCCGTTGGCTATATGCCGGCTGAAAACTTCTTCTATTCCCTTATCACAGGAAAGGAGTATCTTGAGTTCTGTATTAAAGCCAAAGGGAAGAAGATGGATGCTAAAGCCATAGATTCATTGAATAAAGTCTTTCAACTGCCACTGGAAAGATTCGCTTCGGACTATTCCACAGGAATGAAGAAAAAGCTTGCACTTATGTCCCTGCTCCTTCAGGATAATGACCTGTACATCCTTGACGAACCTTTCAACGGGGTAGATCTTTATGGGTGTATCCAACTTAAAAGAATCATACGCGAGCTGAAGGAAAAAGGGAAGACTGTCATAATCTCATCGCATCTTATCAATACGTTGCATGAACTTTGTGATGAGATTGATTTTCTTGATGATCATACCATTCGGAAAAGATATATTCAGGCATCAATTGATGAGATTGAGCAGGATATTCTTAACAGGAATCATTAACCTAAAGATAACGTACTGATAACATAAACTCTTGTTCTTTGCGCATACTTTTGCAGCATAAGAAATAAAAAATGAAGTCTTACTTAATATTATGATAGCAGAATTAATAGTTTCAGCAGTAGCATCGGTGTCTTTATCAACTCCTAAAGTAGTTTATAATGTATCTTCCGATGATAAGAAAGTGACAAATATAGAGGCATATTCTGTAAGTGATGGCAAATATCTTAAACGTATGTATAAGATAAACTTTATCTATAACACAGATGGTGAAGTTACCGATAAGAATACTTATCAGTGGGATGAAAGAAATTCCGGTTATATATTGAAGGATACTAATTTCATTGATAGTGATTTTTTTACTTAAACATATTAGAAAGGTTCGATAGAGTATTCGTTATTAAAATTAGAGTAAGTTTGATGAATTCTGAATAAGGTAAGCCGTATGTCAATTGTTCTCATTGCATTGACACACGGCTTACTTGGAAAGCAGCAATTGCACTTAAATCTTTTTGTGTTTTACCGATTGTGTATGTTGTTTGGATTTTCATGCGGCAGGTAGATAGTAAATTCCGTAAATTCTCCTTCTGTGCTGTTTACGAATATTCTTCCATCATGTGCCTTTATCACCTGGTCAACAAAGTTCAGACCGAGTCCGAAGCCTGAAGCTCCGTTCCTGCGGCTACGCTTTGCCGCCGCTGCACGTTCGTATTTCTGGAAAATGATTCTCTGGTCGGCTTCTGATATACCCAGACCATTGTCACGTACTTTCAGGATTGTGTAGCGTTCGCTCTCTTCAGCCGTGATGTTTATTTCCACACTCTCCTTTGAGTATTTGATGGCATTGTCAATCAGATTGCTTAATACTTCACCCAGATAATCGTTGTCGGCATAAGCTGTTTTGGCCTGCAAGCTGATGATAAAGTTTACGGGTTTCTGTGCTTTTGCCTTGAATTTTTCTGTCAGCTTCTCTATTATAGGAGTAAGCTCAACTTCTGTTTTGTTCATCTCAAGTTTATGGTTCTCCAGTTTGGAAATTGTAAGTATCTTGTTGGTGAGAGTAAACAGATGTTCTGTTTCGCTTTCCGCTATGTTCATGTATTTGTTCTTTATCTCCGGTTTGCCTTCCAGTCTTCCGCTTTTCAGCATATCCTGTACCATCATAATTGTGCTGAGGGGTGTTTTCATGTCATGTACCATGGCGTATGAGAAGTCCTCACGGATTTGGGATATCTTGTTTAATTTGAAGATAAATTTAATTTGATATACAGTGCAAACTATTGTTAGAATAGTCATTATGATTGTTGTTATTAATATAATCCACATTTTATTAAATATATTCCAATATGGATTTGTCAAAACTAACTGCATACCAATGGATTTATCTAATTTTATGGGAATAATTTCTGTTTTGATGCTACCTAATTGAGGAATTGTCATTCTCTTACTCGTTTGTAAAATCCTACAAGAATCAACAATACAGACAATAAATTCAGACTTAATATTTTTTTTATTTAGTTGTAAATTAGTAAGTGAATCTATTTCGGATAAAGAATATTTATAGCCTAATTTGCTGATTCCGTCATATATATAAGTAGTTATTGAAATAGAATCATTTGGCGCTCCTCCCCCTATGACGGTTCCTTCAGGAACACTCTTGGATATTATATTAGCTTCTTTATATAATGCTTGGTCAAATAAATCTGTACATTCTTTTTTTATTTCTTCTTTTACAAAAAAATATGTATTGCAAAGCCATAAGCTTTGCAGTGAGAAGATGGAGATTAACCCTAAAATTGTTATTATGTGAATGTATTTTTGTTTAGACATTTTTATTGCAAAGTTAATAAGATTAAGCATATATATCACTAAAGCTTTTGTAGAAAGCTTCTTAACCTAAAGATAAC
>ENA-UESD01001290-UESD01001290.1-human-gut-metagenome-genome-assembly--contig:-NODE-1290-length-20626-cov-23.618084_pt1 | contig 20626 bp, 17 predicted proteins | sample MGYA00242985_ERZ507986 | MGnify/ENA primary metagenome ERZ507986 (study PRJEB26167, sample SAMN06115408) | human gut metagenome | host: Homo sapiens | place: China:Guangxi | collected 2016-04-06... | reverse complement strand
GGAGCTGATCGATCGGGTACACGAGGAAAAGGCCCGCCTTGTTCCAGGCTGCTCCGGCTGCGGCTCCCGCTGCGGGCGAAACGATGATTATGATATGAACTTGCTCTGGAACGCGCAGGAGGATATTCGCAGCCTCAAATCCCTGATCCTCTTCGGCGTGCGCGGCATGGCGGCTTACGCCCATCACGCTATGATGCTGGGCTATGCCGACGAGGAAGTGAACCGCTTTTTCGCCAAGGCTCTTTTTGCCGTGGGCGAGGACTGGGATATGGACGCGCTGCTGCCCATCGTGATGGAGGTGGGCGAGAAAAACCTCCAGTGCATGGCGCTTCTGGATAAGGCCAACACCGAAAGCTACGGTACGCCCGCGCCTGCCACCGTCCCGCTGACGGTGGAGAAGGGGCCGTTCATCGTCATCACAGGCCACGATCTCCACGATTTGAAACTGCTGCTGGAACAGACCGAGGGCAAAGGCGTCAACATCTACACCCACGGCGAAATGCTGCCTGCCCACGGCTATCCTGAACTGAAAAAGTACGCCCATCTCAAGGGCAATTTCGGCACGGCGTGGCAGAACCAGCAAAGAGAATTTGCCGACATCCCCGCGCCGGTGCTGTTTACCACCAACTGCCTGATGCCGCCGAAAGCAAGCTACGCCGACCGCGTATTCACCACGGCGGTGGTATCCTATCCGGAACTGACGCACATCGGTGAGGATAAGGACTTCACCCCTGTCATCGAAAAGGCATTGGAGCTTGGCGGCTACAACGAGGACAAGCCGTTCACCGGCATCAACGGCGGCGGCACGGTCATGACCGGCTTCGGTCATGGCGCGGTGCTTGGCGTGGCGGATCAGGTGATCGAGGCAGTAAAGAGCGGCGCGATCCGGCACTTTTTCCTGGTGGGCGGCTGTGACGGAGCCCGTCCCGGGCGGAACTACTATACTGAGTTTGTCAAGCAGACGCCTGCCGATACCGTGGTGCTGACGCTGGCCTGCGGCAAATACCGCTTCAACGACCTTGACCTCGGGACCATTGGCGGCCTGCCTCGGCTCATGGACGTGGGCCAGTGCAACGACGCTTATGGAGCTGTCAAAATCGCGCTGGCCTTGGCGGAGGCGTTCGGCTGCGGCGTGAACGATTTGCCCTTGTCCATGGTTCTTTCGTGGTATGAGCAGAAGGCAGTGTGCATTTTGCTGACGCTGCTGTATCTGGGGATCAAGAATATTCGCCTTGGCCCCACGCTGCCGGCGTTCGTTTCGCCCAATGTGCTGAACTACCTCATAGAGAATTTCGGCATTGCTCCCATCACCACGCCGGAGGAGGATTTGAAACAGCTTCTCAAATAACAGCGTCTCAGGCAGCGGCGTAAGGGAAGCGTGACTCCCTTGACGGAACGATGTGACGATGCATACAGAAATGGAGATTGCAGTGATTTTTGAAATAAATATTGCTTTTTCTGGGGCCAAAACGGTATAATCAATATGTAACAAAAACAACGGAAAAGCGTCTATGCTAAGGCTGCCGCGAGCCGTCAGGTTGTGACACACCAAAGCTTGATACATTCTGCCCCAACTGGAACAGATACTGGAGCGGATACAATAGGCGAGCGGATCGGCACGGCACATCAGCCCGGCGCGGATACGCAAGAATTTCTCGGAGGACGGACTGGTGGAACTGAAGCGCGGCGCGATCACGCTGCGGGATAAGAACCAGCCCAAACTGCTTGAAATAATGTGATTTTGTTACAGAACGGAATCATAATTCCGATATAATGAAAGTAGGAAAACCAAAAGGGGAATTGACCATGAAAGAAACGAAATACGCAGGAACCCAGACCGAAAAAAACCTGATGACTGCCTTTGCCGGCGAGTCCGAGGCCCGCAACAAGTACACCTACTTCGCCTCCAAGGCCAAGAAGGAGGGCTACGAGCAGATTGCGGCGCTGTTCCTGAAAACCGCCGAAAACGAAAAGGAACACGCCAAGCTCTGGTTCAAGGAGCTGGATGGTATCGGCGACACCGCCGAAAACCTCCGCTCCGCCGCTGAGGGCGAAAACTACGAATGGACGGATATGTACGACGGCTTCGCCAAGACCGCCGACGAGGAAGGCTTCCATGAGCTGGCCCAGCGGTTCCGTCTGGTGGCTGCCATCGAGAAGCACCACGAGGAGCGCTACCGTGCCCTGCTGCGCAATGTGGAGATGGCGGAGGTCTTTGCCAAGAGCGAGGTCAAGGTGTGGGAGTGCCGCAACTGCGGTCACATCGTCGTGGGCGAGAAGGCCCCGGAGGTTTGCCCCACCTGCAACCATCCCCAGAGCTATTTTGAAATTCACGCAGAAAACTATTAAAGAAAGAAAAGGAGAATTATCATGGAGCAGAAGTTTTACATTTGCAAGCATTGCGGCAACATCATTGCCAAAGTTAAGGACGTAGGCGTCCCTGTCGTCTGCTGCGGCGAGCCGATGAGCGAGATCGTTCCCGGCACCACCGATGCCGCCGTGGAGAAGCACGTCCCTGTCTGGACAGTGGAAAACGGCATCGTCCATGTCAAGGTCGGCTCCGTGGAGCACCCCATGCTGCCGGAGCACTACATCGAATGGGTATCTCTCCAGACCAAGCAGGGCAATCAGCGTAAGGAACTGCATCCCGGCGAAAAGCCGGAGGTCTGCTTCGCTCTCTGCGAGGGCGATGAGGTAGAGGCGGTCTACGCCTACTGCAACCTCCACAGTCTGTGGAAAGCGTAATTCACCTTCTTAAAATCCGGTGCTCCAAAAGCACCGGATTTTTTTATCAATGTAACCTCGTCACAGAAAAAGACTTTGTCCTGCGGTATGATAAAGCCACAATCAAGAAAGAGGTGGCGAACATGAAAATCAAGCTCAATCCCGATCAGGAGATTGTCAATACCATCCGGGAAGGACTCAAGCGCACCGGAGGGGAGGATACTGTCCCTGCCGCAGGGAGCGCACAGAGGCAACCAAGTGTATGTGTCAGGAGTTCAAGAATCCAATTGCAGATCCGGGCTTCGAGGGGGTCTGCCACTGTATGCTCTATTACAAATCCTTGCAGGATTAAGGGAGGAAAGCTATGCTGTCAAAGAAACTGGCTGCCATAGATAAGACGCGGTGTGTCGCCTGCGGTGTGTGTGAAAATACCTGTCCACTGGGGGCCGTCAAGGTGCGCTGCGGCTGCTACGCCGCCGTGGAGGCGGAACGCTGCGTAGGCTGCGGCAAGTGCGCAAAGCTCTGTCCCGTCGGCTGCATTGAGGTGAAAGTGAGGGCTGACGCATGAAAGCAAAGCATTGGTACGATTACCTGTGGGTATATGCCATCATCTATTTTGCACTGGGCTTTTTCAATATCCTGTTCGCGTGGCTGGGGATGATCGATTTTCTTCTGCCGCTGCTTTTAGCCATCTTTGGCGGGAACAAATTCTTTTGCAACCACCTCTGCGGACGGGGTCAACTGTTCAGCAAGCTGGGGACAGACCTTAAATGCTCCCGCTGCAAGCCCACGCCCCGCTGGATGTCCTCCAAGTGGTTTCGTTACGGCTTTTTGATCTTTTTCCTGACGATGTTCGGCAACATGGCGTTCCAGACCTATCTGGTCGCTGCGGGTGCTGCGTCCCTGCGGGAGGCCATTAAGCTGTTCTGGACCTTCCGTGTGCCGTGGGGCTGGACTTATACAGCCGGTACAGTCGCTGATTGGGTGGCGCAGTTCAGCTTTGGCTTTTATAGCCTCATGCTGACCTCTCTGCTGCTGGGTCTGATCGTTATGGTGCTCTACAAGCCCCGCACATGGTGTGCGTTTTGTCCGATGGGAACCATGACGCAGGGCATTTGCAAGCTGAAAAACAAAGAATAAACAAAGATAACAGAACGGAGCCTTTCTCATGGCTGAACTGAAAATTACTGCTGCGAATTTTGAAAATGAGATACTGCATTCCGACAAGCCCGTCCTGCTGGATTTCTATGCGGACTGGTGCGGACCGTGCAAAATGCTCTCTCCCGTACTGCATGAGCTTGCCGAAGAAAAAAGCGGTACGCTCAAGGTGGGCAAGGTCAACGTGGACGAGCAGATGAAGCTGGCAATGCGTTTTCAAGTATCCAGCATCCCGATGCTTGTCGTATTCAAGGATGGAAAGGAAATTACCAAATCGGTCGGCTATCGGCCTAAGTCAGAGATTGCCGCAATGGTGGAGGGCGCAAGATGAAAGTTGTGATCGTAGGCGGTGTGGCGGGCGGTGCTTCTGCCGCTGCCCGCATCCGCCGTTTGGATGAACACGCCCAGATCATCATGATCGAGCGCAGCGGCTATGTGTCCTATGCCAACTGCGGTCTGCCGTATTATGTGGGCGGTGTGATCAAGGAGCAAGAAGAACTGACACTGCAAACTCCGGAGAGCTTCTGGGACCGCTTTCGCATTGATGTGCGGGTACGGCAGGAAGTAACTGCGATCAATCCCACAGAGAAAACCGTCACCGTTCACGCATTGGATAGTGGAAAGGTCTACACGGAAACCTATGACAAACTGCTCCTCGCACCCGGCGCAAAGCCGACGGTTCCTGCGTTTTCCGGCGTGGACAGCGAGCGTGTTTTCACACTGCGCACAGTGGAGGACACCCTCCGCATCAGGCGCTTTGTAGAGGATCAGAAGCCGAAAACCGCTGTTTTGGCTGGCGGCGGCTTTATCGGTCTGGAAATGGCGGAGAACCTTGTGGAGATGGGCGTTTCCGTCACCATCGGCCAACGTCCAAAGCAGCTATTAGTGCCGCTGGATACGGATATGGCGAGCTTTGTCCATGCGGAAATGCACAGACACGGCGTGACTCTGCGGTTGGGTGAAACCGTCACCGGATTCCGGCAGGACGGAGATTCCGTGCTGACGCTGCTGGAGGAAAGTGAGCCGCTGCGCTCCGACATGGTGCTGCTGGCCATCGGCGTCACGCCGGACACACATCTGGCAAAAGAGGCCGGACTTGAGCTGGGCATCCGGGGCAGCATCGCTGTCAACGAGCGGATGGAAACCTCCGTGCCGGACATCTATGCTGTGGGCGATGCCGTAGAGGTCACCCATTTTGTAACCGGGCAGAAAGCGTTGATTTCGCTGGCGGGACCCGCCAACAAGCAGGGACGCATTGCCGCTGACAATATCTGTGGCGGCAATAGCCACTTTCACGGCTCTCAGGGCTCGTCTGTTCTGAAACTGTTCGGCTTGACAGCGGCCTCCACGGGGATCAATGAAAAAGCGGCGCAGGCAGCAGAGATCGCTTACGACAAAGTCGTGCTTTTCCCGGCATCCCACGCTGCCTATTACCCCGGCGCACAGTCTATGGCAATGAAGGTACTGTATGAAAAGGAAAGCCTGCGGCTGCTGGGTGCGCAGATCGTTGGCGGCGAGGGCGTGGACAAGCGTATTGATGTACTGGCAACGGCCATTCGCTCAAAAATGAAAGCTTTGGAACTGACGGAACTTGACCTTTCCTATGCTCCGCCCTATTCCTCTGCCAAGGATCCGGTCAATATGGCCGGTTTTATGATCGAGGATTTGGAGAGCGGGAAAGTGCAGCAGTTCCATTGGAATGATGTTGAGGACTTGCCCTGCGATGGCAGTGCGACGCTGCTGGACGTCCGTACGGAAGGCGAATATCGGCGTGGGCACTTGAATGGATTCCGCAATATTCCACTGGACGATCTGCGGGAGCACTTGGACGAGTTAGAGCGGGACAAGCCTGTCTATGTGAATTGCCAGACAGGGCTTCGCAGTTATCTGGCCTGCCGACTTTTGACGCAGTATGGTTTCAGCTGTTCCCATCTCTCCGGCGGATACAGTTTTTATCAGGTCGTAACACAAGAGCAGCAGACAGCGCGGAGCGCCTATCCCTGCGGAATGGAGAAACTATGAGTGAAAATTTATTTGGCTTGACGGTTGCGGCAGATAAAGGCTTAGATGATCTGCAGTGCCAGCGCCTTTTAAGCGAAAATCGCAGGTATCAGGAAGTCATGCTGCAATACCGATGTGCGCTGAAAGCACTGGAAAGCAGGTTGGAAATTCTAAACGAAGAGTTTTCATTGCAGCATGATCGCAATCCGATAGAAAGTATGAAAAGTCGCTTGAAGTCGCCGTCCAGCATTATGAATAAGATGCAGAAGCGCGGACTTTCTCTGGATTTTCCGACCATGCAGGCAAATATCATGGATATTGCCGGTGTGCGGGTGATCTGCTCTTTCGAGGAGGATGTGTTCTTTTTGGCAAAGTGCTTAAAAGATCAGTCTGACATTGAAATCATCACGGAGAAAGATTATATTTCACACCCTAAGCCAAATGGCTATCGCAGTCTGCACCTGACGATCCGGCTGCCGGTATTCTTTGCGGAAAAAGAGATCCATGTGCCAGTGGAGATACAACTCCGTACAATCGCTATGGACTTCTGGGCAAGCCTTGAGCATACCATCCGCTATAAGAAAAATCTGCCGATAAATGCTGAAATCGAAACTGAACTGAAAGAGTGCGCCGATTCCAGCAGAGAATGGGACAGCAAAATGGAACATCTACTGCACATCTTAACATAATGCGTCGGATATAAAATGAAAAGCACGCACTTTGGTGCTTGCCTTGGACTTGCCAGGGATCGCCTCATCCGCCTTGGATGGGCGACCCCTGCGAGCCCCAACCATTTCTCCGCTTTCTGGTTTTCAGGCATAGTCTTTTCTGCTTTCGGCGGACTGCCACGGCACAGCTTTTTCGGCTTCTATAATTGTAAGGAACATGGCTTTTCGCTGAATGGAAAGCGAAGCTGACCCGGGCTGGGCGGTCTGTGCTGGGGCGGTCTGTATTAAAGCGATATTTTTTTTGAAATTATCTTGACAAAATTTATCAAGATTGATATGATGGTATTAACAAGCAAGCGAAAAGAGGATGTGGAGCATGATCATCACCAAAGAGACGGACTACGCGCTGCGCATTTTGCGGGTGCTGCTGGACGGGGAGAAGCATTCGGTGGCCGAGATGTCGGAAACGGAATTGATCCCCAATCAGTTTGCCTACCAGATTCTGCGCAAGCTCTCCGCCGGCAATTTGGTGCGGGTGAGCCGCGGCGCTCTCGGCGGCTGCGAGCTGTCCTGCGATCTGGACGCGACCTCCCTCTACGATCTCATGGGGGTCGTGGGGGAGCGGGGCATCCTGTGCGCCTGCATGGAGCCGGGATATGAATGCCGCTGGCAGGACAAGCATGGGCGGTGCGCCATCCACTGTCAGCTGGCGGCCTTGCAGCAAAAGCAGGACGAGGCGTTCCGTGCCGTGAGCCTGCGCAGGCTGCTGACCGGCGGATCCGATCCCCAAGATACAAGCAAGCTGTAAAATTTTAAAAGGAGGTACCCGTATGCTGTTTCAAACCACGGCGGCGCACGAAGAGCTGCGCGCGAAGATCCGGAGTTTTGCGGAGGAGGAGATCAAGCCCCTCGCATTTTTAATGGATCAGAACAACGAGTTTCCCGAGGAGGCTGTCAAGAAGCTGGGTAAGCTGGGCTGGATGGGCATTCCCTACCCCAAGGAGTACGGCGGTGCCGGTCTTGATGCCCTGAGCTACGCCATCGCGGTGGAGGAGCTGGCCCGTGTGGACGGCGGCACGGGCGTAATCCTCTCCGCCCACGTCTCCCTCGGCTCATGGCCCATTTTCGCCTATGGCACCGAGGAGCAGAAGAAGAAATATCTGGTTCCGCTGGCCAAGGGCGAGAAGATCGGCGCCTTCGGCCTTACGGAGACCAACGCCGGATCCGACGCCGGCGGCACGGAGACCACGGCGCTGGATAAGGGGGACTACTACCTCCTCAACGGCGGCAAGATCTTCATTACCAACGCCCCTAAGGCGGACACCTATGTGGTTTTCGCCGTCACCACGCCGGACATCGGCACCCGGGGCATCTCCGCTTTCATCGTGGAGAAGGGCTGGAAGGGCTTTGAGTTCGGCGACCACTATGACAAGATGGGTATTCGCTCCTCCTCCACGGCGGAGCTGATCTTCAACGACGTGAAGGTTCCCAAGGAAAACCTATTGGGCAAGGAGGGCGAGGGCTTCAAGATTGCCATGTCCACGCTGGACGGCGGACGCATCGGCATCGCCGCGCAGGCGCTGGGCATCGCCCAGGGCGCGTTTGAGCACGCGTTGAGCTATTCCAAGGAGCGCGTCCAGTTCGGCAAGCCCATCGCGGCCCAGCAGAGCATCGCCTTCAAGCTGGCGGATATGGCAACCAAGCTGCGCTGCGCCCGGTTCCTCATCTACTCCGCGGCGGAGCTGAAGGAGCAGCACGCGCCTTACGGCATGGAGTCCGCCATGGCGAAGATGTACGCCTCGGACATCGCGCTGGAGGTCACCAACGATGCCTTGCAGATCCACGGCGGCAGCGGCTACCTCAAGGGCATGGAGGTGGAACGGGCCTACCGCGACGCCAAGATCACCACCCTCTACGAGGGCACTAACGAGATCCAGCGGGTGGTCATCGCCTCTCATCTGTTGGGCAGGCTGGGCAAGAGCTCCGGCGGCGAGAGCCGTTCGGCGGCCAAGAAACCCGCGCCCATCACCGGCATTCGCAAAAAGACCATCTTCCGGGAGGGGGATGCTGCCCAGCAGGTGGCCGACCTTGTGGCGGCGCTGAAGAAGGATGGTCACGACTTCTCCGTGGGCATCCCTATGGATACGCCCATCCCGCAGGCGGAGCGGGTGGTCTCCGCGGGCAAGGGCATCGGGGAGAAAAAGAACATGAAACTGGTAGAGTCGCTGGCCAAGGCCGCCGGCGCGGCCATCGGTTCTTCCCGCCCTGTGGCGGAGACTCTCAAATATCTGCCGCTGAACCGCTATGTGGGTATGTCCGGTCAGAAGTTCACCGGCAATCTGTACATCGCCTGCGGCATCTCCGGCGCATCCCAGCACCTTAAGGGCATCAAGGACGCCTCCACCATCGTGGCCATCAATAAGAACGGTAACGCGCCTATCTTCAAGAACTGCGACTACGGCATCGTGGGCGATGTGGAGGAGATCCTGCCCCTGCTCACTGCCGCGCTGGATAGCGGCGAAAAGCTGCCCGCGCCGCCCATGGTAAAGATGAAGCGGCCCACGCCGCCGAAGCCCGCCCCCATCGGCGACCGCTACGTCTGCAGCGGCTGCGGCTACGAGTATGTGCCGGAGTTGGGCGACGAGGACGGCGAGATCGCGCCCGGTACGCTCTTTGAGCAGCTTCCCGCCGAGTGGGTGTGTCCCGAGTGCGCGGAGACGAAGGATCAATTTGTAAAGGCTTGAGGCCGTGAAGGAGGCAAGATAAGATGTATTGCGTGCGTAAAGTAACGAACGACCTCTACTGGGTGGGCGCCAACGACCATCGCCTGGCCCTGTTTGAAAACTGCTTTCCCATTCCCCGGGGCGTAAGCTACAACGCCTACTGCCTGCTGGATGAAAAGACGGTGCTCTTTGACACGGTGGACTGGTCTGCCTGCCGCCAGCTTTTGGAAAATCTGGCGTATGTGCTGGATGGCCGCGAGCTGGACTACCTGCTGGTCAACCATCTGGAGCCGGATCACGCCGCCTGCATCGAGGAGATCCTGCTGCGCCATCCCAAGGTGAAACTGATCTCCAACGAGAAGGCATTCATGCTCATGCGGCAGTTCGGCTTCCATGTGGACGGACATGAGTGCATCGAGGTGAAGGAGGGCGACACCTTCTCCTTCGGCAAGCACACCGTCACCTTTGTGGGCGCGCCTATGGTTCACTGGCCGGAGGCCATGGTGACCCTCGACGTCACCGACGGCGTCCTCTTTTCCGCCGACGCCTTCGGCACCTTCGGCGCGCTGGACGGCAAGCTGTTCGCCGACGAGGTGGACTTCGAGCGGGACTGGCTGGACGACGCCCGCCGCTACCTCACCAACATCGTGGGCAAGTACGGCCCCCACATCCAGCTCCTGCTGAAAAAGGCCGGCGGCGTTTTGGATCAGATCAAGTACATCTGCCCGCTCCACGGCCCCGTGTGGCGCAAGGATCTGGGCTGGTTCATCGAAAAGTACGACACATGGAGCCGCTATGCCCCTGAGACCCAGGGCGTGCTCATCGTCTACGCCTCTATGTACGGCAACACGGAGAACGCGGCGCAGGCGCTGGCGACGTCGCTCTGCGATAAGGGCATGAGCAAGGTGGCGATGTACGATGTGTCCTCCACTCATGTCTCCCAGCTGATCTCCGAGGCGTTTAAGTACAGTCACATTGTCCTGGCCTCTGTGACCTACAACCTCGGCATCTACCCCGCCATGCATGACTTCCTCATGGATATGAAGGCACTGAATCTGCAAAACCGCACCTTTGCCATCATTGAAAACGGCTCATGGGCGGTGAAGTCCGGTGACCTCATGCAGAAATTCGTCAACGATGAGCTTAAGAACATGACGGTGCTCAACGAGCGGCTCAGCCTCGCCTCGTCCATGGGCACGGACAAGCGCACTGAGCTGGAAGCACTGGCGGACGCCATTCTGGAATCTATGAAGTGACTGGCAGGGAAGCCAAAACCAAGACAACAGACAACAAACAGCCCCGCCGCGTCGGCTGCAGAAAAACCGGCTTTCAAAAACAGAGCGGGCAAGCGTGATACTGCGCTTGCCCGCTCTTTGCCCAAAAGGACATGAGAAGTGACCGGAGAAGATGAGAGGATCGAAATGGAGATCAGAAAACGAAACGGGGAGTCTGTTCCCTTTCAACAGGAGAAAATTTTCAACGCCATGAAAAAGGCGTTTGACGGACAGGGCAAGGAGATCGGGAGCAGAGAGATGGATGAGATCCTCGCCACCGTTCTCAACAATCTCTCCGTCACAGTGCCGCTCACCGTAGAACGTGTGCAGGACGAGGTGGAGCGAACGCTCATGGAGCGCGGACACTATGAGGTGGCCAAGGCGTACATCCTCTACCGCGAAAAGCGGTCTGCGCTGCGCCGTGTCCGGCATACCATCGCGCGGACGGTGGGGGATGACTCGCTTGACGAGGTGCTGCGCCGCATCCAGATGGATTTTACCGAGGAAGTCTACTCCCTCGCGGCGCTTCAAATGAAGTTTGAGAGTTTCTGTCGCCCGGGCATGACGGAGGATGAGCGGGCTGAGGCACTGACCAAGGCGGCGGTAGAGCTGACTACGGCAGAGGCACCCAAGTGGGAGTTCATCGCGGCGCGGCTTCTGAACCACTCCTTTCGCTGTCGCAACGCACAGGAATGGGAGGGGCGCGGCGTCGGCGACCTCTATGGCAGGCTTCGCTATCTGACGGATAAGGGACTCTACGGTGACTATATCCTTGCCCACTATACCCACGAGGAGATTGCCATGGCGGAGGACTTTCTCTGCCCGGAACGGGACGAGCTGTTCACCTACTCCGGCCTTGACCTGCTGCTCAAACGCTATGTGATCCAGTCACGCAGCCGCGTGCCGCTGGAAACACCGCAGGAGATGTTTTTGGGTATCGCGCTGCATCTTGCTATGAACGAAGGCTCTGACCGCATGGGGTGGGTAAAACGCTTTTACGATATGCTCAGCCGTATGGAGGTCACGATGGCGACACCTACCATGTCCAACGCACGAAAGCCCTACCATCAGCTTTCAAGCTGCTTTGTGGACACTGTGCCGGACAGTCTGGACGGCATCTACCGCTCGCTGGACAACTTCGCAAAGGTCTCTAAATTCGGCGGTGGAATGGGGATGTACTTCGGTAAGGTGCGCGCTGCAGGCAGCACCATCCGCGGCTTTCAAGGGGCGGCGGGCGGTGTTATCCGCTGGATCCGGCTGGTCAACGACACCGCCGTGGCGGTGGATCAGTTGGGGATGCGGCAGGGCGCTGTGGCGGTTTACTTAGACGCATGGCACCGGGATCTGCCGGAATTCCTTCAACTGCGCACCAACAACGGCGACGACCGCATGAAGGCGCATGATGTGTTTCCCGCCGTGTGCTATCCGGATCTCTTCTGGCGACTGGCGGAGGAGAACATAGACGCGCCGTGGCATCTCATGTGTCCGCATGAGATCCTCACGGTCAAGGGCTACGCACTGGAGGATTACTGGGGTACGGAATGGGAGAAGCGGTATCTGGACTGCGTCAATGACCCGCGCATCGAAAAGCGCAGCGTCACCGTCAAGGACATCGTGCGGCTGGTGCTTCGCTCGGCAGTGGAGACCGGCACGCCCTTCGCCTTCAACCGCGACAGCGTAAATCGTATGAACCCAAACGGCCACACGGGAATGATCTATTGCTCCAATCTCTGCACGGAGATCGCGCAGAACATGGCGCCCATCGAGCATATCAGCACTGAGGTGCACACGGAGAACGGCGACACAGTGGTGGTGACGGCCACACGCCCAGGTGAGTTTGTGGTCTGCAACCTGGCGAGTCTGTCTCTCGGTAATCTGCCGGTGGAGGACGAGGCCTATATGGAACGCACGGTGGAAACGGCCATCCGCGCACTGGATAATGTGATCGACCTCAACTTCTACCCGTTGGAATACGCGCGGCTTACCAATCAGAAGTACCGCAGCATCGGCCTGGGCGTCAGCGGCTACCACCACATGCTGGCAAAGCGCGGCATCCACTGGGAGAGCGATGAGCACCTTGCCTTCACCGACGCAGTGTTCGAGCTCATCAACTACGCCGCCGTCAAGGCGGACACAGCACTGGCACGGGAAAAGGGTCGTTACGCGCTCTTTGAGGGCAGCGACTGGCAGACGGGCGCGTATTTTGAAAAGCGGGGTTATACCTCCGAAAAGTGGCGGGCGCTTGCGAAAACGGTGGCGGTGCAGGGAATGCGCAACGCCTATCTGCTGGCGGTCGCACCGACCTCCAGCACATCTATCCTCTCCGGCACGTCGGCGGGCATAGATCCAATTATGAAGAAATTCTTTTTAGAGGAAAAAAAGGGCAGCATGCTGCCCCGCGTTGCTCCGGAGCTTTCTATGGATACATGGTGGTGCTATAAGGCAGCGCATCTGATCGACCAAAGCTGGTCGGTACGCGCCGCGGGCCTTCGCCAGAGACATATTGACCAGGCGCAGAGCATGAATCTCTATATCACCAACGACTATTCCATGCGTCAGGTGCTCAGACTGTATTTGGAGGCGTGGAGGGCCGGCGTCAAGACCATTTACTATGTCCGCAGCAAGGCCCTTGAGGTCGAGGCCTGCGAAAGCTGCTCGTCATAAGGAGGATAGCATGATGGAACTGAAGAAAAAGCCCCTCTTTAACCCGGAGGGCGACCCTGATGTGCGCCTGCGGCGCATGATCGGCGGCAATACCACCAACCTCAACGACTTCAACAATATGAAGTACGCTTGGGTCAGCGACTGGTACCGGCAGGCCATGAACAACTTTTGGATCCCTGAGGAGATCAATCTCTCGCAGGATGTGAAGGACTATCCCCGCCTGCTGTCAGCCGAGCGCAGCGCCTACGATAAAATTCTGAGTTTTCTTGTCTTTTTGGATTCCATTCAGACAGCGAACCTGCCTAATATCGGCGCCTACATTACCGCCAACGAGGTCAATCTCTGCCTGTCCATTCAGGCGTTTCAGGAGTGTGTCCACTCACAGAGCTACAGCTATATGCTCGACACCATCTGTTCCCCCGTGGAGCGCAATGACATCCTCTACCAATGGAAAACGGACGAGCATCTGCTGCGCCGCAACACCTTCATTGGGGACTGCTACAACGAGTTTCAGGAGCGGAAGGACGCTCCCACGCTGCTGCGCGTGATGATGGCAAACTATATTTTGGAGGGCATCTATTTTTACAGCGGCTTTATGTTCTTCTACAATCTCTCCCGAAACGGGAAGATGCCCGGCTCGGCGCAGGAGATTCGCTACATAAACCGCGATGAGAACACGCACTTGTGGCTGTTCCGCAATATCATCACGGAGCTGCAAAAGGAGCAGCCGGAGTTGTTCACCGCCGAGAGCGTACAAGCGCTGCGCGAGATGATGCGTGAGGGCGTGGAGCAGGAGATCGCATGGGGGCATTATGTGATCGGCGACGACATCCCGGGGCTGAACCGGCAGATGATCAGCGATTACATCCGCTATCTCGGCAACCTCCGCTGGACGAGCCTTGGCTATCCCGCATTGTATCCAGGCTTTGAGAGCGAACCGGAGAGCATGGAATGGGTCAGCCAGTACGCCGACGCCAACATGGTCAAGACCGATTTCTTTGAGGCACGCAGTACCGCCTACGCCAAGAGCACCGCACTGATAGACGATTTATAAGAAAACCAAAGACATCAGAATAGGAGATACTACTATGAATTACAGCGCTATGATTCAAAATCGCAGATCCGTTCACGCATTCCGCGAAAAGGAAGTTCCGAGCGAGGCTATCGGCCAGCTCCGATCCTACTATGAAAAGACCTGCCCCCGTCTTGTCCCGGAGATTGCAACGGAGTTGATCGTCTTGGACAAGGATGCACAGCCGGCGCTGGAGAGCTCAGCGGGCTATAATCAATTTCTCATCGGAGCACCGCACTACCTGCTCCTTATGTCTGCCCCGCATTCCTATGCGGCCATCAACGCCGGCTACATGATGGAAGATCTCGTCCTCAAGCTGACTGAGTTGGACATTGACACCTGCTGGATGACCTTCACCGACAGCGACAAAATCAAAAAGGCACTGTCTCTCACCACCCCGTTAGAGGTGGCGGCAATCGTTGCCTTTGGCTACGGGGAAAAGACCGCAAAAAAGCTGCGGCTGAATATCCTAAGTATGTCTCAGATCGATGTGCGGGCCGAGCAGCAGTACTACGCGCCCAAAAAGGGCGTGCATGATTTGGTTCACATGGGGAGCTGGAGCAACAAGTCTGGGCTTGACGAGATGATGGACTTCTACGACGATATGCTCTGGCAGTCCTTCTACGCCGCTTCGCTCTCCCCCAGCTATCTCAACCGTCAGCCCTATGGCTTCCTTGTGCAGGATCACAGCATCTATTTGGTGCAGCAGGAGGATGCCTACACCGATAATTTGGATGCCGCATTGGATCTCGGTATTGTCATGCTCCACTTCTCCGCCGTCGCCTCCCAGTGGGCGGGGCAGGTACGCTGGGAACTTTCACCTGCTGCGCCCGACGGCCTGCCGGAAGGACTTCGCTCCGCTGCGGTGTACCACATGTAACGACTCTGGGGGAAGCAAGGCAACGGTAAAATGCGCGACCGTCGATCCGCGGTTGAGCGTATGTTCCATTAGAAAAGAAGAACCTATCAGTCAGAGTCTGAGTAAGGAAAATAGGAGGTATTTTTTATATGGCTATCCGAACGGTAACAGATGCCATCCGCTATGTAGGGGTGGATGATAACACATTGGCACTCTTTGAAAACCAGTACCCCGTCCAGCCTATGGGAGTGAGCTACAACTCCTATGTCATTCTGGACGAGAAGATCGCCGTGATGGACAGCGTGGACGCACGGGCGGCGGAGGAATGGCTTTCCAATGTAGCGCAGGTGTTGGAGGGGCGCAGTCCCGACTATCTTGTGGTCACACACATGGAGCCAGATCATTCCGGATCTATTCGCTTAATCAAACAACATTATCCCGACATTATTATAGTTGGCAATAAGCAGACTTTCGGTATGATAGAAGGATTTTATGGCGTAACTGGCGAGCAATATATGGTGAAAGATGAGGATTTTCTGGCTTTAGGGCACCATAAACTCCGTTTCTATATGACACCTATGGTGCATTGGCCCGAAACAATGATGACCTTTGATGAAACGGAAGGGGTGCTTTTTTCCGGTGACGGCTTCGGTTGCTTCGGTACGCTCGACGGAGGTTTCCTGGATACACGTATGAATCTGGATAAGTATTGGGATGAAATGGTACGTTACTATTCTAATATCGTAGGTAAATACGGTTCTCCTGTACAGAAGGCTTTGGCAAAGTTGGGCGGATTGCCTATCTCTACCATTTGTTCCACTCATGGACCTGTGTGGACGGACAATATAGCCAAGGTTATCGGTATCTACGACCGTCTGAGCCGTTATGCAGCTGAGGAAGGTGTAGTCTTAGTCTACGGTTCCATGTATGGAAATACCGAACAAATGGCAGAGGCAATAGCTGCGGAACTTTCCGTTCAGGGCATCAAGAACATCGTGATGCACAATGTCAGCAAGAGCAATCCTTCTTATATCATAGCCGATATATTCAAATACCGGGGACTGATCGTGGGTAGTCCCACTTATAGCAATCAGATTTATCCGGAAATAGAATCGCTGCTTTCCAAAATACTGGTACGCGAGGTGAAAGGACGTTATTTGGGCTATTTCGGTTCATTCTGTTGGGCAGGTGCTGCAGTGAAGCGCATGGGTGAATTTGCAGAAAAAAGTAAATTTGAAATCGTAGGTGACCCGGTGGAAATGAAGCAGGCTATGAAGGACATCACCTATGAGCAATGCGAACTCTTGGCGCGTGCTATGGCAGAACGTTTGAAGAAAGACAGGAAATAATCAGTAATTACAAATTACGGATGTCTCTCTTTCCCCCGTTTCATTTGGCGTACTTCGTATTTTGTAATTCATGATAGAACAAATTTATTAACCTAATAAAGTAATTGTAAGGAGACTAATCATTCAACCGGATTATCAATCCGTATCACAGTGGGCGGCGCATTATGTAGCTGCCAAAATCAAAGCCGCTAATCCCACACCCGAAAAACCGTTTGTATTGGGATGTCCTACCGGTTCTTCTCCTTTGGGGATGTATAAGGCTTTAATCGACCTGAATAAGAAAGGCATCGTGTCTTTTCAGAATGTAGTGACTTTCAATATGGATGAATATGTCGGCTTGCCGAAGGAACATCCCGAAAGCTATTACTCTTTTATGTGGAACAACTTTTTCAGCCACATTGACATCAAACCGGAAAATACCAATATCTTGAATGGCAATGCCGCCGACCTCGATGCGGAGTGTGCACGCTATGAAGAAAAAATTAAGTCATACGGTGGCATTGACCTCTTTATGGGCGGTATTGGTCCAGATGGGCACATTGCATTCAACGAACCGGGTTCTTCCTTGTCTTCGCGCACTCGTCAGAAGACATTGACTACCGACACTATTATTGCTAATTCCCGTTTCTTTGATAATGACGTAAACAAAGTGCCTAAGACATCGTTGACAGTAGGCGTGGGTACTGTGCTCAGTGCAAGAGAGGTGATGATTATCGTAAACGGTCATAACAAAGCTCGTGCGCTGTATCATGCAGTAGAAGGCCCTATCATGCAGATGTGGACAATCAGTGCCCTGCAAATGCACGAAAAGGGCATTATCGTTTGTGACGATGCTGCTACGGTAGAGTTGAAGGTAGGTACTTATCGCTACTTCAAGGATATCGAAGCTGAGCATCTGGAGCCGGCATCTTTGTTGAAGTAAAGGAGTATTACATATAAATGTCTGCCCGTTCTTTCGTTATAGGAGGAATGGGCAGTTTTATTTATAGCTATATCCTTTTGTTACTTTTCTCCATCCAGGTATCCCTTTTTGAACATATCGACAAAAAGGAAGAAAAGGGAAAGTAGCAGCGGACCGAAAATGACACCCATGAATCCGAAAAGAGAAAGGCCGATGACCACTCCGAAGATAGTGATAAGCGGATGAATGTCCGCCATTTTCTTTTGGATAATAAAACGTATCAGGTTATCAAGCTGTGAGATGACAAGGGCACCGAAGGCTGCCAGGCCAATGGCTTGGAGCCAATTGCCAATCAATGCCATATATATGGCTATGGGGACCCATATCAGTGCTGTGCCTACCATGGGAACAACGCTGGCAAATCCTGTCAGGAAGCCTGAAAACAGAATATTGGGAGCGCCGAATATCCAATAGCCTATCATTGCTACTCCGCCTTGTATTATGGCAAGCAGGGGGATGCCAATGGCATTGGAGCGGACAATCATATTGATTTCGTGCACTACATTCTGTGTGTTGGTTTCATTGAAAGGAAGAATTCCGTTGACGTACTGTTCCATTTTTTTTCCGCCTATCAGCATGAAGTAGAGAACGAAGACGAGCACAAACATATTTACAGCAAAGCTGCTGATGCCGCCCATTAGGGTTTGTCCGATGCGTGGCAGGGATGAGAGAACGAAAGAAAGGCTATCTCCTCCCAGTATGTTGTATCCGGTTTTTGCCTTGATGATAGCAGCCGTTTGTTCAAATGGTGCGATAATGGCTTGCGGATCAAGATTGATGTTTTGCAGGTTTATTATTGCCAGCCATACAACCAATGCTAAAGGAATGAGAAAACATAAAATAGCTTCTGCTGTGATGATCGTGGCAGCTATGCTCCGTTTCATCTTTCGCTTCTCGGACAAATAGATCATTTGGCGTCTGACCAGTATATAAATGGTCAATGCTCCCAATAAACCGCTTAAGAAAGGGGTAATCTGAACAGTATGATTCCTAATCCAATGATGATGATAATCAGGGAATATTTCCAGTATTGTTCTTTTGTACTCATAAAGTTTGTTGCTTCTTTTGAGAAAGAAACATAACAACGACTGAAAAGGTTTTGAAAAGTATGGAGAGACTAATTATTATCCTTCATCCAGCCAGCCTTTTCCCTGACGTACGATTTCTGCTTCGCCATTGGTACAGTCTACTATTGTGGAGCTTTCGATGCCGCCTATGCCGCCATCGATTACCAAATCTACGATATTGCCGAACTTTTCATCAATCAATTCGGGGTCGGTACAGTATTCAATATCCTCGTTTTCTTCATAGGGAAGTGTTGTGGTCATGATAGGAGCATCCAGAAAGCGTGCCAGTTCTTGAATAATCGGGTTGTCGGGCATACGGATACCTACTTCCTTACGGTTGCGGAAAATCTTTGGGAGACGGACAGTACCATTTAAGATGAAAGTAAAAGGACCCGGTAAGTTGCGTTTCATTAACTTGAACGTATTGTTGTCGAATTTGGCATATTCGCTAATACTGCTCAGGTCATAGCAGATGATTGAAAGATTGTTTTTTTTCGGGTCAATAGCCTTGAGCTGGCAGATGCGTTCTATCGCACGCTCTTTTAATCCATGACAGCCGATAGCATACATGGTATCGGTAGGGTAGATGATGATTCCGCCGTTGTTCAGGATGTCGATTACTTGTTGTAAATCTGCCGCACTGTTGTTTTTCTCATAAAGTTTCAAAAGCATGATACTATCGGATTAATAAGTTGGGCGTAAAAATACTCGTAAATATTCTCAAAAGCAAGAGAATCACCTTTTTAGCATCTCTTTCTCTAATTTTTTAATCTTCTTCCATGCCTCTTTGAACTTGGGGCAGAGAGCAACGGCCTTTTCATAATTCTTCATGGCGGCTTCCTTCATATCCAGTTTAAGGCATTCGTCACCCATGATGATGTATTCACGGGCATACTTCACCAGCGACTTTTCTTTCTCTACGGCAGCCTGTTTCAGCGCGAGGTTCTCTTCACGCAATTGATTGATGATATTCAATTTCTTGCGGATAAGACGCTGCACAACGGGCTTTTCAATGTCGTAGCGGGAATGGATGGCTTTAAAGAACTCGTTGAGGAAAGTCTCAAAATCCCCTTTGTCGAACGCTTTGGCAGCAGCTGCATATTGCACGTCCGCCTGCGCTTGTTTCAGGGCGCGGTCGATGGCCTGACGGTTGTTGAAACGTTCGGCAAATCCTGCAATTTCGGGGCGTACGAATACGTCGGCGCGACTGATAGGCTTCCTCAGTTGTATTCCTTCCAGAGACGTACATCGGCTGAGTGCTACGTACGCTTGTCCTCCGGCAAACACTCCTCCGGTGAAGTCGATAACTACCCGGCTGAATGTCAGTCCCTGACTTTTATGAACAGTGATGGCCCATGCCAATCGTACGGGATACTGGGTGAAAGTTCCTAATTCCTCTTCCTCAATCTGTTTCTTTTCTTCATTGTATTTATAGCGGATATTCCGCCATGATTCCCGTTTCACGTCACATTCCTTGCCATCGTCCGTAATGACGTAGAGCGTCTCTTCAATGGGGTCAAAACCGCTGACAATCCCGATGGTGCCGTTTACCCACCGGCGGTCGAAATCATTTTTGATGAAAATGATTTGCGCGCCCGGTTTGAGTACCAGTTCCTGTGAAGTGGGAAGACTGCTTTCAGGGAAATCACCCATGATTTCTCCATGAAATGTTACAGGGTCTCCCGGCAGTTCGGCGAGTTTCTTATCGTTGATATAGTCCACGTTGTCGCGGCGGGTGGCGAGGGTGATGTACATATCGGCTTCGGACTGTTCTATCTGTGTACCGTAGCGGGTATTGAGGAGTTGCAGGTCGGCAGCGCCCACTGTATTGCTCCGTATATGGTCCAGTACGTTGACAAATACCTTGTCGGTCTGGCGGTAGACGGTTTGCAGTTCAATGGACACGAGGTCTATCTGTCCGAATACTCTTGCAGAGAAGAAATAAGGGGTAGGATAGAAACGGTTCAGTATGTCCCGTTCGTCTCCCTTCACTACCGGTTCCAGCTGAAAGACGTCACCTACCAATAGAAGTTGTTTCCCGCCGAAAGGTTCCCGCAGATTACGTGAATAGACACGTAAAATACGGTCGACGGCATCGATGATGTC
>ENA-UESD01001268-UESD01001268.1-human-gut-metagenome-genome-assembly--contig:-NODE-1268-length-20829-cov-15.456149_pt1 | contig 20829 bp, 15 predicted proteins | sample MGYA00242985_ERZ507986 | MGnify/ENA primary metagenome ERZ507986 (study PRJEB26167, sample SAMN06115408) | human gut metagenome | host: Homo sapiens | place: China:Guangxi | collected 2016-04-06... | reverse complement strand
TAGCGTAACGAACGCTTTTTCAGTCTGTTCGCTACGCTTTACTCAAATTTGCTATTCCGTTAGGTGTTTATTTTAAAGTACACCCGATTTTGTCGAACGGCAATTGCGGGAATCCCTGAATGTACCGGTAAACAGGTGCATCTTCCTTAAAGCCTTTCAGCGGATTTTCCGGGTCAACAAATCCCGGATCGTTGTTGGTAGACCAGTTGTTACGGAATTCTCCCCATTGGGTTTGTCCGTTCACCAGATTTTTAATGCGATAAAACAGATTGCCTTCTATCAGGTTCCCGTGCGGATAGGAGGGGTTTTCTTCCCAATAATTTACTAAAAACGGATAGGTTGTGCTGTAAGGCGGCTCCTGGAATTTCACAGCTTTCAGTCGCTGGTCAATAATGCCGTCAGGAGCAACCATTCCTGCTCCCCAGTTCTGCATACGGTTATCCAGATGGATAGCCACAGGCGAATCGATGAAAATATTATGGTGGTAGTGGTTGTAATGTCCGCCGCCAATTAGTACAGGCAGGGAGCCTGCGTTGTGGTAAATATTTCCGTATACTTCGCCTCCGCAGGCACCGTCGTCGTGATAAGTAGCCGTGACACGGTGGCGCGGACTAAGTTTATGGAAATAGCAGTAACGGATGACATTACCCAACTCAGATGGGTCCCGTCCGTAATAAATGGCTCCTTGATCGTCTACCTCACTGCACACGTTGGTGATTTTGCAGTATTCGATAATATGGTTGTTTCCGTGAAATAAGATAGCCATGCTGGGAGCATTGTAGATGTCGCACCGGCTGACGCGGTTACCCACACCGTCAATCCACACACCGGGGCGGTACGATTTTTCCACCCGGTTGAAATCATGTATACGGCAATTTTCTACAAAATTTCCGGCCGGTGCGAGTGTTGCGCGGTCGCCTCCTCCCAAACTTATTCCCCCGCTACCGGTGTTATAGATATAACAGTCCGTGATACCGTTGTCTGTACCGCCGTTACGGTTGAACAGAATATCTTGGTAAACTCTGCCCATCAGGTCTCCTACCACGCGCGATTTAGGCGAGCCTCCAGCTTCGGCTGCATGTGGTTTCAGGGTCTGCTTGTCGGGCGTTTCTGTTCCTTTTCCGATAGAGATTCCTACACCACCGACGTTGCGTATGGTGCATCCTGTAATGCGTACATGTTGGGTATTTTCAAGATAGATTCCGATGGAACGGCCGTATTCGAAGGTAAGCTTGCTGAGTGTAACATTCCGGCAGTTCTCGATGGCAACCAGTGGCTCATCCAGCACACTGACATTCAGTTGTTGGGTTCCTTCCGGCAGATAGACATATATCTTATCGTTTTCCTTGTCTATGACATATTCACCCGGTCGATCCAGTTCTTCCAGCAAGTTCAGGGCATACCAGCGCCGCCAGTCGGCTCCCGTCATGAATCCGTAAACGGTTTGCTGTGCCGCATGAATAGTATGGGTTTCAGGGTCCAGACGATCTACACGTATCATATCACTGGCATAACCGTGTGCAAAGTATCCACCTATCCAGAATGAGCCGGCATTGCTCCAGGCTGACGGACGTTCTTCGTTGTACTGAAATACCGGTAGTTTGGCATCTTTGACCCTTTCACCGGTTCCGGCTTCCAGGACTTTGCCTATCAGTACGGTAGAATCGTTGGGCCAACGGGAAATACTGAGAGGTTCACTGTCGGCAAATAATTCACTCCATGCCGGACTGCTGGGGCGTCCGAAACCGGACGGACGCAAATCGGCCATAGGTATGTTCAGTTTGCGGAAGTCAATTTCACGGACAAACTTGCGTGCTGTTTCCGGCAACCGTGCGGCAATTTCCTGGTCTGATATTTTCTTCATTTTGGATAAGGGAATCTCCCGCCCTCCTGAGATGCTCACACTTTCATTCTGATATGGACTGATAGTGAGTGAGGCATATCGGGCATTTTGACCAATTTCAAGCGTCGCCGACTGTTCGTAGCAGCCTTTGCGCAAGAAAATCCTGACATCCTCATTATTCAGCATGTTGGCTTTGTCCAATGCGGCATGGATGGTTTTTAACGGATGTGATAGTGTTCCTTCAGCCTGATCGTTACCTTTAGGGGATACATAGATTTGTTTCTCGGCCCAAACGGTTTGCCCCCAAAGAACCAGTAACATAAGTAAGAAATGTTTCATAGTATGTTGTTTTTCAGAAATAACAGTTTGTTGCAAAATAATGACTTTTTGAGGATATATCCAAATATTAATTCAAACCCGTTGGCGGAATCAAAATGACAGGACAAATCACTACTGTCCAATAAAAGTTGGCTAATCGGTCTTTGAAATTATTGAAATACAATCTTTTAAACGGTATTTTAGAAAGAAACGGATTTGACTTGATTCATTAAAAATCTATCAAGCCGACAATAATAATTCTGATAAAGCAACAATTTATGAAACAAATTGTTTTATTTTGAATTATATTTCTGCCTATTAAAGGCTGATCCTAAAAAACAAATGAATAAGACTCTTCCTTTTTATAATATTAAAATCAGAAACTTCAAAAACTATGCCAACCACTAATAAAGAAAACGCCCTTTCCAGCCCGTCCATTGACGAGATATTGGATATGCTGCACGCCGGACAATGGGTCAGTGCCGCGGCAGCCGACTCACCGGAGGTCAGCGACATGCTGACCCGCTGTGCCGATGCCTGTTTCGAGATCAACAATATGCGCCCCTCCCGCAAAGAGGAACGCTGGCAGGCTTTCCAGAAACTGCTCGGAAAGTTCGGTAAAGACAGTGTGATTCACAGTCCTTTCCGGTGCGACTTCGGATTTAATATCCGGATTGGAGATCATTTTGTCGGGAATTTCAATCTGAGCATTCTGGATGAAGCCGAAGTGACGATTGGAGACAACGTCATGATAGGTCCCAACTGCTCGCTGATTACCATAACCCATGCCTTGCAGGAAGACCAGCGCCAGGAAGGACTGATGGCAGCACGCCCCATAAAGATCGGAGATCATGCTTGGATTGCCGCCAATGTAGTCATCCTGCCCGGTGTGGAGATCGGCGAAGGTGCTGTCATCGGTGCCGGAAGTGTGGTGACCAAATCTATCCCGCCCCGAATGCTCGCACTAGGTAATCCATGCCGCCCGATACGACCGATAACCGACGAGGACCGAATCAGTCTGAAGTAAGTTGCCGGTCAGAAATCCTTTCCTTTTGCTACTGATTTGCCCTTTTCTACAAACACTGGTTTCTGGGTAAAGTACGCTTCTGGAAAAGAATCTGCATAACTATACACCAATAACGCGCATATATACTGCATATATGCGCGTTTTATACAGAAATCCATACGAAGTTCACTCAAATACAGTGCGCAAGTTATCCAAAAGTACCGTGGTGTTTTCACTCAATGACCGTGGTAACTCTTTCAAAACATCAGTACAACTTAAAAACAAGGTCTGAAAATCCTGTTTTTCGCTTTATTTTTATCTCTTTCCATCAAAGAGAACTACAAGATTTCTCCCTTCAAAAAGCTGATAATTAAAATATTGCCATCAAAAACAAAGCCTGAGATTTTAGTTTTTCCAAGTCTCCGGACTTTTCCCTGTAAAAACGGAAAGCTCATCAAGTTAGATTGTCAAAATGACAAAAGATACAGTCCCAACTTTTGTGTAAATAAAAAGAATCAGAGCATGCCATAAAAGCATACTCCGATTTTCATTAATATAACATCACATTCAGGAAACAGTCTCATCATCTTCCATGCAATTTGATTTAAAGCTATTTCTCATTTTCATCCACTGATTTGCACAATTTGTTCTTTAAGAAACATGGCTCCAAATCAAACTTGCTGATTGGTTAAGACTGATTATTCGTTACCTACCAATTGGATTTTTTAAATAATTACGCTTGAGTCTATTATAATAGTCCATATCTATTCGTTGTAGATCGGTTCGCTTATACGGTCGCTTCGGTATAGAGATTACCTTTTTGATTATTTTACCCATTTTTTTCTCGTTCTTACAACTCATCCACAGTCCCCCTGTCTCTTGGGCCAAATAAACAAGATCAAACTTCTGTGGAATTTTATTTTCTATCATAAAGGAAGCTTCTGGATCAGGATGCTTATAGAAGACAGAATCACGCTCTGAATTTATGCTTACGATATTTACTCTAACTCCTCTTTCCTTCATCACCTTTGTTACCGTTTGTAACGAAACATGGCTACTATTATCATTACCATCCGTAAACACGATAAGGTCACGACAATAATTCGTAGTATCCATAGCAACAGACATGCACAAGTCATATAACGCTGTACCATCATTATTGGGACGAACAATCGTATCTAACACATCCGACATCAAAGGATAAACAATCGAAGGTTCTTTATTTCCCGCAAAAGGGATGATTGTCGCTGATTCCCCACAGGATTTCCTGATCATCTTTTTTGCCAGTTCCAACCTTGAACTGCTAAAATCGAAAATATTACCCATGCTTGCGGATATATCTAAAGCATAAATAATACCTTTTCTTTCTTCTCGCCTCTCTGCAAATGTATTCTGCCTTATCACAGAAGGTTTTACATCTATTTTTACAGAATTGGTATTGCGGACAACTGTTTCATTTAAAGTTAAATTTCCATTAAAAAAAGCCTCAAAAGGATCAACCGATGTATTTTCAACGATTAAGTTAATGAGGTAATTATTAGAAGGAATTTCCACTATTCCCGTTTTGCAAGGATATAACCAATAGGATTCTATCAAACATGAAGAACAGGCAAGCCCGTCAAAAGTATCAGACACCAGAGTGAGCGAATCCAGTTTTATCGGCTGACAGAAACAATTATCGGGAAGTTTCTTTAATCGGGCTTGAAGATTTGATACACTTTTTGTTGTATATAAGCGTGTTGTAACCAAGACGGAATCCTCGATACAAATATCTGTCCTATCTACGGTTGTATATAAAAATAGAGTGTCTTTTTTATTTCCAGCCCCTTGTTCAGAACTTTTCATATTTGATGTCTTACTTGGAGTGTATCTTCTTTTACATACTATAGTTTTTTCCGGAACGGAAAAATAATCACCACTTGACTTGCTTTTAATGATATAAGAGGGTATGATTATCGACTTGCGTGATTTTGCTTCTAATCTATACCTGTATGTCCGGCTGAAAGTAGTGCGTTCTTTGCCATTTTCCAATGAATAGCTAGTCGAAATCGAACGCGACGGTCCAGATACAATGTTAACATTTACTTTCTCAAAAGGAGGACAGACAATCTCTTGAAAAGTCTCATCTACGGGTATGGAAACCTCATAAAGAAATTTTGATCCCACACTCACAGTATCAGGACAATCAACCTTTGCCTCTCCAAGATTTTTCTGTGCATGCATCATGACGGAGATAAACAAGAAATGGACAATTAACATCAAATACCTTATGGTCAATCTTTTCTCTTCACGGTAAATCATCATATTATGCTCTAATTCGTGTCGGGCGCAACTTCTATTATTTGTGATACGCCCAAAGATAGGTATTTATCTGAGACAAACCACTGTCATTGTCAACTTTTATTACTTTTTTTTTATTGCACATCGATTGCCAATCACAAATCACCGAAACCAAAACACTTCCGAAAATAAAAGAACTGTTTACATATGAAGAAAGAATGAATACATAAATCCCGCGAAGGAACAACATTTGTTCTCCTTCGCGGGACTCTATACTAACAACTTTTTATTGTATCAAACAAACTGATTCACCTTTCATCAGATGAACAGATTCAGATTTGCCTCCTCGGTACGCTCCAGATAAGTAGCCACACCGCCAAGAGTCACATCATCGAGCAGTTCTTCTTTCTTCACACCCATGACATCCATACTCATGGTGCAGGCAATAAACTCCACCTCCTGCTCACGGGCCTGGGCAATGAGCGACTCCAGACTGTCAATCTTCTTTTTCTTCATCAGGAAGCGCATCATCTTGCTGCCGATGCCCATCATGTTCATCTGCGACAGCTTCAGCGCCTTGCTGTCAGAAGGAAGCATCCACGAAAACATACGGCCCCAGATGTCTTTTTCCACTGCCGGCTTCTGGCTCTTCTTGATGACGTTCAGTCCCCAGAAGGTAAAGAACATGGACACTTTCTTACCCGTAGAGGCGGCTCCGTTGGCAATGACAAACGATGCCAGTGCCTTGTCCAGATCGTCGCTGAACACCACGATGGTCTTGTTCTCCGCCCCGCCCTGCTGCGCCGGAGCACAGGCTTTAGGCTGCTGCTTGCGCACCAGAGCCTTTACTTGGCCGGCCTGCTTGTCGAGCGACACCAGATCGGCTCCGGTCATCTTGCACCACGACTTCACGTCCTTGGCAAAAGCCTGGTCGGTGGCGGTGATGCAAAGCATGGCATCGTTATCCAACTGCTCGTAAGTGCTCTTGAGTTTCATAATCGGACCGGGACACATCAGCCCGCAGGCATTAACTTCTACAATATTTTTCGTGCTGCAAGGCTCATCGCCGCAACAGCTGTCACAAGACGCTTCTGGCTGACCGACCGGCATGGTGGCCGCACTCCAAGTCTTGTAACCTCCGGAAAGATTCTTCACGTTGGTAAAGCCGTGCTGCTTTAGAATCCGGTAGGCCAGATAACCACGCAGACCGATGGCGCAGGTAACGACAATCAGACGGTCTTTCGGCAATTCTGCCAGACGGACGCGCAACTCATCCACGGGAATGTTCACAAAGCCCGGAATGGTGCCCAGCTCATACTCGGCCGGAGTGCGCACGTCAATCTTCACCGCATCGGCCGGCAGAGAGGCCACATCGCTCCAAAGAATGGTTTCCACCCGTTTTTTCAGAATATTGTCGGCCACAAAGCCAGCCATGTTTACGGGATCTTTTGCAGAAGAATAAGGAGGGGCATAGGCATGCTCCAGCTCCATCAGATCGGCCACGGTTCCCTGATTCTGGATGACCTGTGCCAGCATCTCGATACGCTTGTCCACTCCGTCGAAGCCCACAATCTGGGCACCCAGCAGGCGACCGTTTTCGGGCGAGAAGAGAATCTTTACGGACATGGATACGGCACCGGGATAGTAGCCGGCATGCGACTGCGAATGGGTGAACGAACTGAGATAAGGAATCTTTTCGCGGTCGAGCAGCTTGGAATTGGCTCCGGCTGCGGCCACCGTCAGATCGAACACCTGAGCAATGGAAGTTCCGATAGTGCCGGAATAGACGGATACGTTGCCATACACGATATTGTCGGCCACAATGCGTCCCTGCTTGTTGGCCGGACCGGCCAGCGGAATCAGTGCCGGTTTGCCGGTCACTCCGTGAACCACCTCAACGGCATCGCCCAGCGCATAAATGTCCGGATCGGAAGTCTGCATATATTCATTGACCGAGATTCCTCCCAGCGCGCCGATGGCCAGTCCGCTATCCTTGGCCAGCGTGGTTTCGGGACGCACGCCGATGCTGAGAATCACCATATCGGTTTCGATTTTCTGCTCGTCGGAAAGCACCACTTCCAGTGCACCGGAAGCTGAAGACGCAAAACGGGTTACGCCACGCTCCAGATGCAGGTGAATGCCCTGCTCCACCATGTGATGGTGCACGATGGAAGCCATGGAATAGTCTATCGGAGCCATCACCTGACGGCCCATCTCCACCACATGCACTTCCAGTCCCTGACGGTGCAGGTTCTCGGCCATCTCCAGACCGATGAATCCGCCGCCTACGACTACGGCACGGCGCGGACGGTTGGCGGTAATATAGTTCTTGATGGCATCGGTATCGGGCACATTGCGCAACGTGAAGATGTTGGGCAGATTGATGCCCTCGAGGTTCGGACGGATCGGGGCCGCTCCGGGCGAAAGCACCAGTTTGTCATAGCTCTCGGTGTACTCGGCACCGGTTTCCAGATTCTTGATGCGCACGGCTTTCTGCTCGCGCAGAATCTCCACAGCTTCCTGACGCACACGGATGTCTATCGCAAAACGGTCCTGAAATCCTTTCACCGTCTGCACGAAAAGATGATCGCGCTCTGAAATCTCTCCACCTATATAATAAGGCAGACCACAGTTGGCATACGACACATAGGCTCCACGCTCCAGCAGAATGATTTCCGCCTGCTCGTCCATTCTTCTCAATCGTGCGGCAACCGTGGCTCCACCGGCAACACCGCCAATAACTATATACTTCATTATTTCTCTTGTTATTTATTTCTATATAATATATTTCCTACTAAAAACTATTTGGGTAAAAAAAAGGAGATTACTCCTTTTTCAGCACTTCATTCAGCTGCTGGAACAAACGCTCCAACTGAAGATCCTTGCTCTGCATGGCTTTCACCGTCTGCCAACCGGCTTCGGTAAGCGAAAAAATCATCTGGCGCTTGTCTTCCTTATTGATCTCACGCTCGATGAATCCCTTCTGCTCCACAGCCGTAATAACCTTAGACACACGAGAATTGGACAGACCGATGTATTCGCAGATGGCTCCCGCCGTACGGGGCTTTCCGTCCTTCATGCAACAAAGCAGCATCGCTTCGTTGATGGTCATGGAATGAGCCTCAGCAAAGTCCTTCTCAAACTGATAAAGAACCTTATACAAGTCTTTTATGACACAAATCGATTCCATAATTTCTGATTTTCTTGTCGCAAAGATAAGAACTTATTCTAAATAGAAAAAGTTTTTATTGGAAAATATTATTAGAAAACCACATTTTTAAGAGGATGCAGTCATTTTAAACAATCGACAACAGTTTGATCTCGAAAATCAGGGTCGATGCTCCGGGGATGGGACCACAGGCGCGACGGCCGTATCCTTTCTCCTGAGGAATATACACAATCCACTTGTCGCCCACGTGCATCTGCTGCAAGGCAATCTGCCAGCCCTCGATGACATCTTTCAGACGGAACGCCTCGGGACAGGTGCGCTTCCAGGAGTTGTCGAACTCCTTGCCGCCCACCAGCACACCGCGGTAGTGCACCGTGACCACACTGTTCAGATTAGGCGAAACGGTACCTTCGCCGGTTTCCAACACACGATAAAGAACTCCTCCGGGCAGTTCGTGCACACCCTCCTGCCCTCTTTTCTCTGCTAAAAAAGCCTCGTTGCGGGCTTTGTATTCTGCTGCTTTTCCCATATTCCTTAATGCTGCATTTCTGAAAAAACTATTTTCTGTAACTTCTCTTATCGGAATTACTCCATGCCGGCCTGTATCAGCCGCTCCTTAATCAGCGCCAGATGCGCAATGTATCCGCAAATCGTGACATTAACCTCACGATTCTTCAGCATGGAAATCAGTTGGCTGACCGTAAACCGCAGATTCTTGGTATGACTGGACTTATTGATCTGCAACTCGGCTGGCAAACGGTCCATGCGCTCTTCAAACCAGGCTATCAGTTCCTTGACTTCCGCTTTCGTAAAGTCGGGTTTAAAGGTATAGATATCTTCTTTCTTTTCCATAGACAAGTACTTTGTTTTGAAAACAACCGACCGGTTCTTCTCCGAACGGTTTTCATCTACAAAAATACGGTTTTTCAGGCAAACATCATGATTATTTCGCACCGAGTTATAAACAAAAAAGAGCCGCACTTACTTTTGCAGTAATGCAGCTCTTATAAAAAGAGGAAAAAACCTCCAGATAATATCATGAATCAACAGGAATCGGAATTACTTTAACTGTGCTTTGTTAAACAAGACATCCTGACTGCCTTTGGTAACCACCAACTGTAAGCGTCCGTTTTTCAAAACAGCCTTACAAGTACCTGAGCCCAAATCAATATCACGTCCTCCCTTGAAAGTCATCACGGCTGTATTTCCCTGAACAGACTGGACATGCAACTCATAAGTTTCCAGCAAAGACTGGTAACCGCTGGGCTCTACCATATAAACACTTAAGAATCCATTACATTTTGAAGTCTCGTTAAATTCATTCAATGCCTGCTTCTTATCGACATTCAGAGTCAGCACAAAACGGGCATCGCCATAGGAATTTCTGCCGCTCCAATCCTTATTCCAGGCCTTATTGGTCTGAGCCAGGGCAAAAGACACTCCTGCTACAAGCAGAATAACCACACAAAGCAATCTCTGCAGATTAAAAACAAATAGCTTTTTCATAATCGTTCATTATTAAGTAAAACATAATCAAAAAAATATAAGCCATTCTCTGTCCACCGAAAAATCAGAAAGCTTTTTCAGTTCCACAAGGCACAAATATAAAAACAAAGACGATTATTCTTCGTTTTTCCATTAAAAAATTTTTAGAAAACAATATTGTTTTCCCGAAAACAAGAAAAGCAACTCTGAGGACTCCAAGTACCACCAGAGCTGCTTTTATCATTTATATACTTAAAAGCATCAATTATCCCAACACTTTTCGAGCACACTCGTATCCTTCCTGATAGAGCTCTTCCAGCTTTTTGATGTTCTTTTCTATGCGGTCAACCACAACCGGATTTTCGGGACGGATCACGATAATCTTGCCTTCTTCCTCCAAACGCTCTACCAATTCCAACTGTTCGTTATAGCAGGAACAACGGCGACTGAGCACCACACGCAAACGAGGATATTTCTTATAGATAAAATGAGGAATGCGCAAATCCTGATTCTTTTTGCGGTAACCCTTGTTTCGGGTAAGCACCACCACGTTTTTCTCGTATCCCAGCGAACGGGCACGCTCCACAGGAATGGAATCGACAATACCCCCGTCGAGCATCGGAATGCCATCCACATAGGCTATCGGACAGACATAGGGCAGACTGCTCGAAGCACGGGCAATGGCAATCATGCGGTCCCAGTCCTTCTTCTCCGACAGATAGCAGGCCTTTCCCGTAAGACAATTGGTAGTGACCATTTCAAACTCTTCCGGATTGTTGCTGTAAGCCTCAAAGTCATAAGGCACCAGGCGCTCGGGGAAATCCTGATACAGCAGTTTCTGATCCAGAATACTGTGCTGGGTCCATAAATATTTCATACCGATGAACTGGTACTTTTCCATCATGTCAATATTGCTGTATTTGGCCCGTCCGCGCTGCCCGCTCATATACGACAAACCATTGCAGGCACCGGCCGAAACACCCACCGTATAGGGAAAAGTGATTCCCTGATCCAGAAAATAATCCAGCACGCCGCAAGTGAACACTCCGCGCATGCCTCCGCCTTCCAATACTAAACCTGTCTTGTCCATTTTTATTCTCTTTACCTTGTGTTTTACAAAAAAACAATTTATCTGGAAATTTTGCTGTTCAGACGTCAAATATAAAACGGTTTGACGACTTTTCCGGACATATTGTTTATAATAATATTTAATTTCATACAAAGATAGTGATTTTCAAAAATAAAATAACTAATTTTGCTTGATAAATCATTTATTAACCAATTTTGTTACAATTATGTTGTTTGACAAGCAAACGTACGTTGCCCGCAGAAATGACCTGAAGAAGAAGGTCGGCAACGGAATCATCCTGATTTTCGGTAACAATGATGCCCCATATAACTATCCGGCAAACGTTTATAAATTCAGACAGGACAGTTGTTTCCTGTACTACTTCGGACAGCACCGCGACGGACTGGCCGGTATCATTGATATTGACAACAACCGTGAATATCTGATCGGTAACGACATCGACATTGAGGACATCGTGTGGTATGGCTCGGTAAACAGTGTGCGCGACATGGCCGATGAGTGTGGAGTGGAATTTACCGCTCCGATGAGCGACCTGCAGAAACTGGTGGATCAGGCCAAGGCCAAAGGACAGAAGATCCACTTCCTGCCTCCTTACCGCCACGACATCCAGATTCAGATTATGGACCTGCTGGGCATTCATCCTTCACGCCAGCGCGAAGAAGCTTCCCTGTCACTCATCAAGGCTGTCATCGACCAGAGAGCGGTGAAGTCGGATGCGGAAATCGCAGAAATCGAACGTGCCTGTGCCATCGGTTATGAGATGCACACCACTGCCATGAAGCTCTGCCGTCCGGGAATCACCGAACAGGAAATCGCCGGTACCATCAGCGGTATCGCCGCTTCAAAGGGTTGCATGGTGAGCTTCCCATCCATCTTGTCTATGCACGGCGAAATTCTGCACGGCTATCCTTATCCACGTCCTTTGGAAGAAGGCCGTCTGATGCTTTGCGATGCCGGAGCGGAAACCAACGAAAACTATTGTTCGGACCATACCCGCACTACTCCGATCAGCGGCAAGTTCACCCAGAAGCAGCGCGACATCTACGATATCGTAGTGGAATGTCACGATCACGCGATTCAGGTGGCCAAACCGGGAGTGAAGTGGCTGGATGTTCATTTGAGTATCGCAACCATCATGACCGAACGCCTCAAGGCTCTGGGATTGATGAAGGGTAATGTAGACGAAGCCGTAGCCAACGGAGCACATGCCTTGTTCATGCCTCACGGACTGGGACACATGATGGGTATGGATGTGCACGATATGGAAGGTCTCGGACAGCAGTATGTAGGTTATGACGACGAGGTGCGCCCATCTTCTCAGTTCGGACTGGCCAGCCTGCGCTGCGGACGACGCTTGCAGAAGGGTTGGGTTATGACCGACGAACCGGGTATCTATTTCATTCCGGATCTGATTGACGACTGGAAGAGCAAGGGTATCAACAAAGACTTCATCAACTTTGAGGCTTTGGAAAGCTATAAGGACTTTGGCGGTATCCGCATTGAGGACGACCTGCTGATTACCGAAGACGGTTGCCGCTTCCTGGGCAAGGACCGCATTCCTTATCACGCAGCCGATGTGGAGGAATATCTGGCCAAAAACAGAGGCTAATCCTCCTGAAGATATAGAATCAGAGTTTATCAATAAATACATTAATTAATCACTATCAAATCTTTAAATGAAAAAGCAGATTTTACTTTTTGCATTGGCCATCTGCTCTGTAGGAGCATTTGCGCAGGACAAGAATGACAACAAGGAAGAGAAGAAGGATGAGGGTTTTGTATTTACTACCGTAAAGGAGAACCCGATCACTTCTATCAAGAATCAGAACCAGAGCGGAACTTGCTGGTGCTTCAGCTCACTGGCATTCTTCGAGTCTGAATTGCTCCGTATGGGTAAGGGAGAGCAGGATCTTTGCGAGATGTTCGTGGTACACAAGACTATGGAAGACCGCGCAAAGCAGGCTGTACGCACTCACGGTGACGTATCTTACTCTCAGGGAGGTAGCTTCTACGATGTAATGTATTGCATGGACAACTACGGTATCGTTCCTCAGGAAGCTATGCCACAGCCGGGAACTCTCTACGGCGACACCCTGCCTAACCACAACGAGGTTGACCTGGTGGCAAGTGCATTTGTAAAAGCATTGGCTAAGAGCAACATGAGAAAGCTGTCTCCGGTATGGACAAAGGCTTTCAGCGCTATCTACGACGCTTATCTGGGCGAATGTCCTGAGAAGTTCACTTACAAAGGCAAGGAATACACTCCGAAGAGCTACATGGAGAGCCTGGGTCTGAACATGGACGACTACATCTCACTGACTTCATTCACTCATCACCCATTCTACAAGCCGTTCGTAATCGAGGTACAGGACAACTGGCGCTGGGCTCAGTCATACAACCTGCCGATTGACGAGTTGATGGAAGTATTCGACAACGCTCTGAACAACGGTTACACAATTGCCTGGGGTTCTGACGTGAGCGAGGGCGGATTCACTCGCGACGGTGTGGCTGTAATGCCGAACATCAAGGCTGAGGACCTGACTGGTTCTGATGCTGCACGTTGGTTGGGTCTGACTCCTTCTCAGCGTTACAACGAGGCTATCAACAAGCCTGCTCCTGAAATGAAGATCACTCAGGAAATGCGTCAGGAGGCTTATGACAACTGGGAGACTACCGACGACCACGGTATGCAGATCTACGGTATCGCCAAGGATCAGACCGGTAAGGAGTACTACATGGTGAAGAACTCTTGGGGTAACGCCGGTAAGTACAATGGTGTATGGTACGCTTCTAAGGCATTCGTTGCTTACAAGACTATGAACATCGTGGTACACAAGAACGCTGTTCCTAAAGCTATTTGGAAGAAACTCGGTTTGAAATAATTCATTCCGCATCCAACGGATACGCCAACAACGGCGTATCCGTTTTTTATTTCCCGCAAAAGCTCCCATCGGTTCATTATTAAAAAGAAATACGAACTGCAAAAAAAACATACCAACACTCCCGGTTCTTGTTTTTTTTTGCTATTTTTACAGATTAAAATGGCATGCCCGTTTTTTACGGGAATACCGCCTTGGAGACGAAAAAAGAAAAAACAATATATAATGAACTACGAATGGAAATTCAAATCACAAACACCCGAGGAAGAGGAAGAAGCCAGACTTCTGGCTAAGGAACTGGGTATCCATCCGGTATTGGGTAAATTGCTCATTCAGAGAAAAATCTATACCGCCAAGGATGCCCGGAAATTTTTCCGGCCTCAGCTTACCGGTCTGCACAATCCGTTTCTGATGAACGATATGGAAGTGGCCGTGAAAAGACTGAACAAGGCTCTCGGAGAGAAAGAACGCATCATGGTATATGGCGACTATGATGTAGACGGATGCACAGCTGTGGCATTGGTCTATAAGTTTCTGCAACAGTTCTACTCCAATATTGATTACTACATCCCCGACCGGTATGACGAAGGATATGGAGTATCCATCAAGGGAGTGGACTATGCGCACAGCACCGGTGTGAAACTGATTATTGTACTGGACTGCGGCATCAAGGCTGTTGAAGAAATTGCCTATGCCAAAGAAAAGGGCATTGACTTCATCATCTGCGACCATCACGTGCCGGATGAGATTCTGCCCCCGGCACTGGCCATTCTGAATCCGAAACGCACGGACTCCACTTATCCTTACCAGCATCTTTCGGGATGCGGTGTAGGCTTCAAGTTCATGCAGGCCTTTGCCTTGAGCAACGGCATCGAATTCAGCCAACTGATTCCCTTGCTGGATCTCTGTGCCGTGAGCATCGCATCGGACATCGTGCCCATCATGGGCGAAAACCGAATTCTGGCTTACCACGGACTGAAACAACTGAACTCTAATCCGAGCATCGGTCTGAAAGCGATTATCGACATTTGCGGACTGGCGGAAAAGGAACTGATGATGACCGACATCATCTTCAAAATCGGTCCGCGCATCAATGCTTCGGGAAGAATGCAGAATGGAAAAGAGGCCGTGGAACTGCTTGTGGAAAAGGATTACAAGGCTGCTTTGGAAAAGGCAAACCAGATAAACCAGTATAACGAGCAACGCAAGGATCTGGACAAGTCGATGACCGAAGAGGCCAATCAGATTGTGGAGAATCTGCAGGACAAAAACGAGAAAAAGGCCATCGTGATTTATAACGAGGAATGGCATAAGGGAGTGATCGGCATCGTGGCATCACGCCTCACGGAAATCTACTATCGCCCGTCGGTGGTGCTGACCCGTACGGATGGTCTGGCCACAGGCTCGGCACGCTCGGTTTCGGGCTTTGATGTGTATAAGGCCATTGAAAGCTGCCGTGACTTGCTGGAGAACTTCGGCGGTCATACATACGCCGCAGGCCTTTCGATGAAAGTGGAGCACGTGGAGGAGTTCAGCCGCCGCTTTGAGCATTATGTGGAGCAGCACATTGAACCCGAACAGACCCACGCGATTCTGGATATCGACGGAGTGCTCGACTTCCGCGAAATCACACACAAGTTCCATCATGACCTGAAAAAGTTCAATCCCTTCGGACCGGATAATCCCAAACCGATATTCAGCACCTTCCATGTGTATGATTACGGCACCAGCAAGGTGGTGGGACGCGAACAGGAGCATATCAAACTGGAACTGGTGGACAACAAAAGCAATAACGTGATGAACGGCATCGCCTTCGGACAGAGCTCGCAGGCACGATACATCAAGACCAAACGCTCTTTCGACATCTGCTACACCATCGAAGAGAATACGCACAAGCGGGGAGAAGTCCAGCTGCAGATAGAGGATATACGCCCTACCGGAATGGACTGACCGGAAACGCACCTTAACATTCTATGACAGAAGACAAATATCACATTATACTGAAACAATACTGGGGCTATGATGATTTCCGCGGCATTCAGCAGGAAATCATCCATAGCATCGGTAGCGGAAAAGATACCTTGGGACTGATGCCTACCGGAGGCGGAAAATCCATCGCCTTTCAGGTACCGGCACTGGCTCAGGAGGGTATCTGCATTGTGATTACCCCGCTCATCGCTCTGATGAAGGACCAGGTGGAAAACCTGAAGAAAAGGGGAATCAAAGCTGCTGCCATCTACTCCGGACTGACGCATAATGAGATATTGGTCACTTTGGAAAATTGTATTTTCGGCGACTACAAGTTTCTGTATGTTTCGCCCGAACGCCTCTCTTCCGAACTATTTCTTACCAAACTGAAACGGATGCGGGTAAGCTTCATCACTGTGGACGAAGCGCACTGCATCTCGCAGTGGGGATATGATTTCCGTCCTTCGTACATCCGGATAGCCGACCTGCGGAAAGTCGTTCCGCAAGCTCCGGTGCTGGCTCTGACAGCCACGGCTACTCCCGAGGTGGTGAAGGACATTCAGGACAAACTGCTGTTCCGGCAGGAACATGTCTTCAAAATGAGCTTTGCACGGAAGAACCTGGCTTATGTGGTGCGCCACACGGAAGACAAGGAAAGCGAACTGCTGCACATCATCAACAGTATACCGGGTACCGTCATTGTGTACTGCCGAAGCCGGAAGGGGTGCAGGGATCTGGCCGCACAACTGGAAGAAAGAGGACTTACGGCAACCTTCTACCATGCCGGACTGAGCAACTGTGAGAAGGATGAACGCCAAAGGCTGTGGCAAACGGACCAGTGCCGCGTTATGGTGGCCACCAATGCTTTTGGCATGGGTATTGACAAGCCGGATGTACGTCTGGTGGTACACATGGATGTACCGGATTCGCCCGAGGCTTATTTTCAGGAAGCCGGACGCGCCGGACGCGACGGCAGAAAGGCTTATGCCGTACTGCTCTACAATGCCAGCGACAAGACCAAACTGATGAAACGCATACCGGATACCTTCCCCGACCGAGAATTCATCAAGGAAATCTACGAACATATCTGTTATTATTATCAGATGGCTATGGGTGACGGCCTGAATGTAACCCGCGAATTCAATCTGAACGAGTTCTGCCGTAATTTCAAGCATTTCCCCGTTCCCACAGACAGTGCCCTGAGAATCCTCACAAGGGCCGGATATCTGGAATATATCGACGAACAGGAAAACGACTCCCGACTGATATTTCTGGTGCGCCGCGATGAGCTTTATCATCTGGACGGACTGGAACCGGAATATGAATCCCTGCTTCAGGCGGTGCTGCGCAGCTATGGCGGAGTGTTCAGCGACTATATCACCATTGACGAAACGCTTTTGGGCAAACAAACCGGTCTGAGTCGGGATATGGTGTACCGGGGACTGATAGCCTTGGGAAAAAAAAGAATCATCAGCTACATCCCCTATAAGAAGACTCCCTACATCCGTTTTGCACAAAAGAGGGTGGAAACCGAGCGCATCCTCATTTCCAGAGAAATTTACGAAAACCGGAAAGAAAAATATGAAGCACGCATACAGGCCATGATCGACTATGCCACCCGCGATGACTTGTGCCGCAGCCGGATGTTGCTGGCCTATTTCGGCGAAACAAGCGAAGAGAATTGTCTGGCGTGTGATGTCTGCCTGAAAAAGAACAGTGCCGGAATCAGTCAGGGACTGGCAGAAAACGTAGAAAGGAGAATCACCGTTCTGCTGCGCGAACAAAAGGAAGTCCCCGTTCACGACATAGATTTTCCGGGTATCAGCCGCGAAACTGTAGGACAGGTTCTGCATCAAATGGTGCAGGAAGAGAAGCTTCTTCTGGACGACGGCATGATTTCCTTATCCCCCAATCAGGACATAGAAGAAACTACTAACTGAAAACGCTTATGAGAATCTTTCTGATTTTATGCGGATGTCTGGCCGTGGTATTAGGTATTTTGGGAATCTTTCTTCCCCTGTTGCCCACCACCCCATTTCTTCTGCTGGCGGCAGCCTGCTTTTTCCGTAGCTCTCCCCGGCTATACAACTGGCTGATCAGCCACAAACGTATGGGACCCTATATCCGCAATTTCAGAGAGCACCGGGCTATCCCCCTGAAAGCAAAAGTCATCTCTGTGAGCATGGTGTGGATCACCATGCTTATCGCTGCCTTTGGTGTCGTGCCACACCTTTGGATTCGTGTCGCCTTACTGCTGCTGGCGGCCGGCATCTCTTGGCACATACTCTCCTATAAGACTCTGAAATAGACAAACAGCTCTACCTATTATTATATAGGGAGTTCATGCAACTGAGTTGCAAAAAAACATATCCTGTTGTATGCTCCGGATTTTTATCGTACTTTTGCAGACAGAAATTACGAAAAAAGTCTAAGTGATTGAAAATGAGTAGCAGCTACCAACTTATATTAGTAATAGGTTACGAATTAGTTAGTTATCTGCTGTTTTATTCTTCTACGCGTTGCGCAACTTCAAAGAACTCTTCGTATGTAAAAATAGCATTTTAATGGCATATACAGAAATAAAAATCCTGCTTTTTACGCTCATAGACACGTTTTTTCCGTAAAAGCGATTTAATTTGTAGGAATACCATCATCAATAAATCGACAACTATGTGTTCCTACTATCACCAAGCATAGAAAAGGGCTTTGGCTCACGCCTGAACAATAGACATTACATCGAATAAGGTTTTAGGGTGCTGAAAACCAATACCACTGGTCCCTATTCTGATAAACTCTAATATTCAGACTGATGATGCAAAGCCCCTTTCTTTTTTAGCTTATGCCGAAGCAGTGCTTTTGCGGTTGTTTTTTTACCGATATTCTTTTGGGGGCGATTTCCTTTATCCGAAAACGGAAATCATGGGCAATCACACATTTCATTAATGAAAAGTGTCTTTATCCATGACGGCAAACCGGAAAGAAAATTGTAACCGCACAACTAAATTCATTTAGCAACATAGTTGCAACATCCTTTCTTAGAATGTTTGCCGATTTCACGTTTTCTCCATATCCCTCTTTTTATATTTCTTTCTTTTCGCTGAATATTTCATATCTAGTATGCCTTCAAATCAGTTTGCTCATTTTTGATGATTTTTAAGGCAGATGTATCTGTTGGATTGTTCCCGTTTAGAGTACAAAAGGCAAACTTGTAGGTTGAAAAGAAATACAGGGAATAAAATGTTAAACATATTTAAACTATGAATTTCCAAAGACTTTTTTGCGCTTACTTTTATGTATTCGGATAAAATTCCGTAATTTTACAACGGACTATATTGTTCCGATTTTTATTTGTCGCAGTTAGACGAGTTCTTTCATGACATCAGTCGGGATAGCCTACGCCGTGCTGAGTATGGCGGAGTCACATGATGACAAAGCAGTACAAAGCGGGCATTGGGTGGGAAGATAGTCCTGACATAATGAAGGCGTTTACTCGACGCTGTGTTTTGAGACACACTGAAATCTAGCAAATGGAAGTATTATCGTCTCGAACTTAGCAACGGTAGATGTCCCGGGTGTGATTATTTCACTCTTGTGGAGACCTTGTAAGCACGAATTGTACCTTTTCGGGCGCAATGAATTTGTTTATATAGGTCTCCCAAAAGTAGCGCAAACCGAATGCAGAACCGCCAGATTGGCTTGAGCGTTTTGCTGAGGTGTCGCCTACTTTATGTAATGGAGCGATTATTCATATCGGTGTGGGCTCTGACGTTGTCTGTTCAACGATAATAGGCAATGCTAGAGCCTCAGTGTGTGGGACGGACAACAGGACGATCTCACGCTCTTTTTATGTCCTTAACGGAGTTCTGTCTAGAGCAAAGTAAGGTCACCGATATGAAAATCGCTGATAACGCATCAATAGATGATAACACCCATGGAGGCGGTGAAATCCCTCCCTGCACCGGGCTTACCCCCGATGCCCTCCCCGAAGTTCAAGAGCCAGTTTTGGCTGAGAACTCACAAACAGGGGTGTCCACCAGAAATGCCCTGTCGGGAACTGATGACATACCGAGGTGCGAAGGAGGAAAAGCCAACGGCTCAACTGACGGCTCAACTCCCCTCAAAACCATCAAGAGGAAGCCGAAGGAAGTTCCCCATTGGTATGCACTCCGTGTCACATACGGACGTGAAAAGAAGGCATACGATTATTTGGTTGGAAAGCATGTAGAGGCATACTATCCGACAATCAAGACCGTCAAGGAAGTTGACGGCAAACGAAAGACCGTTGAAGAATCTCGTCTTCCCAATATTTTCTTTGCACGTGGAACGGAAGAAGAGATTAAGTCATTTGTTTACGACAACGTAAACCTCCCCCACCTCCGTTTTTATTATCGTCACACTCACGAAGGAGCACGAGTTGTCAAAGAACCTCTTATCGTACCAGATTACCAAATAGAGGGTCTGAAGATTATCTGTGCTTCTGAGGCTGAGGACATTCTTCTTATCCAGTCCGATGACACAAAGTTCAAGGCTGGGCAGAGTGTACGTGTTATTGACGGTGGTTTTAAGGGCGTAACGGGGAAAGTTGCCCGTTACCATGGACAACAAAGAGTGGCCATCATAATAGAGGGACTGCTTACAGTATGCACTGCGTATGTTCCGAGTGCATTTATGGAAATTATTCAATCGAAAGACAAATAGCTTTTTTATTAATTAGCCTTAATTCCGCAACACTATTATAAAATATTTTTTTTAAGTACCTGAGCAACAAAAAGTTGCTCAGGATTTTGCCAT
>ENA-UESD01001251-UESD01001251.1-human-gut-metagenome-genome-assembly--contig:-NODE-1251-length-20999-cov-26.695870_pt1 | contig 20999 bp, 17 predicted proteins | sample MGYA00242985_ERZ507986 | MGnify/ENA primary metagenome ERZ507986 (study PRJEB26167, sample SAMN06115408) | human gut metagenome | host: Homo sapiens | place: China:Guangxi | collected 2016-04-06... | reverse complement strand
GCACGCAGCACGAGCAGAGACCGCTTGCGGGCTATGCCGTGCCAGAAGGAGGAAAACGAGCGTAGCGAAGTTAAAAGTACCAAAACCATCCGCATGTCGCTTTCGCGGGAACAACCTCCGGCCCGCGTTGAGCGGGCGCAGCAAGAACAAGACTATGCAGCCTCCCGCTCCGGGCACGCGGGCTTTCGGTTGTTCTCGTTCCGCTCCAAGCGAGAATGCGGCGGTTTAAAACCGCTTCCAGGGGCGATCGTAGGCTTCTGTGCTTCCTGCTTGTCCCGAACGCATCCCTCCCGCCGCGTTTCGCGGCGAACGATCCCGGCCCGATGCCGAAGCCGAGAAACGAAGGCCCGGCTAAAAGTGGTAAGAAACGGGGCCGGTTTGCTTGCAAACCCGCGAATAGGCGCCCGTTTCGAACGTTAGACGGGACAAAGTAGGCAAAGGCATCCGCCGGGGAGTTTTTTGTACTTTTTGCGGTCAAAAAGTACAAAGTACCCCGCGGGCGAAGACCGCGGTTATCCTTGTTCCGCCACAAGCGAGAATGCGGAGGTTGCGCCTCCTGCACGTTGCCACTGGCCGCGAACGACTCCGGCCCGATGCCGGAGCCGTGAAACGAAGGCCCGGCTAAAAGTGGCAAGAACCGGGCGTCACAGCAGCTCCAGCAACTCGCCGGGCCGGTCGACCAGATGCCGCGCCCCGGCGGCGATCAGCTCCGCACGGTCGCGGAAACCCCACGTCACACCCGCCGAGCGCACCCCGGCAGCCGCCGCGGTCTCGATGTCCACCCCCGAATCGCCGACATACAACACCTCCTCACGCGCCGTGCCCGTCCGTGCGAGAATCTCCTCGACGACTGCCGGCGAAGGTTTCAGCGGCACGCCGGGACGCTGGCCCAGCACCGCGGCGAACGTCACCCCGGGGAAGAACAGCCCGACGAGCTTCTCGGTCCCGGCCTGGAACTTGTTCGACGCCACGGCCAGCGCGACGCCCCGCCGCGCCAGTTCGGCGATCAGCTCCGGAATTCCGTCGTAGGGCCGCGTATGGGCGTCGATGTGTTCGGTGTAGTATTTCACGAAGTCGGCGCGCACCGCGGCGACGGTTTCGGGCGTGCGCAGCGGTTCGGGCAGGGCGCGTTCCACGAGCCGCAGGATGCCGTTGCCGACGAAATGACAGTATTCCTCATAGGTGTGTTGCGGCAGTCCCCGCACACCCAGCACGGCGTTGCACGCCACGGCCAGATCGCCGATCGTGTCGAGCAGCGTGCCGTCGAGGTCGAAGATGACGAGCGAAGTTTTCATTTTTTCCGTTTTATGTTCCAGCCGACAGCCGCCACGAGCAGCGACATCAGCGGCGAGACGATGTTGAAGATGCAGTAGGGCGCGTAGACGAAGGTCGAGACGCCGAGCACCGTGGCCTGCGTCATGCCGCACGAGTTCCACGGGATCAGGACCGAGCAGACCGTGGCGGAATCCTCCACCGAGCGGCTCAACAGCCTCGGCTCCAGCCCCCGGTCGGCATAGAGGTCGCGGAAAAGCCGCCCCGAGAGGATGATCGAGATATACTGGTCGGCGGTGCAGAGGTTGAAGAAGAGGCCCGCGCCCACGGTCGAGGCCACGGCCGAAAAGGCGCGGCGCACCCAGCGCAGGAAGATCGACGTCAGCGACCGCAGCATGCCGCTGCCGGTCATCACCCCGCCGAAGCACATGGCGCAGATGATCAGCCACACGGTGTTCAGCATCCCGGCCATGCCGCGCGTGGCGACCAGTTCGTCGAGCTGCGGCGCGCCCGTGGGGATGGCCGTCGGGCCGAAGCAGGTCATCAGCACCCCCTTGAACCCCGACATGAAGTCCAGCTCCCCGACGCCCGCCACCCGGGCCACCAGTTCGGGCTGCGCCAGGAGCATCGCCGCACAGGCGAAGACCACGGACGAGAACAGCGTCACGATGGCCGGGAGTTTTCGCGCGATGAGCATTCCCGTGGCCAGCGGCACCGCGAGGAGCCACGGCGTGATGCGAAACGTCGCGGCGAGCGTCGCGGCATACATTTCGGCATGGGTCGAAACTCCGTGGTCGAGCGCCAGGCCCGCGACGGTGAAGACCCCGAGGGCGATGAGCATCGACGGAACGGTGGTGTAGAGCATGTAGCGGATGTGGGTGAAGACCTCGACGCCGGCCGTCGACGAGGCCAGCACCGTGGTGTCGGAGAGCAGCGAGAGCTTGTCGCCGAAATAGGCTCCCGAGATGATGGCTCCGGCGACCCATCCTTCCGAAAAGCCCATCGCCTGGCCGATGCCCATGAGTGCCACGCCGATGGTGGCGATGGTGGTCCACGACGATCCGGTCATCAGCGACACCACGGCGCAGATCGCGCACGAAGCCACGAGGAAGAACGACGGGTGGAGGATTTGCAGTCCGTAATAAATCATCGTCGGGACCACGCCCGAGATCATCCACGTGCCGGCGATGGCGCCGATCAGCAGCAGGATGACGATGGCCGACGCCGAGGCGCGGATGTTGTCGATGATGGCCTCTTCGAGCACGGCCCAGCGGCAGCGGTAGATGCCAATCGAGAGCATCACGCAGACCGACGTGGCCGACAGCAGGGCGATCTGGCTTCCGCCGTTGATGGCCTCGCCGCCGAAGGCGCGGATCACGACATAGAGGAGTCCCGTCAGCACCGCCAGCGGAATGGCCGACACCCAGGGCGACGGCAGTTTTTCAGCATTCGTCTTCATATTCTCTTCTTACGAGAGGCAAAAGTACGAAGAATTTTCGTACTTGCGCCATCGGGACGCCCGACCTGCGGTCTTCGCCCTGAAGAAACCGCGAACATGCGAACAGGGACGAACACGCGAACATGGGGTGTTCGCCCATGTTCGCGTGTTCGCGGAGAACCGGGCGCAGAACCGGGCGGAAAGCAAGCCGAAGCCGCCAGCCCCCTGAAACCGGCGTCTTACGCGGGGGGGGGTAAGCATTTCCGGCCTTATCGTACACCGGCCGTGTTTTTTCGGGGCCGGAATTTTTTTATTTCCTTTTTTCTGCCTAACTTTGGTAGAACATCCAACACGCAACGAAATGGAGACACTCCGCAAAGTGATCCGGTTTTACGTCGAGGGATTCCGCGAAATGACCGTGGGACGCACCCTGTGGGCCATCATCCTCATCAAACTCTTCATCCTGTTCGCCGTGCTGAAAGTCTTCTTCTTCCCCGACCTGCTCGCGGGCAAAAGCCCCTCGGAAAAGGCCGGCTGCGTGCTGGAAAACCTGACACCCGAAATTCCGCAACCATGAATGCACCCGTCATCATGCAGTTCCGGCCGCCGCTCGCGGCGTCAATCCCCCTCCGGGGCAGGGTCGCCGGCGCGGTGCGGGCCCGCAAACGCGGCCGAAAGCCGCAAACAAAAAGGCTCCGGCGTCCCGGAGCGACGCAGACAACCAACCAGTAACCCAATACGCTATGCTTTCCGACTACCTATCCACCGTCGACTGGTCGCGCGCGCAGTTCGCCATGACAGCCATCTACCACTGGCTGTTCGTCCCGCTGACGCTCGGGCTGGGCTTCCTCGTCGCCATCATGGAGACCCTTTACGTCCGCACGAAGGACCCGTTCTGGCTCCGCACGACCAAATTCTGGATGCGCCTGTTCGGCATCAACTTCGCCATCGGCGTGGCCACGGGCCTGATCCTCGAATTCGAATTCGGGACCAACTGGTCCAACTACTCCCACTTCGTGGGCGACATTTTCGGCGCGCCGCTGGCCATCGAGGGCATTCTGGCGTTCTTCCTCGAATCGACCTTCATCGCCGTGATGTTCTTCGGCTGGCGCAAGGTCAGCCGGGGTTTCCACCTCACGGCCACGTGGCTCACGGCCTTCGGCGCCAACCTCTCGGCGTGGTGGATTCTGGTCGCCAACTCGTGGATGCAATACCCCGTGGGGTGCGACTTCAACCTCGAAACCGTGCGCAACGAGATGACCTCGTTCTCGGCCGTGGCGCTGTCGCCCGTGGCGGTCAACAAGTTCTTCCACACCGTCACCTCGTCGTTCGTCCTCGCCGCGCTGTTCGTCGTGGGGGTCAGCGCGTGGTATCTGCTGCGCCGGCGCGAACAGCTGATGGCCCGCCGGAGCATCGCCATCGCCTCGGCCTTCGGGTTCGTCTTCGCGCTCGTCACGGCCTTCACGGGCGACCGTTCGGGCGCCATTGTGGCCCGCGTGCAGCCCATGAAGCTGGCGGCCATGGAGGCGCTCTACGACGGGCAGCAGGGCGCGCCGCTCACGGCCGTCGGCATCCTGCGTCCCGAGGCGCAGCGGACCGGCGGCGACGCCTTCTACTTCAGGATCGACATTCCGAAGATGCTCTCGCTGATGAGTTTCCGCTCGGCCGACGCGTTCGTTCCGGGCATCAACGACCTGGTCTACGGCAACGAGGAGTACGGCGTGATGCCGGCCTCGGAGAAGATCGAACGGGGGCGCGTGGCCGTCGAGGAGCTGGGCCGCTACCGCACGGCGCGCGAGAAGGGCGACACGGCGGCCATCACCGAGATCGAGGCCAAGTTCGACCGCTCGACGCCCCAGGGCGCGGAGTTCCTGCGCGAACATTTCGCCTACTTCGGCTACGGCTACTTCTCGTCGCCGGAGCAGATCGTGCCCGACGTGCCGCTGCTGTTCTACTCGTTCCGCGTGATGGTCGGCGCGGGCTGCTTCTTCATCCTGCTGCTGGGCCTCGTCTGGTGGCTCAACCGCCGCGACCGCCTCGCCTCGAAACGCTGGCTGCTGCGGACGGCCGTGTGGAGCGTCCCGCTGGCCTACCTCGCCTCGCAGGCCGGCTGGGTCGTCGCCGAGGTCGGACGCCAGCCGTGGGCCATCCAGGACCTGATGCCCGTGGGCGTCGCGGCGTCGAAAATCCCCAGCGGATCGGTCTCGGTGACCTTCTTCCTCTTTCTGGCGCTGTTCACGGCGCTGCTCGCCGCCGAGTTGAGCATTATGTTCCGGCAGATCAAAACAGGACCTAAAGACGACTGACATCCCGACTACCGCAAATTTACCGGCAGGGTGGCTTCCGCGCAAGCGGACACAAGTCCCCGCCAGGGCGGGGATTTAGGGGTGGGTCAAATCTATAAACACGGCGGTACGCCGTGAATCGCCGACGGACAAGAGCGGCAAAACAACGACAACAACGACAACAACGACAACTATGGATACTATCACCCTACTTCAACACTATTGGTGGCTGATCATTTCGCTTTTGGGGGCCTTGCTGGTCTTCCTGATGTTCGTGCAGGGCGGTCAGGCGCTGCTCTACACGATCGGCCGCACCGAAGAGGAGCGCAACATGCTGGTCAACTCGCTGGGCCGCAAGTGGGAGTTCACCTTCACGACGCTCGTGACGTTCGGCGGGGCGTTCTTCGCCTCGTTCCCGTTGTTCTACTCCACGTCGTTCGGCGGGGCGTTCTACGTCTGGATGGCCATTCTGCTGTGCTTCGTCATTCAGGCCGTGGCCTACGAATACCGCCGCAAACCGGGCAACGTCTTCGGCGAACGGACCTTCAACGCCTTCCTGCTCGTCAACGGCGTGTTAGGCCCGCTGCTCATCGGCACGGCCGTGGGAACCTTCTTCACGGGGGCGGAATTCACCGTCGACCGCCTCAACCTGGCCAACCAGGGCGGCGCGGCGGTGATCTCGCAGTGGGCGACGCCGTGGCACGGGCTGGAGGCCGTCGCCGAGTGGCGCAACGTGCTGCTGGGCCTGTCGGTGACGCTGCTGGCCATGACGCTGGCCTGCCAGTACTTTATGAACAACATCGACGACGAGGCGATCTTCCGCCGCGCCGCACGCCGCATGCGCACGTTCGCCGTGCTGTTCGTCGCCTGCTTCGTGGCATGGCTCCTGGCCCTCGTCCTCGCCGACGGATGGGCCGTCGACGCCGCGGGCACGGTCTCGGTCGAACCCTATAAATACCTGCACAACCTCGTGGAAATGCCCTACGTGGCCGCCGCGCTGCTGATCGGCGTGGTTTCGGTGCTGTGGAGCGTCTGGCTGGGGTGGTGCGGCAGCCGCCGTGCGGTGTGGTTCGGGGGCGTCGGCACGGTGCTCACGGTGCTGTCGCTGCTGCTGCTCGCGGGGTGGAACGACACGGCCTACTACCCTTCGCTCGCGGACATGCAGTCGTCGCTGACGATCCGCAACTCCTCGTCGAGCCTCTTCACGCTCCGCACGATGGCGTGGGTGTCGCTGTTCGTGCCGTTCGTGGCAGCCTACATCTGGTACGCCTGGCGTGCGATGAACCGCCGTCCGATCACCCGCGAGGAGATCCGCGGCGACGACCACCAGTATTAAGGCGAACCTTACGGTTGAGCGAGGGCGCGGACCGCTTGCGGGCTATGCCGGGGAGGGGCTGCGCGAACATGCGAACATGCGAACATAGGCGAACACCCCCTGTTCGCATGTTCGTGTGTTCGCCCGGTTAAGAACCGGGGTTTGCATTGCAACTGGCAGCTTCGGGCTGCCGGACTTGCATCACAAGCACGCCCCGTCAGATCATTCTGAATATCTGTCAATTACAACCATACGACCACTCATGGGCGCGGATGGGTTTTTGATTATCGCGGAGCAGATTTCGACATAATGCAGTAAGCCCCGGATGGGATATACCGAAGTATTTCCCATTCGGGGCGAACAAGGCAGGGCGAAATATGCCCGTGAGAATCGGAAACTACTTGCCGAAAGGATACTGGTTCTCGTGCACGTCCTCGAACCGCATGCCCTTCTCGTAGGTCTTCATGGCGCGGCGCGACATGCCCATCGACGAGAATCCGCCGTCGTGGTAGAGGTTCTGCATCGTGACCTTGCGCGTGAGGTCCGAGAAAAGCGTCAGCACGTAGTCCGCGCAATCTTCGGCCGAAGCGTTGCCCAGCGGCGACATGTTCTCGGCGAAACCCATCAGGTCGCCCAACCCCAGCACGCCGCTCCCTGCCGTGGTCGGCGTCGGCGACTGCGACACGGTGTTGATGCGCACATGCTTCTCGCGGCCGTAGATGTAACCGAAGCTGCGGGCTATGGACTCCAGCAGCGCCTTGGCGTCGGCCATGTCGTTGTAACCGTAGAGCGTGCGCTGCGCGGCGATGTACGAAAGGGCGACGATCGAACCCCAGTCGTTGATGGCGTCCTTCTTGCGGGCCACCTGAATGGCCTTGTGGAACGAAATGGCCGAGATGTCGAGCGTCTTCGAGAGGAAATCGTAATCCAGATCGTCATAGGTGCGTCCCTTGCGGACGTTGGGCGACATGCCGATCGAGTGGAGCATGAAATCGAATTTGCCCCCGAAGTGCTCCATCGTCTTGTCGATCAGGTTCTCCAGATCCCCGACGCTCGTGGCGTCGGCCGGAACGACGATCGTATTGCACTTCTCGGCCAGCTTCGAGATGGTTCCCATGCGGATTGATACGGCGGTATTGGTGAGGACGATTTCGGCGCCCTCCTCCACGGCGCGTTCCGCCACTTTCCAGGCAATCGACTGCTCGTTGAGCGCTCCGAAAATCAGACCTTTCTTTCCTTTCAATAAATTGTATGACATCGTAATTCAGTTTAAAAATTCGGACAAATATAACACTTATTTTTGAATTGGCCCGCCAATCGGCCTCAAACGAACGCTCTTGCGCCCCAATGCGGCAGGCTGCGGGGCCACGCACGGGAATTGAGAATCGCGGAATTACGTCGCCGTCGCTCCGTGATCCCCGGGATTCCTTGATTGAGAAATTGACTTCGCTGCACTCCGCCCGACGGCTTCGTGCCGCTCGTCTTTCCCTGCCCTGCCGGGGGCGTCCCTGCAAGCCCAAGAAACGGCGGCCCTGCCGCATTTCGTTTTGTATTCGATCCGGTCCCGAATATATTCAGCCCGGCCCAAATACAAAACGGGTTGCAAATTCGATTTGCAACCCGTTTCTTTTTCTTGGCGGAAAGTGAGGAAAATGAACCTTTCCCGTATTCCGTCGTATATCAGTCTTTTATACTTTGACCTCACTTTAAGTACACCGAATAGCCCACAGCCGATTTGCATCGTTTCACCCTGTGTTGCACTTGGTTAACACAAAGATAGAAAAATATCTTTAGTTTTCAAAGTAAATTCCTTATCTTAACTAATTTTATAAATATTAAAAACTCCTGCCAAAAGTATATCTGGCAAGAGTGAAATATAAAAGTAAGTTCGTTAGGCAACTTTTCCGAATTTATTGTTTTCGCGTATAATATTCGATAAATTCTTCATTGTTGCCTTCATCGTAAATCCATTTCATCGTCGAAACGGTTATTTTGGTCTGACAAGTCTTTTTATTCACTCCGTCGTTTGTAGTCAGCATACCTGACGTCTCGTCATAGGAGTAGGAGCCGTCGTAGTACTCTTTGGGTGGGTAATCGTAATAACGGAAAGTCCCGTCTTCCCGGAAAATAGCGATCATCTTATCTTCGTCCTCTACGGCCGTGAAACTATCGATCAATTTCCCGTTCCGGTAGTATTCGTTCTTCTGGAATACCCATTCGCCGATGATCGATCCGGGCTCGTCGTTCGGTTCGTCTTTTTCATCGGAACAAGCTACGACCAAACAAGCCAAAACCCACAGGCTTGCAAAAAACAGTTTTTTCATTGTCAATCGTTATTTAAATTTTGTCATATATTTTTCTACCTCGAACGGCACTAATCCCCAGTCGTATCGGGCATAAAGCGGATGGCGGGGATTTCCTTTCACCGTGAGTTTCCCGATTTGGAACCATTGGCCCCGACTTGTACGCAACACGTCGTATAAATCCCGAAAACATTGTTTCAGATAAGGTTTCGCCGAAATATCGTTTCCGAAAGCGACCAATATGTCCGCTGCCGGATAACGTTGCAGCAGATCGGCCGCGACATCCAGATTTTTCCGGTGCATCGGTTCGTCCAATGTTGCCGACAAACTCCATTTATCCGTCGCTCGTTCCGATGAAAGATTCAACATTGCAAATCCGTCGTAACCGCCGCCCTCGGCGAATCCCATGACTTTGTGCGTCGTCGGGTCGGGATGTGTTTCGTCCGCAGTGCTCGGATTAAGGCCGACGACCAACAACATCTTTTTGCCGGGTTGCTCCAGCACGAACCGATGATCGCCCTGCGATTTTCCGGTTTCATTGCAGATAGGTAGGTAATCCATAATCAACTCAATTTTACGATTTCGAAATTTCCATATCCGCAATGGCAACTCGCAACGGTTACACCGTACTTGCTTTCAATCGCTTCGATGATCTGTTTTGCACTCGGACGGGCCGTAGTCCCCGTCACGAGAATTTCCACGGTCATTCCTTTCGTCAATTTGCCGGCACTCTTGATTGCCGTAACACTCCATAACGTACCTGTCATGATTCAAAAATTTAAGAGTTCGTAATTTATTTATAAAAGATTTGAGTTGTTTCGGGGATATAATCGGGACTGCGATTTTTATTAATCCCGTCGACCATATTCTGCCACCCGTCTTTCAGATACAGCGCTTCCAGTGTCTCCATCGGAGCACAATACAAGGGATTCTGATAATAGTAATCTCCACCTCGCAATGTAGTCTGGCTGACATCCAATTCTTTCAATTTGTTGTTTTGACAACGTATCACCTTAAGCGAAAAACAACCGCTCAACGACAGACTTACCAATTCATTGTCACAGCAAGACAAATGTTGTAACTCGGTTAGATTGCCGCAATTCAGGGATTTCAATTGCGTACCTCGAATTTCTATATTGTTCACGTTCCAACATCGTTGCACATCGATCGCTTCCAAACCGCAAAATAGAATGACAAGGCTCTCTAATGTTTCCGATTTAGGTAGAACCAGACCTGTCAGATTTGTATATTTAATAGTCAATCTGCGCAGTTGCGGTGCGTTGTTGCATAAATCCAACCGGTCCAATTTACCACAATGCTGAATGTGCACATCTTCCAACCGCTCGCATTGTGCCATATCGATCGTTTTAAGATCAAACAGATAGCTGATGCTAAGATGTTTCAGTTTTTGATTTCGGGACAGATTTAATTCCTGTATTTCTTGGCATTCCCCAATATGCAAATAGATCAGATTGGAAAAATTGCTGATCGTCTCTAAAGATTTGATCGTTCTTTGGGACAGAAATATTGTATCGACTTTTGCCGCTTCCCACTCCGAAATGACTCCATCGCCATCTGCATCGAAATGTTCCAAACAATAATCTTCGAATTGCTCATCGTCGAAGGTCAAAAAGCGATCTTTTTCTTTGCCATCCTCCTTGACACAACATATACAGAAATACATTATAACCGTAATAATCCCAAAAGAATACAAACATTTCATCATAATGACATCATCTGTGTACGCCCCTTGCTCCTGAGGGAAACTATCCGAAAAAGAAAGTGTGGAGCCGATTTCGTTTATCCGTCAGATGGTTGTGGAAAGACCAATAACAACGATAAACGATACGATACCCCACACTTGATAGATATGGGATATAGGCGTACAAAATACGCCTTGCCATATGCTAACAAGAAATGAGTGCTGTTCGTCGTCCCGTTGTTATCGAAAACTTCCACATTTTCTGACGAGGACAGTGCGAAAACACTTTCTGTATGTCTGCCGCTTGCACGACAAGACAAAAATAGAAAATAATTTTCACATTGAACAACACTCATGTAAAAACAATTGCAAATTACGCCAAAAAGTTCCTGAAAATCAATATTGATTTTGAACTATGTTATTTCAATTTTGGGCTATTTCTTTTGTATGAAGAACAAAACGGGACAGCCAGTATTTTGGCTCCATCCCGCTCGTGGTTAAATCTTTATCCCCCGCCTTTGCTCCGTTTGCTCGATGTCGATTCCTATTTTCTGGTAAAACTCTTTTCGTTGTTGTTTGAACCACTCGTCACCGTCCTTTCCGTTTATGGTGAATCGAAACCCGCTCGGCCCGTCCTTATCGGGTTTGAGTTGCAGGACAATATCGTTCGCCCGAAACGTATGATTGTACCTTATCGAATGCAGATCGCCCGTATATCTGTAAGGTTGCATCGTAAACAACGCTTTGGTCCGCTCCTTGTCCAGCCCGACATCCTTGCAATAGTTTTCCCATTTCAACAGCCCCTTTACATAGGGACACAGCTCATCGACGCGCATCAGGGCTTTTATGACTTGTTGTGCTTCTTGTTTAAGGCCGGTCACCTCTTTATCGTGCCCGGCCTGTATCGTCGCTATTACCCGTTGCAGGCTCTTTATATCTTTATCTTTGCCCTCTATCACGTCCCGCAAGTCTGCGATCTGCTTCTCATACCTCGCAGGCTTCGGGTCGTGGAATAATGCCCCGATTCGTTCGACCGCCTTTGTCGTGGCATCTACGGCCACGCCTTTTAATTTGTCGGTTTTGATCTCGCGCCGGGTCTGCGTCAGTTCCGACCGTGCGGCCTCCCGCTGTGCCTGCAAAGCGGCAATATCAACCGACAGCGTTTGTCGCTGTTCTTTGAGATGCTCGACCTGCTCGGCGATTTCGTTCTTGCGGACGAATACCTCGCGGTAATATTGTTGTGTAGATATATGTTTTGCTTCCGATCCCTCGACGCCTCGTTGCAGTCCGTATTTGGCCATCGCTTCGGCATAGGTGGTCTGGTAGGCTTTGAGTTTGTCTCGTGCCATCACATCGTCGGCGCATAGGCGGGGACGGTCTTTCTTGGTGCGGTAGGTTTTCTTCCCGCTCGCCGCGTTTCTCTCCCGCTCCAGTTTGGCTTTCCGGCGTTCGCCCCGTGTGATCGGCACGACGGTCGCGTGGATATGCGGCGTCTTCTCGTCCAGATGCAGGACGGCCGACACGACGTTTTCCTTTCCAAAAGTCTTTTGCAGCCAGCCGCAGGAATCCTTGGCCCAAGCATCCAACTGTCCGGCCTGCCGGATGCGCTTCATATCTTCGGGGCTTCCGGAGAGCATGACACGCAGGGCCCGCACTTGGTTCTTTCCGATCTTGCGTTCCAGTCCGGCATTGTCCAGCCGGTGCTGGATCGCTTCGGTGCGGTTGGTAACTCCTTTGGGGAACTCTATCAATTCTTCATTGAGGTAGGTAAGTGTCGTTATGACGTTGGCGGGTGCGATTCTCCGCTCGACGTGTCCCGACATGGCGGCGTCCGTTCCGGCCGCCTTTTCGATATGCAATACGACATAGCCCATAGCGGTATGGTTTGAGGTGGGTGAATAATCGGTGACGGTCGGGGGTGTCCAGAGGGGCCGCGGCCCCTTTGGCCTATTGGGGCATTTTCAGCGTTGCGGAGCAATGCGGAAAGAAAATGCCCTAATAGGCTATGCCTTTTGTAAAAAGGCGCGGGCGCGGAGCGGCCGATCTGTGGGCGACGGTGCCGCCGTCATGTCCGTCAGCAGGGGAGCCGATGAAAGAAAACCGACGGCCCGTAAGCCCGCCGCCCCTTTGCGCCCGGAGAGATCCCGTCTAATCTCGCAGGGCGCATTGGGGCGGATGACTTTACAGCGCCATATTCTTTGCGACAGTCTGCATATCCCGCAGGATCGACGAATCAAGAATCCGGGCATAGTGGCGGGTCATCTTCGTATCGGAGTGTCCGAGCATTTTGGCGACGTTTTCTATGGTCGCTCCGCTTGCAAGGGTCAGCGTGGCGAACGTGTGCCGCGCAGTATGGGTCGAAAGGTGTTTGCGAATACCGCATATATCGGCTAACTCCTTCAAATAAACATTCATCTTCTGATTACTGCACACAGGCAACAATACGCCGTGCGTTTGACAATAAGCGTTGGCGGTGTATCGGGACAGAATCTCCTGCGCTGCATCCATAATGGGAATATTACACATACTCCCGGTTTTCTGTCGCGGCTTACGAATCCAATGCAGACCATTTATATCTATTGTAATATGTTCCGGCCGCAATTGCTTTACGTCCGAAAAAGCCAGTCCGGTCAGGCAGCAAAACCCGAAAATATCCCGTACCTGCGCTAACCGGGGAATGTCGATTGGTTTGTCAAGCAGTTTTTTCAACTCGGCCTTTTCCAAAAAATCACGCTCGACCGGCTCTTTGTGGAAACGAATTTCAGCAAACGGATCAGTCAACAACCAACCTTTCATCATCGCTATCCGGATAATCTTTTTCAGATTTTTCAGATATTGGATAGCGGTATTATGACTGCACCTACGTTCGGTTTTTAGAAAGAACTCATAGTCCTCGACAAACTGCCGGGACAATTCATCCAAATAAATATCGTCGCGGCGATAAGTTTGCCGCAAAAATTGTCCGATCAATTTCCGGCAGGTTTCATAACGCACCGCCGTTGCAAGCGCAACATCGATCCCCGCCAGCTTCTTCAGTTTTTCATTGTGTTCCACAAATACTTCGACCAACGTATGACGTACCGGACGATCCTTACCCAAATATCGGTTAAGAACTGTGTGCGCGGAAATCTCCGCACACTCCAACTCCAGATTCCGCCGGGCACGGAGTACGTTAGCCGACACCGCGTCAAGATAGAGATTCAACTCCCGACAGCCGCGGCCATTTTCAACGGCCTTTCCTTTGGCGGTATTCCACAACCGGGGAGCGACAAAACGCTTCACGGAAGCATCGGCGCGTTGTCCGTTCACAGTTATACGCATGAAAATCGGGGCTTCACCCGCTTTGTTGAGTTTTGTCCTGCGGATGTAAAAAAGCAGGCTGAATGTTGTCCTTTCCATAGACACTTTTTTAAGGGGTACAAAGATACTATCCCAAGTGCCGCTTGTCAAGATGTAAAACAATGCAATATAAAGAATTACATACAATTCGGTGTACTTTTTCAATCGCAAATCAGGTACACCGAATAGGCCACTGCCGACCCGCGTTACATTGCTTTTTAATGCCTGTGGACTAAACGCACAAAACCCCGCAAATAGTTAATTTGCAGGGTTTTGCTATTTTCTTCGTCGTACTTTTGCGGAAAGTGAGGGATTCGAACCCCCGGAACCTTGCGGTTCAACGGTTTTCAAGACCGCCGCGATCGACCACTCCGCCAACTTTCCGGGGACAAAAGTAGCACCGTTTTTCCATTCCGCCAAATCTTTACCGCGATTTATCGTCCGCAACGGCGGTCCGAAAATCAAAATCAGACGATAATTTTCTTCTTTATCCGAAAATTGCATATCTTTGTCAGTAAGTTAGGACCGAGAGGTTAGTTTCTTCACGCACGACACCATGAACAAAGCGCAGTTTGTCGAGGCCATCGCCCTCGACGCGAACATCTCGAAGATAGACGCCCGCAAGGCCGTCGACGCCATGATCCGGGTCACGGTGCAGTCGCTCCGCGAGGGCGAACGGCTGACCTTGACGGGACTGGGTACGTTCAGCGTGCAGCAGAAATCCGAACGCGTGGGCCGCAATCCCCGCACGGGCGCCGCCGTGAAGATCCCGCCCCGCAAGGTCATCAAGTTCCGTCCTACGGCCGAGGTGGAATAACACCCCGTCCGCAAAAACACCGTAACATGCCCGAAATTTCACTCCGCGCCGAGCAGATGCCGGCCTCCCCGATACGCAAACTCGTCCCGCTGGCCGACGCGGCCCGCGCCCGGGGAACGAAAATCTACCACCTGAACATCGGCCAGCCCGACCTCCCCTCGCCCAAGGAGGGTCTCGAATCCCTCAAACACATCGACCGCAAGGTGCTGGAATACAGCCCCAGCGACGGCTACCGTTCGCTGCGCGAAAAGCTGGTGACCTATTACGAGCAGTATCAGATCAAGCTCTCGCCCGAGGAGATCATCGTCACCACGGGCGGCTCCGAGGCCGTGCTCTTCGCCTTCATGTCGTGCCTCAACCCGGGCGACGAAATCATCGTTCCCGAACCGGCCTACGCCAACTACATGGCCTTCGCCATTTCGGCGGGCGCCGTGATCCGCCCGGTGGTGGCCTCCATCGAGAACGGATTCGCGCTGCCCCCGATCGAGGAGTTCGAGAAGCTGATCAACGACCGCACGCGCGGCATCCTGATCTGCAACCCCAACAACCCCACGGGTTACCTCTACACCCGCCGCGAGATGAACCGCATCCGCGACATGGTGAAGAAATACGACCTGTTCCTCTTTTCGGACGAGGTCTACCGCGAATTCATCTACACCGGTTCGCCCTACATTTCGGCCTGCCACCTCGAAGGCATCGAGCAGAACGTCGTGCTGATCGACTCGGTGTCGAAACGCTACTCCGAGTGCGGCATCCGCATCGGCGCGCTGATCACCAAGAACAAGACGCTGCGCAATGCGGTGATGAAATTCTGCCAGGCGCGCCTCTCGCCGCCGCTCATCGGGCAGATCATCGCCGAAGCGTCGATCGACGCGCCGCGGTCGTACAGCACCGAGGTCTACGAGGAGTACATCGAACGCCGCAAATGCCTGATCGACGGACTGAACCGCATCCCGGGCGTCTACTCGCCGATCCCGATGGGGGCTTTCTACACGGTGGCACGGCTCCCGGTCGACGACAGCGACAAGTTCTGCGCCTGGTGTCTCTCGGATTTCGAATACGAAGGCGAAACCGTTATGATGGCGCCTGCGTCGGGCTTCTACTCCGATCCCGAATGCGGCCGCAACGAGGTCCGCATCGCCTACGTCCTCAAGAAGGAGGACCTCGAACGGGCCTTGCTGATCCTGGGCAAGGCGCTCGAAGCCTACAACGCCAGAAAATAAAGACAAGACCCGCTCGCTGGCGGGTCTTGCTCATTTCCGGAGACCCGACGACCCGACAACCCCGGAGACCCTGACGACCCGACGGGAGGCCCGACGACCCGGCAACCACATCCTGCCGCCCCGGCAATCTCCGGCCCCCGGCCGCGGAAGTCTCGGCCGCGGAAGTCCACGGCCCGCTGCGGTGTAGCCTCGAATACCCTGCTGTCCCCGAACATCCTGCCGCCCCCGACAACCCCGGCCGGCCTGACAACCCGGCAATCCCCGGCCCCCTCAACCCCGACAATCCCCGCCTCTCCGGCAGTCACACCCCGCCTCCCCCGGCGGCGCTTATTATAAATCGGTATCCATTCCCGGAGAGACCTCGGAGCAAAACCCGCCAATTCGGCCAATCCTATACCATTTAGTACAATTTTCGGGAATTTTAGACCAAAAAGTTTGGGCCGAGGGGATAGTTTTCCTACTTTTGCCCCGATTTTGCATGCCGGGAGGCATGCCGAGTATAAACCAAACCAATTCGTTATGAAAAAACTTTTCCTCGTTCTGGCCGCCGCAGCCATCGCCTCCGGCGCTTACGCCGAGGGCTATCAGGTAAACAACCTCTCCTCGAAACAGAACGGTATGGGCCACGTAGGTACGGCCATGAAACTCAACTCGGAGTCCATTTGGTTCAACCCCGCAGCCGCATCATTCCAAAGCACGCAGTTCGACTTTTCGGTCGGCGTCACGGGAATAGACTCGAAAGCCACTTATACCACCCTGCCCGACTACACGGGCAAGACCCAGTCCCGGCACTTCACGTCGGACAACAAGATCGCAACCCCGCTCTACGCCTATTTCAACTACAAGCCGCTGGACTGGATGTCGGTCGGCCTGGCTTTCAACACCCCCTTCGGCTCTTCGATGAACTGGGGCGACAATTGGGCCGGAGCGCAGCTCGTGCAGTCCATCAACCTCAAGGCCTACAATCTCCAGCCTACGGTGTCGTTCAAAATCTGCGAATACCTCTCCGTCGGCGCCGGCCTGATGATGACGTGGGGTAAATTCGACCTTTCGCGTTCGATGCTGCCCGTCGGAGCGGCGAATGCCCAAAACGTCGCGCTGAACAACATCATACAGATCGTAGCTCCGGGCACTCCGAACATCTTCGAGCTGGCAGGCGACCGCAACATCATGTCGCTGGATCTCGAAGGCAAGGCCAAAATGGCCGTCGGGGTGAATCTCGGCATCATGTGGAACATCAACGAACAATGGTCGCTCGGCATGACCTATCGTTCGAAACTCAAGATGAAGGTGAATTCCGGCTCGATCGACATGTCGACCATCGACGATCCGACGATTCAGGCCGTCCTGGGACAGCTTCTTCCGAAATTCGACATCAATCCCTCGGCAATCTCCTCGGCAATCGTGAAAACCGAACTTCCGCTCCCGGCATCGCTGACCTGGGGCGTCAGCTTCCGCCCCGTGCCGAAATGGGAGTTTGCCGTCGATCTGCAATACGTGCTGTGGAGCGCATACGACCAACTCGATGTCCAGATCCTCAATCCGTCGACGAATCTTCCGGTCCTGACGATCCCCGCCAGCGACAAAAACTACTCCAACACGCTGGCATTCCGCTTCGGCGGCGAATACCACGCACTCGACTGGCTGACGGCCCGCATGGGTATGTATGTCGACGAAAGCCCCGTAAGCAGCGACTACCTCAATCCCGAAACGCCTTCGATGACCAAACTCGCCTACACCGCCGGCGTCACGTTCCGTCCTTGCAAATGGATGCACGTCGACCTGGCCTACGGCTATGTGAATTCGGCCGATCCGGAGCGCACGGGTTCCTATCCCTACGTCAACTCCGTGCTGGCGCTGGCCAACGAGCAGATCAAGAACGTTGCCCCCGAGTATCCGACGACCAGCGCGATCACCGACTTTTCAGGCAATTACACCGCACGCGCCCACACGTTCTCCATCGGCGTGGGGTTCAGTTTCTAAAAACAGAAAAATTTACTATCTTTGCGGTGCGTTTGGCAACAGACGCGCCGCATTGTTTTTAACGGCTCCATAGTTCAAGGGATAGAACGAGGGTTTCCTAAACCCTAAATTCGCGTTCGAGTCGCGGTGGGGCTACAAGAAAGGAGGAATCAATATCCCTCCTTTTTTTGTGCCCCTGAACCCATGCAGCCCCCCAAACCTCCCTTTGAAAAGGGAGACTTCCGCACATCCATGCCGGGTAAAAAGCGAGAAAGGCTTATTTCTCCTTTTCTTGTGGAATTTTACCTATCTTTGCTCCCGTAAAATCACGATTATGGAATCGCTTAAAGAGTTATACAGGATCGGCAGCGGCCCGTCGAGCAGCCACACGATGGGTCCCAAGCGGGCCGCCGAACGGTTTGCGGAACGCTGCCGCGACGTCGACGCCTACCGCGTGACCCTCTACGGATCGCTGGCCGCCACGGGCAAGGGCCACCTGACGGACGTGGCGATCCTTTCGGTGCTCGAACCGGCCGCCCCGACCCGGATCGTCTGGAAACCGGAGGTCGTGCTCCCCTTCCACCCCAACGGCATGCTGTTCGAAGGGCTGAAAGGCGACGAAGTCGTCGATTCCTGGACCATTTACAGCGTCGGCGGCGGGGCGCTGGCCAACGAGGCCTCGCGCCTCGAAACGCCCCGGAGCATCTACCCGCTGTCGACCATTTCGGAGATCAAGGAGTGGTGCTACCACGAGGGCAAGACCTTCTGGGAGTATGTGAGCGACTGCGAAGGTCCCGAAATCTGGGACTACCTCGACACGGTCTGGGAGACGATGTGCGCAACCATCCAGCGCGGCCTGAACAACGACGGCGTGCTGCCCGGAGGGCTGAAGGTCGCCCGCAAGGCCTCGACCTACTGGGTCAAGTCGAAAAGCTACACCGACTCGCTCTCCTCGCGGGCCAAAATCTACGCCTACGCGCTGGCCACCTCCGAGGAAAACGCCTCGGGCGGCACGGTCGTGACAGCCCCCACGTGCGGGTCGAGCGGCGTCATGCCCGCCGTGCTCTACCACCTCTCCACCTCGCGCAACTTCCTGCGCATCCGCATCCTGCGGGCGCTGGCCACGGCCGGACTTTTCGGCAACGTCGCCAAAACCAACTCCTCCATTTCGGGCGCCGAGGTCGGCTGCCAGGGCGAGGTCGGCGTGGCGTGCGCCATGGCTGCCGCCGCCGCGTGCCAGCTCTTCGGCGGAACCCCTTCGCAGATCGAATACGCCGCCGAGATGGGTCTCGAACACCACCTGGGCCTCACATGCGACCCCGTGTGCGGACTGGTGCAGGTCCCCTGCATCGAGCGCAACGCCATCGCCGCGGCCCGGGCATTCGACGCCAACGCCTACGCCACGCTCTCCGACGGCTCGCACATGGTGAGCTTCGACAAGGTCGTGGAGGTGATGAACGAAACGGGCCACGCCCTTCCGAGCCTCTACCGCGAAACCTCCGAAGGGGGCCTTGCCAAACGCTTCAAACGATAAGGTTTCGGGCGCGCCGGAAGCATCCTTCCGGGCGTGTGACGATTTTTCCCTGTAAACGGATAAATTTTCCCCGTCGGACAACCTCCGGCGGGTTAATTTTGTTATCAGCAAACGTCAACCTAAAACCACAATACGTATGAGACGATTCTTACTCCTTCTGCTGGTCCTCCCGCTGCTCGCCGGAGCGTGCGGCGACGACGCCACCGAAGACACCCCCGATCCGCCCGCAACGACGCTGCCGGCCGGGACCAGGGACGATCCTTTCGGCGTGGGAAAGTCCGTCACCGTCAGCGGACTGCCCGACAAACTGCTGATCGGCCTGGCGGCCAACAGCGGCGACAGCAAGAAGACCTCGGAAGCCGTCTTCAGCGATGTGAAAATCAACGGTCAGACGGTCGCCTTCGAATAAGCGGCCGATCCGTCCCAATGAAAAAGCCGCACCCTTTCGGGAGCGGGATTAAAAGGGCATAACGACCTGATTTATCGGATCATTACATTTTTGTATAGGGATAATAGGTAACGAAAAGGCAACGGTTTATTTTCAGCGTCTTGCGCTCAAATACCGCATTTCAAATAACCGATTACAAAATACAAAAAAAATGCGGATTTGACAAATTTGCTAAAAGGGCAGCATTCTAACGCATGGATATTCCATTTTCTCAAGCATACAAGGTTCTTGTTGGAAGAAATAGAACAAGAAGTTATCATTAGTGTCAAAACACAAGATGCTTGAACAGTTTTATGTGTCAGTTATGATGAAGGAAATTCAACCGAATAATCATCGCAATAAAAACAATCATTCACTTATTTTCTTCCTCTCAAAGAAGGGTTCGGGCAATATGATTTTATCTCTATTGCAGCATTCTCGCTCTGTCAACAAACAATGAAATTGATCATTGAACGCTTGAATCGTACCCTTGTCGTGGCAACGTACAGTCATCGGGGCCTTTCGTCCGAAGATAAATTGAGGTTGTTCAGCATCAAAAAACCAAACACCTTCCCAGTTTACTACTGTTCTGAAATACAGCCTAAACCCCCTCTTCGCCTGATCCCATACATCATCATCGATTAGGAAAATATCTTCCACCGAATATAACTGGGAAAGAAAACATTGATTTCATCGAGTTGCAACAAGCTGAATCCGCTGACTGCTGCTATTCAGCATAAAATTATCGTAATTATCTTTGTCGAGCGGAGAAAGATAACCGTTTATTTTCGCAACAAGTCCCATCTGGTCGCGCCGGTAATAACAAGTGTCGGTACTATTGTGTTCTCTTAACCCGGAAGGGCATCCAGATCGACGAAAAAGCTATACTATTGATTTACAGCTAGCAGGAATCGGATAAATTAGTTCTTCGCCACTTGCGAGCGTGAAGGTGATTGTAGAGTTCAGAAGATGTCTAAAACTCGAATGCATGGGTCCAGACATCAAAGATAGGGGTATTCCTCAAGTTGAGCCGCTTGAAGATCAGGAGCTGCTGGCATATACTACGAGAAAAGAAGCAGAGTGAGATAATGCAAATACTCGGTCAAAGCACGGGTAACATTACCAGCCAGAGAACATATATACACAGGGAACTCGGGGCTGACAGCCTCCGACAACCTATACCTTTGTCTGCGGGAGTAGATGAAGCCCGAGGCAGAGCCTGAAGAGGCAGAAATGGAGGTGCTGAAACTGAAGTTAAAATCGAGAATTCGACGACGTTATGATTTCGAGTATCGAATAATATTTAGACTTATTAGTCAAAACGGGTGCTGAAACGCCTCAAAAACAGGAAAACGCCACGCTATAGGTCAAAACGGGTGCCG
>ENA-UESD01001243-UESD01001243.1-human-gut-metagenome-genome-assembly--contig:-NODE-1243-length-21140-cov-5.157812_pt1 | contig 21140 bp, 9 predicted proteins | sample MGYA00242985_ERZ507986 | MGnify/ENA primary metagenome ERZ507986 (study PRJEB26167, sample SAMN06115408) | human gut metagenome | host: Homo sapiens | place: China:Guangxi | collected 2016-04-06... | reverse complement strand
GGTCTCGAAAGTCTATGTCGTATTTAAGACACACCTCGATGTCGGGTTCACCGATCTGAGTTCGGTTGTAGAAAAGCGCTATATCGACGAGTTTATCCCGAAAGCGCTGGATGTGGCGGAAAAGCTAAGGGCGGACCGTTCCGGTGAACGATATGTCTGGACCACCGGCTCCTGGTTGGTTTGGAAATATCTTCAAACAGCTTCTGACCGCGACGTGGAACGTTTGGAAAAGGCGATCCGGCAGGGAGACATTGTCTGGAACGGTGTCCCCTATACGGTGGAAACCGAGTCGATGAATCTGGATTTACTGGAAACCAATTTGTTGCTGGCACATAAACTGGACGAGAAATACGGCAAAAAGACGATAGCCGCCAAGATGACCGATGTTCCGGGGCATACCCGCAGTATCATTGCCCCGATGAACCGCGCCGGTATCCGTTTCCTCCATATCGGAGTGAATCCGGCATCTCCAATACCGGCTGTTCCTGAGTTTTGTCGATGGAGGGATCCGGAGGGAAACGAACTGATATTGGTTTACCAGCAGGACTATGGTTCCGACAATGTGTTGCCGGGAGGGAAGACGGCTATATCGGTCAACTTTACCGGTGATAATCACGGACCTCATTCGTATGAAAAGGTAAAAGAAATCTATGCCGATCTGCATAAACGTTATCCCAATGCGCAGCTGATAGCTGCTTCCTTTAATGAAATAGCACAGGAGCTATTGGATATGAAAGCATCACTGCCTGTCGTGACTTCCGAGATCGGGGATACTTGGATTTATGGATATGGGAGTGCCCCGATCAGGATGGCGAAATTCAGGGCGCTCTCTTCTCTTTATTCGAAATGGTTGAGGGAGAAAAAGCTGGATCGCGGAAGTGACGAGTCTTTGAACTTCGCAGTGGAACTCGGACTGATCGCCGAACATACGCAAGGGATGGATATCAAGACTCATCTCCGGAATTGGGACAAATATGACATGGATCTGTTTCTTGCCGCCCGTTCGACCGAAGCGTTCCGGAAAGTCGAAAAATCTTGGAAGGAGATCGACTGGTATATCTATGAAGCGATCAATTGCCTGCCTGGGGCTTTGCAAGAGGAGGCATTGGCCAGGATGAAGGAAATAGATTCTCCTGTTTTGCCGGCTTTCTCAAAAAAGAAGGTCGATGTACAGCCTGAACCCTGGAAACTTTCTTTGCTGAAAGATGATCAATTAAAAGTGGAAGGTCTGTTTTACCAGATGTATGACAGTCGTGATTATGATTGCTATCTGGATAATTATCTGCGTGCCCGTTATGGATGGGCGTTGGACGATCTGGGCAAAACCGGATTGGAGCGTTCGAAGGCTGTCAGCGTCTCTTTGCCGGCGCAGGTCGTCAAGCGGGAAGTGCAGAAGGAGAAGAAAGGGACGCGTACGCTCTGTGAGCTGTCTTTCCCCCGGCAGGAAGGCGTGGATGTACGCGTATATCCGGAGAAAATGATCGTGAATTGCTTGGATTACAAGGATAGGAAGAGAGCGGAAATCGAACTGACGGTTTTCAATAAACCGGCTGTCCGTCTCCCCGAAGCCTATTGGCTTTCGTTCAATGCGGACGATATTGTCTCGCTCGTCGCCGAGAAAACAGGGGCGACGGTCGACTTGCTCGATGTGGTGGAGAAAGGGAATCGGCAGCAACACGGCATAGATCGTTATGTCGATTTGATCACTTCCGGTGGAACGATCCGTATCTGGAGCGAGGCAGCTTTCCTGGTCAATGTGGGGGAAGCGAGAGGTCTTAACTATTCGACCCGATATCCGGATAAACGTGGCGGTGTCCATTTTAACTTAAGTAATAATCTTTGGGGTACGAATTTCAGCATGTGGAACGAAGGTTCGCTGACGTACCGTTTTACTGTGGAAATGCTATAAATCTTGATAGATGAATATGAAGTATATCTTGAGAAGCCTTTTGTTTGCTTTAATGGTTTTTATTAGCCAGTTGTCTTTTGCGCAGAAGAAGTTTGCGCATCCTGAACGTGTCCGCTATGACGGTTCGTGTATGACGATCGAAGGAAAGGACGTGTTTGTTTATAGTGCGGCCTTTCATTATTTCCGTTGTCCGGAGGAATTGTGGAGAGATCGTTTCCGCCAGATCAAGGAGGCCGGATTTAATACGGTCGAGACTTATGTCCCTTGGAACTGGCATGAAAGGACCATGCCGCTTAGTCTGGACGATACGACTCATTTTGATTTTTCTGACCTGAAACGCTGGTTGAAGATGGCACAGGATGAATACGGTTTTTATACGATTGTTCGTCCGGGGCCTTTTATTTGTGCCGAATATTCGGGAGGCGGTTATCCGCGTTGGCTGGCCAAGTATCGTCCGGAAAGTGTAGATGATTTCTGGCTGAGAAGTGCGGACGAACGGCATATCCGCTGGTCGCAACATTGGTTTGATGCTGTATGTAAAGCTGTGGCGGACGAACAGATCACGCGTAAGCCGGTTGGCGATAAAGGAATTATACTGATTCAGATCGAGAACGAATACAACCATCATGGCTGTGACGGGAAGGAAAAACTGTTGAAAGCCCTTTATAGCTCTGTCCGCAAGAGCGGTATGGATATTCCGGTTTTCACCTGCCTGACGAACGAGTGCCGTAGCAGCCGGGACCCGGAATTGTCTCAAGTGTTCGATAGCGACAACTATTATGTCGGCCTTTCTTCCGCCCCGGATTGCGCTTATCGTATGAGCAATCTGAAAAAGGCGCAACCAGACGCACCGGGATTCGTGACCGAGCTTCAGGGAGGATGGTTCTCTTTGGTCACGGGGAGGTTGAGTGAAGACCATTATTCGGACGCACGCCATTTTAAGGCGGTGGGTCTGATGTCATTATTGGGAGGAGCTTCCGGCATCAACTATTATATGTTTTTTGGCGGGACCCATTTTGCCGGATGGGGAGCACGTGGCATGACTACCAGCTACGACTACAATGCTGCGATCCGTGAAAATGGCGCGTTGGGCGATAAGTATTATGAAGCGAAGGCGATCGGACAGTTCATTCGGGCTTTTGAACCGCAATTGGTCCGCTCGGCCAGTGGTCCCTGCAAGATCGAAGGAGGTGTGAAATCGTTGTTCGGCGGCGTTCGGGTGGCAACTGATGGAACCCGTTTTGTCTTTTTGCACAATACAGACCCGAAGAAGCCGGTTAAGGGAAAAGCCCGCTTGATTCCGGGGAAGCTGGATCGCCCGGCCGAGCCGATGTATAACATCAACCAGCATGGAGAGAAGGTCTTGATTGCAGCTTCCGAAGCGGGTGGTGACAAGATGATGACGGTAAACCCGATGGACGTCGATTATGACTTGCCAGCTTTGGGCACGAAAGTATTGGTGATCCCGGCCGGCCAGTCGGCGAAGCAAGGGGAATGGTGGCCGCGGGAACAGATGCGTTCGTTGCGTCCGTCCCGTTTGCCGGATCCTGTTCGCATAGCTTCGGTACAAAAGAAGGAAGATGCCTTTGGCGAGGCTGATTGGATGCAATTGCCGCGTTTGGTTTCATTGTCCGATTTGGGGGTAAATGATTTCCGTTACAGTCTATACCGTTCGAAGGTGCAACTGACTGCCGGCCAGGCAGCCAAAGAACGTTTCTTGTTATTTAATATGTATACGCGAGATATCGTGTCGGTTCAGGTAAATGGAAAAACGGCCGAACGTTTGTTTCCCGATCGTGCCGATGCGCAGTCATGGACCACCCGCGATTGTTTCGACCGGATACGTCCGGATGAATATGACAACCGCTTCAGTGTGTCCGGTCTGTTGAAAGAGGGAGAAAACGAGATATTGGTCGTTTATGAAAACTTGGGCCATGCACATGGTTACTTCCCGATGGAGGAGCTGGCTGGTATCCGCGAAGCTGGGCTTTCCGTAACCGAGACAGCCCTGACACATCCGTTGGAATGGGAATGTGCAGCGGATGTGGCCGGAATAACCGGAGGTTGGAATTTGCCGCAGTTCGCGTCCGGAGACTGGCAGGTCGTGGCGTTGGATACAAACAGTGAAATACCGGCAAAAGGAAATGGTGTGCAGCCGAAAGGAAGGCCGGACGGACTTTTCACCTGGTATCGGGTTGAGTTTGAACTGCCGAAGCGGGAAGCCGGTGTCTGGATTCCCTGGCTGGCGCGGATAAATGCGTCCGGCAATGGGTTTATGTGGTTGAACGGTCATAACATCGGCCGCCATTGGGAAGCGGGTCCGCAGCGTGAGTTTTATCTGCCGGAATGTTGGCTCGATTTCGGACCGGGGAAGAAAAATGTACTGGTGATGGGGTTGCGGCAAACTGCCAACGGTGCTAAGTTGAAGGCGGTGGAGATTGCTCCTTACCGGGATATGGCGGAAATCAGAAAGTAAAAACGATTTGTATTATGAATATAAAAATTTTTTTAGCGGGCTGCTTTTTCGGAATGAGTGCTCTTTCGGTGGAGGCACAGCAAGTATGGACGCCGGATAATGGCGACGGGACGTTTACCAATCCTATCATGTGGGGCGACTGGCCCGATCCGGATGTGATACGGGTAGGGGACGATTTCTATTTTGTCTCTACCAGTATGCATTATGTACCTGGTTGCCCGATTGCCAAATCGAAAGACTTGGTGAACTGGGAGATGGTCGGGTATGCTGTAGACAGGTATGATGATGATCCTCGTTATGATTTGAAAGGCGGGAATCTTTATCTGAATGGTTCGTGGGCGAGTTCCATCCGGCATCATAATGGCAAATTCTATGTCGCCTTTTGTACGCCTTATGGTTGGGGAACGGAAAAGGGGCATTTCTCCGTTTGTGAAGCGGAGAAGCCGGAGGGACCGTGGAAGCGGACTGTTTTTCCCGAATATCTTTATGATCCGGGATTGCTGTTTGACGATGATGGAAAAGTGTATGTCGTGCACGGTCAACATAAGCTGTATGTCACGGAATTGAATGCAGATGTGAGATCAGTCAAAGGGAAACCGGTCGAGATTTGGAACAAGGGTGTGGACGATAGCCGGGGTTCTGGAAAGAAAGCCGGAATGGAAGGTTCTCACGTGTATAAGATAAACGGGATGTACTATATCACCTGTCCTGCCGGAGGTACGGAAGGTTGGCAGGTTTGTCTTCGTTCGAAGAATATTTATGGTCCTTATGAGCATAAGGTGATCTTGCAAGACGACAGTTCCTATCCGCCGAACGGCTTGCACCAGGGAGGCATGGTGCAGTTGAAGAACGGAGATTGGTGGTTTGTCATCATGCAGGACCGGGGACCGATCGGGCGTGTACCCCATCTGTTACCTGTCAAGTGGGTGGATGGCTGGCCGGTTTTGGGTGTCAACGGAAAAGATGCCATAACGTACCGGAAGCCGGAGGTCGGCAAGACGTATAAGGTGAAAACACCGGCAACGACCGATGAATTTAGTGGTAAGAAATTGGGATTGCAATGGCAGTGGAACCATAATCCGGATCATACGAAATGGTCCTTATCTGAGCGTCCGGGGCATATGCGTTTGAAAGCTTCTCAGGCGTCCGATCTCAAAAGTGCCCGTAACACACTGACACAGCGGGTGCAGGGACCGAACTCGGAAGGAACTGTGGAGATAGATCTTTCCGGCTTGAAAGATGGTAATGTGGCAGGTTTCGGCGTATTTGAATTTCCGTATGCCTATGTAGCAGTGCAGCAGGAGGGGAATGTCAGGAAAGTCGTCATGTGCAATGATGGAAAGATTGTCGAGACGGCAGTGGATAACCTGACTCAAAATAAACTCTGGATCAGGGCACGTGTGACGGACAAGGATTTTACGGCTCGTTTTTATTACAGCTTGGATGGAGTCGACTTTTCTCCTGTGGGCGATGTGCTGAAGATGGGGTTGGGATTACCTTGGACAGCCAATCGGTTTGCCTTGTTCAATTTTACCACTCGCGAAGCTGGTGTAGATGGAATCGCAGATTTCAATTGGTTCCGGTTTAATGGAAAATGAAAAGTAGAATGAATATCGTCATCAGATAATGAAGATGAACCACAGAATCTCACTGATAATTGTTTTGTGCCTGTTGGCAGGAATGTCATGGGCGCAAAGTTGGTTGCCGCAGGCTCTTCCCGGAGAGCCTGCTTTTCGTTTGCTGGAATGTGGCTATCGGGAAGCGCAGCTGGAAACTTGTCGGCCGATTCTCCCGATTTCGACTTCTTGGGCGGTCGAGACAGAGGAGGAAAAGGTTGCCGATGGTATTTCTTATACCTTTACATTTACTGCACGGCTGGCTTTGGTGAATGTCGGGGTGGCAGTGGCGTTCGATGAAAATGATTGGAGTAGTGATAATTATGTGATGATTCCTGCTTCGGTCTATAATGGGAACCGCCAGCGTATTGTCAACCGAAAATATGCAACGGGTTTGGATAGTACGGACTATTATCGGGCAGATTTGGCTTTGACTTCCAATCCGATCCCACAATTGTCTCCGGATTTTGGCACTCCTTCCTTGTTAGAATTGAGCGTATGCAATGCGGCTACGCCGGCAATCGTGTGGCTGGACCGGAAGGGGGACAACGGAACGATCTTGCTGACTGAACAGGGAATTGAGCGGAACGGTGAAGTGTTGGATCACGGGCTGATTGTTGCAGAAACTCCGGATCGGCAGAGAGCTTCTTTTATTATCAGTGCTCCCTGTGTTCGTTCGAGAAAACCGGAGTTTATCGGTTTCGGTGAGAGTCTTGATCGGGGATTTTCTGTTGCAAAAGGCGACCGGATTGTCTTGAAGGTGACAAAATTGGACTTTTATTGTTCTGATGTTCCGACTTTGCTGAATCGTTTCATGCAAGTACGTAAATGGTATAATACTGGAGAGGATATCCGCCATTTGATACCGATGAGTGAAGTGTTTTCGATCATGTCAAAAAATATCGATAGACGTTATTATGAAGATGGAAAAGTCGGCTTTTACCGTCCGGAAAATGCCGATTGGATGTCTTATGGCTGGATAGGAGGCCTGATCAATACTTATCCGATGTTGGCGATAGGAGATGCGGGACGTTTGCAGAAAGTCAAAAGCACGTTTGATTTTGCACTTCCCTCTGCAAAAGGAAAAAGTGGCTATTACTACGATGTCGTACGTGCTGATAAAGAAGTGGTCCGTCGGGATGCCTGTGCGCATATTCCACAGATCGGGTTGACCCGCCGGAACGCGGATGTCCTTTATTGGATGGTCAAGCAATTTGATTTATTGAAGAAACTGGGTAAAGGTAGCGAAATTTCGTCTGCTTGGGAATCGGATGTGCGGAAATTGGCAGATGCTTTTAAGTCGACTTGGCGGAATTACGGGACATGGGGTAATTATGTGAATGTGGAAACCGGGGAGGTTGCTGCTTACAATACGACAGGAGGGGCAATGGCCGTTGGAGGCATGGCTTTGGCTTCGGTCTATTATCGGGAGCCCGCTTATCTTTCGATCGCCCGCGAGGCGGCCAAAGTTTATTATGACAGTTTTGCTTTGGTTGGTTTTACTTCCGGAGGTTGTGGAGATATTCTGCAAAACTCGGATTCGGAGACAGCCGCTGCGCTTATGACCTCTCTGATGACGTTATATGAAGTGACAGGAGAGAAGCTTTATCTGGAACAGTCTGCCGACCTGGCGAACTTATGCGCAACTTGGACGGTTTCTTTTCCTTACCGTTTGCCTAAAGAAACCCCATTAGCCAGATTAGGAGCGAAATTAACCGGAGCTGTATGGGCCAGCACGCAGAATAAGCATGGTGCTCCGGGATTTTGCACACAGTCCGGCGATGCTTTGTTTAAGCTTTACCGGGCTACGGGCGATACTTTATATGCAGAACTGCTGCGCGATATTATCCATGCTCATGCTGAAGGGATTCAACCGGATGGCAAAATATCGGAACGGCTGACTTATTGCGATGCTGACCATAGGGGAAGCCGGGCGGATGGTTGGAATACCGGATGGAACGAGACGAGTGGTGCTCTGATGGCTTTGGAGATTCCGGGTATTTATTTGCGAACGGATCGGAAATCTTTATATGTATTTGATCATGTGCAGGCAAAAGTCGTGAAACAGGGGGGTAAATCAATTTGCCTGCAAATCACGAATCCGACCGCCTACGATGCTACAGTCACGGTTCTGGCTGAAGATGCGGAAAAGGCGTCTCTTCCTTTAGGGGACAACGCCTTTTTGAAATGGAACAGGAAGGTGACGGTGAAGGCCGGTAAAACCGTTCTGTATAAACTGAAAGATATATGATAAGAACAGAATAGATTATATGAAAAAGAAATATATAGTGTGTCTTGTCTCGTTTTTTGCGGTCTATGGTTGTACGGCTGATCGTTCCTGGAATTTCCGGACTGATTATCTGAGTGTCGATATTGATCGGAAGGGATATATCACAAGTATGAAAAACGTCACAGTCTTTCCCGCCCGTGAGTTCAGCCCGGAAGACCGGCCCTCTCCGTTGTTGTCCTTGTATGATAGCAGAAAAAAGATGTACCACTATCCACAGCAGGCTGATTATGACAAAAAGAACAATGTTCTGACGCTCAGTTATCCGAACGGTTCGGTTGCGGAAATCGTTTTGGTTCCTTATGACAAATATCTGAAGTTGACACTGATAAGCCTCGAACCTCGTAACGGTGTGGACTGTGTGCAGTGGGGGGACTATTATACGAACATCAACAACCTGTTAGGTGAAATAATAGGTGTGGCCCGCGATACCAGCGATGCCGTGAATTACAGTATCGGGGTCCTGGCGCTGGATGACAATACGTTGGGAGGAACAGCCGATATTGAAGGGGATGCCGCTCCTTTCCTGTATATTATCCACACCCCGGATGCAAAGCAATACCCGTTGCCCGAACATCTGCATGAGGGGCAGGTCTTCACACTTGGAGGAGATGGCGTCAGTGACGTGGCGTTCTACGCCAACAAAGAACCTTATTATCGCATTATGTACGGCAATGCCGCTTCGGTTGATGAGAAGGGACGTATCTTTCTGAACTATCATTCCCGGAACCGTACGGAATCGAAGGAAGTCTATTATTCCCTGATTCCCAATATGGTGGCCAATACGCCGAACCATATAGAGACGGAGCCTGTGCCGGGTGTCGACTTTATCGGTTCTTCGATCGCTTTGTGGGGAAGCCCGGACAGTACGGCGTTGTTGGATGTCATTCAGAATATCGTCTTGTCGGAGGGCTTGCCTTATCCGACGGTCAACGGCAAGTGGATCAAAGATCCTTCCGCCTATGTGCCGGACCTGATGACAAGCGGTAACCAATACGATAGCATTGTTTCGTATGCTTCCCGTTTGGGTTTCAAGTCTATCTACGCTTATGACCAGGGGTTTCTACGCCCGGACAGGGGAAATGAGGGATATTTGGACGGCAAAGGATTTGAAAACAAACCGTTCCGTTTTCATGGCGGAAACAAGTCTCATAAGGAATTCGGGACGCTGGCGAATGAAAAAGGAATCCTGTTAGGACGGGTGAATATCACCAACTCACTGGCTCCCGGTACGTTGGATGCGAGTCCTGTGCCGAGCGACAGCCTTTGCTATCAACAGAAACGCATCCTGATGAACGACCTGACGGCTGCCGATACCGTTATCACGGTGGATGATCCGAAGTATCTTGATGAAATAGCCAGTTGGGAAGGGCATTGCGAGAATCTGAATATGATTAAGATCGGAAAAGAATTGATCCATTATAAGGGCGTTTCGTCTTCCGCTCCTTATACTTTGCAAAATGTGAAACGTGGATATTGGGGAACTTATCCGACCGCTCATCAGAAGAACGACCCAATTTATAAATTGCAGGTTACGGTGAACTACGGTTATGACGGTCTTATCCCGAACCTGGCTCTTCAGGATAAGATTGCCGAATATTATGCCGATGTGTGCCGGATCAACAACATCGCCCATTATGATTTTGACGGGCAGGAATTTCTTTTTAATAACGGGCATGGCTATTATTCGACAAAACGTTTCTTCCGCCGGATGTTCGAACGGGCAAAAGAAATCGGTGTCCCTTACATCCGTGTGTCCGGGGCGACGCTGTCAGAAGGCTCCTGGCATTACCAGAGCGTGTGGAATGTTGGTGGCGGACGTAACTTGTATGATGTCGATACCCGTGAATGGGGAAGCGCGACGAGTCAGGGGAAAGACTTACGCGATGTGACCTATTCCAACTTCTTCCCTGTTTCTTTCGGTGCTAACTTCGCGATCAAGGATACCTCTACCGTCGAGCAATACGAACATGTCGAAGCGATCGCTGTCGGGTATGGAGCGACTTATTATTTGAAGGTGAACCAGCAAGATGTGGAAAGTTGTCCGCAGAAGGACCGCATTTTCCAGGCTATCCGCACCTGGGAGGACGCCCGTGCCGCCAACGCCTTCCCCCGTCACATCCGGAAGATGCTCCGGAATCCTGCTTATAACTGGAGGCTGGAAGCATTGGGAGATGGCGATAGTTGGGTGCTGCACCGACTGGAAGGCCAGGAAAAACGTGAAAATTATTTATTAAGAAGAACCATTAGTAACAAATGAAGCAGTTGTTATTATCATTGGCAGTACTGCCATTTTTCATGAGTTGTGGCGAATCTGCCCCGATCAAAGCTCGGGTTGCTGCCACTCCGAAAACTTTTTGTAATCCGGTGAATATAGATTACCGGTTTATGAAAATAGATGGGGGAGAGGGGATTAGAGAAGCGGCCGATCCGGTTGTCGTATCTTATAAGGACAAGTATTATTTGTTTGCTTCCAAATCATCCGGATACTGGTGTTCGGACGATTTTACAGATTGGAATCATGTGTTTATAACTGACTCCGTATTGCCGATCGAAGATTATGCGCCAGGACTTTTTGTTCATGATAACTTCCTTTATTATGTCGGTTCCACACATGGCAAAGGAATGTTGTATCGTTCCTCCGCCCCTGAAAAGGGAGAATGGGAACCGGTGAAAGAAATCTGGTCTTATTGGGATCCGGCTTTTTATGTGGAAGGAGATAATCTTTATATGTATTATGGTTGTTCCCCTGTCGATCCTATTTATATGCAGGTATTGGACTTGAATACATTGGAAGCTAGAACAGAGGTAGTCGCCTGTTTTAATAGCGATAAGGAAAATCATGGATGGGAACGGACAGGCGAGTTGAACGAGCTTTCCCGTCGCCCTTATATCGAAGGGGCCTGGATGACTGCTCATCAGGGGAAATATTATTTGCAATATGCCGCTCCCGGAACGGAATGGAAATCCTATGCTGATGGCGTGTATGTCGGTACTTCTCCCGCCGGGCCTTTTACCTATATGGAGAACAGTCCGGTTTCTTATAAACCGACCGGTTTTATCGGAGGGGCGGGACATGGTTGTATCTTTACGGCCGGTAGTGAGAACTATTGGAAAGCCGCGACCAATTCAATTTCTGTCCGGCATATGTTTGAACGCAGGGTATCTTTCTATCCGTCCGGCTTTGATAAAGACGGCTATTTGTTTACGAACACCTATTTAGGAGATTACCCGATGTTCCTGCCCGGAGGAAAGGAACAGATCGCCGGTGAATATCAACCCGGGTGGATGTTGCTTTCGTATGGAAAAAAAGTGAGCGTATCTTCTTCGCTGGAAGGTTATCCGGCAGGAAATATAGTGGATGAGGACGCCCGTACGGCTTGGGTCGCCCAATCGAACCGTGACATGGAGTGGGCACAAGTAGATTTGCAACGGCTTTCGTCTATCCATGCTATTCAGGTGAATTTCGATGAATACGGGGCTAATCAAAAAGGTGCTGTCTCCGGAGTTTACCAGAGCTATCTGATTTACGCTTCGGTAAATGGCGAAGATTGGTCTTTGGTGGTGGACTATGGTACAAAGAAAACAGACACTCCTCATGATTATATCGAATTTGAAGAACCGTTCAAAGCCCGGTATATCAAGTTGCAAAACAAGGAGTATATGGTGTCGGAAAATTTTTCCGTACGCGATTTGAGAATTTTTGGAAAAGGTCAGGGGAGTACTCCGCGTGCCGTAAATGATTTCACGGTGGAAAGGGATGAGGCCGATCCATGCAAGGCGCGTCTTTGTTGGGAGGCTGTTCCGGATGCTCAGGGGTATATTGTCCGCTACGGAATAGCCGGAGACAAGTTGTATAATAATTTCCAGGTGATGGGAGAAAATACATTGGAAATCGGAAGTCTGAATAAAGGGGTTGCTTATTACTTTACGATAGATGCCTATAATGAGAACGGTATTACTCGGACTTCCCGGATAAAAGTTTGCCGTTAATCAACAGACTTCTTTTTACCTCTTCAGCTTTCCCACAAACATCAGGTTATTGTCGTTCTCATGGAGCGTAGTGGCCAATTCTTTCAGTTGGGCTTTCGCTTCGGGAGGACATTTGCCGGAGGCGAGATGGGCTTCGATCATTTCCTGAAGTGCAGCCGGTTCGACATTGAAAATGAATCTGCCCTTGTTGAAGTGGTTGTTCGGATTGGGAATCGGGAGATTCCCGTAGAAGTCGTTGACCAGGTGATATTGGGAAGATGACATTTTCATCTTATCTACCAGTATGTCTCCTCCGGGTGTGAACCGGCCTTTATCCCAAGTGTAGTAGTGGATGAGGATATGATTGGGCAGTTCCGTGTAGATATGGATAGGTTTTTGAGCAAAACCGGGGAAGTTCATCGTGAAACGGGGGATCAGCTTGTTTGCTTCCGTATCGTATGTGAAAGTCGTGTCGATGCCGGTATAAAAGAAGTCGAATGTCCCGGTATTCCGGTAGGAAAATATCTCATTGTCGAAATTTCCTGCCAACATATAGTCGAGTGCCGGTATCTGTGATAGGATGTTCCCGTCCGTGTCCATCCGGAAAGCGATCGGCGTCCCTTCTTCAAAAGGCATGTGTACGACCGAGAGCGTACCGTCGGCATTGACCTCGATTTTCGGTTTGTTGATTTGTCCGGGAAGATTGATATCTTTTATCCATTTCCCGTCAAGGCCGTACATCATGATTTTCTTCCCATAAAAGAGAGAGAGGAATATATGGCCGCCTCGTTCGTCGATACTCCCGTCGTAGATAGTCACCGGATACTCGCCCGGTCCGTTTCCCATTGCACCTATGTTGCAGAGGAATTTTCCGTCCTTGTCGTATAGCTTGACCACGTTGGATTGCTGCCGTACGCAAATGTAGTTATCGCTCACCTCGATCCACCAGGCCTTGAACAGGGCCTCGTCGGAGGTTTCAAAACGCACGATCCGGCAATCTTCGACCAGTTCGCTAAGTGGGATATCAATCGTATCGCCTGCCGCTTTCAGGTCGCAGATGTAAAGCGGGCCGTCCGGGTTTTCGATTATCCTGACACTGCCGTCGTCAGTTACCAACGATTTCGGAACGGAGGAATTACAACTTGCAAGGCTTGCCAGAAGGAAAACGATAGCGGGAAGGAATGCTTTTGTTTTCATATTCACGTAGATTTAAGTGATTATAAAAACAAAAGTATGAATAATTCGTAGATACGAACTATTCATACTTATATAATAATTAAATGATTAATGTAAATTAACGGATGAACAACAGTTCCCTATATTTCGGCAACGGCCACATCTGGTTATCGACCATCAGCTCCAGGTCGTCGATGTGGCTACGGATTTCGTCCAGATAGGGAGCGACGGTATCATGGTAAGCGATCGCTTTGGTACGCAAATCCGTGATACGGTTTGCTTTTTTGCGGGCTTCCACCATTTCGTCCACCATGCGAGTGACGGAACAGATATGTCCGGCAATCTTGCGAACCAGGCGTCGGGGCTCTTCCGACATATCGTCATATTCCGGATATCCGCCGAAAGTCTCTTTCAGTTTGGCGATGTTGTCCAATAGCAATGACTGGTAGCGGACGGCAACCGGGATGATATGGTTGAGCGATAGGTCGCCAAGGACACGAGCTTCGATCTGTACCTTTTTGATATAGATTTCCCATTTCACTTCGTTGCGGGCTTCCAATTCCTTTTCGCTCAGTACACCCGTTTCCTTGAACATCCGGATAACTTCCGGTTTCAGGTAAGCATCGTATTGTAACGGAACGCTGTTTTCGCAATCCAGGCCGCGGCGGGCAGCTTCTTCCTTCCATTCGTCGCCGTAGCCGTTCCCGTCGAAACGGATCGGTTTGGATTCCTTGATATAGGCTTTCAGCACTTCGAAGATGGCGGCCTCTTTGCTCTTTCCTTCGGCACGCAAGGCTTCGACATCCTGTTTGAACTGGCGGAGCTGGTAGGCTACGGCAGAGTTCAGTGCCAACATCGCTGAACCGCAGTTGGCCGACGATCCCAATGCACGGAATTCGAAACGGTTTCCGGTGAAAGCAAAAGGAGAGGTGCGGTTACGGTCCGTATTGTCTAACAGCAGTTCAGGGATCTGTCCGAAGCCGAGATGCAGGCGTTTCTTGTCGTCCACCTCGATAGCGTCTTCGATGGAACAGTTCTCGAACTTGTCCAGAATTTCGGTGATCTGTGTTCCTAAGAAGGATGAGATGATGGCGGGAGGCGCTTCGTTGGCGCCCAGGCGGTGTGCGTTGGTAGCCGAAGCGATACTGGCTTTCAGCAAGGCGTTGTATTTATAAACGGCCATCAGCGAGTTGACCACGAATGTGATGAAACGCAGGTTGTCTTCCCGGTCCTTTCCCGGAGAGAAGAGGTTGATACCCGTATCGGTTCCCATCGACCAGTTGCAGTGCTTGCCCGAACCGTTCACACCCATAAAAGGCTTTTCGTGGAGCAGCACGCGGAAGTTGTGGCGGCGGGAGACACGTTTCATCACCGACATCAACAATTGGTTGTGGTCGTTGGCGAGGTTGCATTCCTCGTAAATAGGCGCTAGCTCGAACTGGTTCGGGGCAACCTCGTTATGGCGTGTCTTGACCGGGATGCCCAACTTGTAGCATTCTGTTTCCAGGTCTTTCATAAACTCCTGTACACGGGAGGGAATGGCTCCGAAATAGTGGTCGTCCAATTGCTGGTTCTTCGCGCTTTCGTGTCCTAAGAGAGTACGTTCCGTCAGCGACAGGTCGGGACGGGCGGAATAGAGGTCTTCGTCTACCAAGAAATACTCCTGTTCCCAGCCTAAATAGGTGATGACTTTATTGACGTCTTCGTTGAAATAATGGCAGACATCTTTGGCTGCCTTGTTCAAGGCTTCGATGGAGCGGATCAGCGGGGTCTTGTAGTCCAGCGCTTCACCGGTATAGGCGATGAATACGGTCGGGATACACAAGGTGTCGTCTACGATAAACGCAGGTGAGGAGGGGTCCCAGGCCGAATAGCCGCGGGCTTCGAACGTGTTGCGCAATCCGCCGTTGGGGAAGCTGGATGCGTCCGGCTCCTGTTGTGCGAGCAGCTTGCCGCTGAATTCTTCGATCATGCCGCCGCCGCCGTCATGTTCGACGAATGCGTCGTGCTTTTCGGCTGTCCCGTCGGTAAGAGGCTGGAACCAGTGTGTGTAATGTGTGACTCCTTTTTCCAGTGCCCACATGCGCATGCCGGCAGCCACATGATTGGCTATTTCGCGGTCGATAGGGGTTCCGTTGTCGATGGCATGGGTCAGGGCTTTGTAGGTTTCCTTGGAGAGATACTTTTGCATTGCCTTCCGGTTGAAGACGTTCTCACCATAATATTCGGATACTTTCTGATTGGGAGTAATGGCTTCCACTGCCTTTCGGTTGGATGCTTTCTCCACTGCATTGAAGCGTGAGATTGACATACAGATTGTTTTTATGTTATACCGGCTGCAAAGATACATGCAATTCTCCATGAATGCTTTCATCTGGTAGTTAAAAATAGATGAGTAGGAAACGATTTGTCCCGGCGCATCCCGTTCGGCAATGCACCAGCTTCTCTAAAGCTATGCATTAGGTTGCGTAACCCATAGCTTTAGCCTTCATAAAGCATAGCTTTACGGTAGCCTTTTTGGGGTGTCTGTCCTTTCGAATGAGGGCGTAAATGAAGATTCAAACATTTCATCGCGTGGGATAAATAAAAAAGGTGTATTAAGAAATGCTATTATTGATTATCAGTGATTTATGGTGATAGGTGATAGGTAAACCCCCGTTTCTGTAAAAGTTTAGGAAAAATGAATTAAAAAACTCCGCCTTTAAGGTGACGTTTTTTAATTCAAACTCGGAAAAGTTTTACAAAAAGGCCTTTTCACCTATCACCTATCACCCGATCAGAACAAACTCCAGGCTACTGTCAATCCTGCCATGACGATCGCTACCATGCTCATCAGCTTGATCAGGATGTTGAGGCTGGGACCGGAGGTGTCTTTGAACGGGTCGCCGACCGTATCGCCTACGACTGTCGCCTTATGGGCTTCGCTGCCCTTGCCGCCGTGGTTTCCTTCTTCGATATGTTTCTTGGCGTTGTCCCAGGCGCCTCCCGAATTGGCCATGAAGATCGCCAGTACGAACCCGGTGCTCAGGCCGCCGATCAGCAGTCCGACCACTCCTGTCACTCCGAATATCAGACCGGTGAGGATCGGTGCGATGATGGCTAACAGGGAAGGAAGCACCATCTCATGTTGTGCCCCTTTTGTCGAGATGGCCACGCAACGGGCGTAATCGGGTTCGGCTTTTCCTGTTAGTATTCCGGGGATTTCACGGAACTGGCGGCGTACTTCCTCCACCATGTGTCCGGCTGCCCGTCCGACTGCATTCATTGTCAACCCGCAGAACATGAAAGCCATCATGGAGCCGAGGAACATCCCCGCCAACACCTTCGGGTTCATAAGTGTGACATCATAATAGATCATAAAGTCGGAGAAAGAGGCTTTTGATACCTCGATGGCTCTGCCGTCGGAAAATGTCAGGACTGTTTCGCCCAACCGGAGCAAGCCTATTTTAATCTCTTCCACGTAAGAAGCCAGCAATGCCAGGCCCGTCAAGGCTGCCGAGCCAATCGCAAATCCTTTGCCTGTTGCGGCGGTCGTGTTGCCTAAGGAGTCGAGCGCGTCCGTACGTTTGCGTACTTCCTTGCCCAGGCCGGACATTTCCGCATTTCCGCCGGCATTGTCGGCAATCGGCCCGTAAGCGTCCGTAGCCAAAGTGATCCCTAATATCGAGAGCATCCCGACGGCGGCGATGCCGATGCCGTACAACCCCATCCCTACATTGTTGAAATCGAAGCCGGAAGCAAAAAGGAACGAACAGATGATCCCGGCTACTACGGCCAGTACCGGAATGGCGGTCGATAGCATGCCCAGCCCCAAGCCGGAGATAATCACCGTTGCCGGTCCGGTCAGTCCGGCTTCTGAAACCCGCTGGGTGGGCTTATAAGACTGGGAAGTATAGTATTCCGTCGATTGGCCGATCACGATCCCTACCAACAATCCGATTATAACCGAACAACTGATCCAGAACCAATTGTCCAACTCTAACAAATAAAGAATGCCGAAAGTGGAGAGGGCGATCAACACGGAACTTAGGTTTGTCCCTATGGCAAGCGCTTTCAGCAGCTCACGTATAGTCGCATTTTCCTTCGTGCGAACGGCGAAGATGCCGATGATCGACAATACGATCCCGACCGCGGCGATCAGCATCGGCGCCACGACCGCCTTGTATTGCATCTCTACGTCGCCGGACGCCACGAATGCGGCAGCACCCAATGCGGAGGTTGCCAGAATGGAACCGCAATATGATTCGTACAAATCCGCCCCCATGCCGGCCACATCTCCGACGTTGTCTCCCACATTGTCGGCAATGGTTGCCGGGTTGCGCGGGTCGTCTTCGGGGATGCCGGCTTCGACTTTGCCGACCAGGTCGGCTCCGACATCGGCTGCTTTTGTGTAGATACCACCGCCGACACGGGCGAAGAGCGCCTGTGTGGAAGCTCCCATCCCGAAGGTCAGCATGGTGGTGGTGATGATGGTCAGTTTATGTGTGGCATCCATTGCTTCCGAAGGGATGCAGATGTTTAATAGTATGTACCAGAACGAAATGTCCAGCAGTCCGAGTCCGACGACAACCAATCCCATTACGGCGCCGCTCCGGAAAGCTACCTGCAAGCCGCTATTCAAAGACGACCGGGCGGCATTGGCGGTACGGGCGGAAGCATAAGTAGCCGTCTTCATCCCTAAGAATCCGGCAAGGCCAGAGAAGAAACCGCCGGTCAGGAAAGCGATCGGAACCCATTCGTTTTGTACTCCGAATCCATACGCCATGATGGAGAACAGAACCACCAGGGTGAGAAACACCGAAGCGACAACCTTGTATTGTTGTTTCAGGTACGACATAGCCCCTTTGCGTACGTGCCGGGCTATTTTTGCCATTAACTCTGTCCCTTCACTCTCTTTCATCATTTGCCTGAAGAAGAACCAGGCAAATACCAGTGCCAGTATGGAGGCTACCGGTATGATCCAAAAAATAGGTGTAATCATAGCAATGAGATTTAAAATTAATACGAATTTAATCGTTTTGACACTTAGCGTCTTACGATCCTTTATTGTTCATCTGTAAATATAACAAAAATAAAGAAGTAGAGAAACTTTTTCGTAAATAATAATGTTTCATTCTAAAAAAAACAGCATATTTGTCACAGAATAAGAATGAAAACGCAAATGACGGAAGAAACGAACCATAATGCCTATAAATTAGGCTTGGCTCTGAGCGGAGGAGGAGCGAAAGGTTTCGCTCATATCGGAGTTTTTAGATTACTGGAAGAATGCGGTCTGAAGCCGGATATCATCGTTGGTACGAGTGTCGGTTCGTTGATGGGTGCTTTGTTTGCCGATGGCTATACGTCCGACGAAATTAAAGAACTATTTACCGGCCGTGAGTTCTCCGAATTCGCCCAGTTGCAAATCCCGAAATCGGGATTGTTCGACAGCAAGCGGTTCCGCTATTTTCTTCGTCGTCATTTGAGGGCTAAAACGTTTGAAGAGCTGAAGACTCCTCTGGTTGTCGTGGCGACCGATCTTGACAATGGCGAGAGCCATGAGTTTCGTAGCGGCCCCATCGTAGAGGCAGTGACCGCTTCCTGTAGTATTCCGATTATCTTTAGCCCGGTCGTGATAAACGGAGTGCATTATGTTGACGGAGGTCTTTTCCATAATTTCCCGGTTTCGATCATCCGTGAAGAGTGTGAACGTATCATCGGTGTGAATGTCAGTCCCCTTGTCCCGCAAAAGTACAAGCAGACGATTTTCCATATCGCGGAACGTTCCTACCACTATATGTTCCGGGCAAACACGTTGGAGGACCGCGAGATGTGCGATGTCCTGATCGAGGCGGAGGAGTTCGGTATGTATAAGACATTCGATCTGGAAAATGTGGATGAGATCGCGGGTATCGGATATGCTGCGGCGATCCGGGCATTCGAGGTCGTGATAAAAGAAAATAAATATGAAACCTTGGTGAACGCTATTATGGCAAGAAGAAACAACGCCTTGATGCCATAGTTTTTTCCGGAAGTTCCGGTGTTCACCCCAAATATTAACTAAGTTGGCAAATAACGCGATGAAACAGGCAAATAAGATGGTAATATATCAGGTCTTTCCACGTTGGTTTGGAAATATGAAATCATCCCTGGTGAAGAATGGAAGTAAAGTTGAAAACGGAGTAGGAAAGTTTTCGGACTTTACGCCGGTTGCTTTGTCCAAGATTAAGGAGTTGGGAACCACCCATATCTGGTATACCGGAGTGATCGAACATGCAACGAATACTGATTATACGGCTTACCAGATACGAAAAGACCATGCGGCAGTCGTAAAGGGGAATGCCGGCTCGCCTTATGCGATCAAAGATTATTATGATATAGACCCGGACCTGGCCGATAATGTGCCTGACCGTATGAAAGAATTCGAATCGCTGGTCAGAAGGACGCATGAAGCCGGAATGAAAGTAATCATCGATTTCGTACCTAATCATGTGGCCCGCCAGTATTATTCGGATGCCAAGATGGCATATGTGGAAGACTTGGGGCAAAAAGACAATACTTCGAAAGCTTTCGATCCTAATAATAATTTCTATTATATACCGGGGCAGACTTTGTGCCTGCAATTCGGTGCTCAGCAGGAAGATTTTGAATATAGTGAATTTCCGGCGAAAGTCACGGGGAATGATTGCTTCAGTACCTGTCCCGGACAAAACGACTGGTATGAGACGGTCAAGTTGAATTATGGTGTTGATTATGTGAACGGCCGTACCCTGCATTTTGATCCGGTTCCCAATACATGGGCGAAGATGCTGGATATCCTGCTTTTCTGGGCGGAAAAAGGGATAGACGGTTTCCGGTGCGATATGGCGGAAATGGTTCCGGTTGAATTCTGGAACTGGGTGATCCCGAAGGTGAAACAGGCTTATGATGTTTGTTTTATTGCCGAAGTTTATAATCCGGCAGAATATCGCAATTATATCTGGAACGGACATTTTGATTATTTGTATGATAAGGTCGGACTGTACGATACGGTACGGGCGGTCATGTGTAACCAGGCTCCGGCAAGCAATATCTCCGGATGCTGGCAGTCACTCGAAGGCATCCAGCATAATATGTTGAACTTCCTTGAAAACCATGACGAGCAGCGTATCGCTTCTTACTTCTTTGCCGGTGATCCGCGTCCGGGAATTCCGGGGATGATCGTGTCGGCTATGATGAATACCAATCCGGTGATGATCTACAGCGGACAGGAGTTAGGGGAGCCGGGAATGGACGATGAAGGGTTCAGCGGACGTGATGGGCGCACGACGATTTTTGATTACTGGAGTCTTGCCAGCTTGCGTAACTGGATAAACGAGGGAGCTTTCGATGGCGGCAAACTGACTGCCGAACAACGGCAGTTGCGCGAGGTGTATGCAAAGATCTTGAATATATCAAAGTCCGAACGGGTTATCACGGAAGGAGTTTTCTATGATTTGATGTATGCAAACCTGAGCAATCCGTATTTTAATTCACACCGTCAATTCGTGTTCATGCGTAAATATCAGAATGAAGTGTTGTTAGTGGTGGTCAACTTTGACAAGGCAGAGCAGACGGTACGCATCCAAATTCCTGACGAGGCATTCAAGGCACTTGATTTCGGGGACAACAAAGCTGCCGTACAGACCGATCTGATGACTGGAGAGAACTGTATCAGCACATTGACGGCTGCTTGGCCCTATCAGG